>Ga0208770_1000710_pt1 | contig 19495 bp, 22 predicted proteins | sample AntAceMetag02UK9_FD_184771 | JGI IMG/M metagenome (GOLD analysis project Ga0208770, IMG submission 184771) | Saline lake microbial communities from Ace Lake, Antarctica - Antarctic Ace Lake Metagenome 02UK9 (SPAdes) (version 2) | ecosystem: Environmental > Aquatic > Non-marine Saline and... | reverse complement strand
GACCCAGAGCCGTCGGCAGACCAAGACCCAGAGCCGTCGGCAGACCAAGACCCAGAGCCGTCGGCAGACCAAGACCCAGAGCCGTCGGCAGACCAAGACAAGGAAAACACGCGCAATCAATTGAACGAAATAATTCAAATCGTATGTCGTCAAACTGAACTCACCGAAGAAGAAGCGATAGAAAGGCTTGAGAAGGAACAATATAACCATATGAAAGTATTAAACGATTATTTTGGTTTCAAAGAAGTAACACCCGAAAATAAATCGACCATAAATCAGCAAATATATGGTGAAATAAGAAGTTTAATGGATACCAGTTCTAGAAATTTTAGACTGGAACAAGAAAATGCACAATGTATACAAAAACTAAAGGAAACTAGGGATGTCAATAAAGAATAGATAATTACATGAATATTACATAAAATATATTTAATATTCATTCTACATTTAACTAGATGTTAACGTGTCAAATACATTCGTTTTTTTAGAAGTACTAGTACTGTTTGTAGTAGCACCCTTTCTTTTCATCTTAAAAGTGGTATTGCTAGGAATGGTTCGCTGGTTCAATATAAAATCTGAATTATCTTCGTATAATTCAGGAAACACATGTGTTAGTGGTTTTTCAACTACTATTAATAATTTATCTGTTTTGAACAATTCACGATACTCGTTTATAGATAGTGTACCATAAAATTTGTCTAGTAAATAATGCGGGTTAGGAGCAGGTTTAACATTCTTACAATAATCGTATATTTTACCATAGATATTATTTAATAATTGATATCGCTCAAATTTAACAGATGAATCTATTTTTTCGTTCATTAAATGAGCTACTGCGCATTCAGGACTACAAAAACAGCCATATACTTGATATGAATTCTTGAATTCGTATTTGGGTATAAAAATTGCCGGATTATCAAAATCATATGTGCACCAAAAACACGAGGAACGCTTATCATAAATATTATTATTATGTAGATTAATCTTTAACGTATTTAATTTATCCCAAAGTTCATTATTTGACACATTACTCTTTTTATTATAATCCACCGCATTATTGTTATCTGCGATATCACTTTGTACATCACTTTGTATATGAATATTATTATAGTTGTCATCCATATGTGTATTACGAGTAAGTATATTATTGTGAGTGATAGTGTTGTCATTATCAAGATTCGATTGTTCGATTAAAAAATTGTCCATTTTCGAATTATCGAACTGAAAACTTTGAATAGTCTCGATACTAGGATTGTATGTATACTTTGTTGTGTAATTGTCAATATTATTTAGGTCAGTTATCGAACATCTTAGATGTAATATAACATTTGGTTCATTATCATTTGTTTCGTCTGTAATAATAGTTTGCTGTATAATTTTACCGCCTTTTGGCTTGCGACCTCTTTTTTTTGGAGGTGGTTTTACAGTTTCAACAATTAATGGTTGTTCAATTTCCAATACAACATTCTGTTTTTTTCTACCTCGTTTCTTTTTCTCAATTGGTATAGTTGATTCTGATAATGTTGGTTGATTTATGATTGAACTCATTTATATTTAAATTAAACAAGATTAATTTAAATAGTTTTAAAATATAATTAACCGCGAAGTTTGGTATTATAGCATCCACGACATAATGGTTGATACATATCCTGACTACCTACTAAAACTTGTTCTGTACTAGTGCTAACTATTCTATCACTGAAAATAGCAGGATTACTACAATTGCCACAAACAGCATGTATTTTCTCAATTCGGTCACAATGAGGTATCAAATCTGATATTTGACCGAACTTGTTTCGTTTGAAATCTCCATCTAACCCAAATACAAAGACATGTTGGTTTAATTCATTCACTAGATATAAGACTTCCGTCAAATCAGTAAAGAATTGTCCCTCGTCAATTAAAATAAATTTACTCTCTTTAATTGCGTTGATATGTTGATTGATAAATGATTTAATAGTATCGCATTTAAAACAAGAAATCTTCTTTTGGTCGTGCGTACTTAATTTATCTATAGAATATCTATTTTCAGTTGAATGTGTTAAAACAACCACATTTTCATCGTTATTCAAACACTCTTGATATGTTTCAATTAACTTTGTTGTTTTTCCGGCATACATAGGCCCAATATATATATTTAAAGACCCGAATTGAATAGATTCTGTCATTTTGGAGATTACGTTGTTTCCCATTTGTATAATATTATTATATCAATTTTATTTAAATATTAAATGTTAAATATTAAATATAAGTAAATAATGAATACTTTTACTCCATGGGTAGAAAAATATAGACCAAACACATTTAATGAAATTGTTTTAGACCCATTAAATAAAAAAATATTAGAAAATATTATTAAAAATGAGCATTTTCCTAATTTGCTATTTTACGGACCCCCTGGAACAGGAAAAACAACAAGTGTTATAAATTTAATTAAAGCGTATCAAGACACAAGTGATAATAAGAATTTAATGATACATTTGAATGCTTCAGACGAACGAGGGATAGACATTATACGAAATCAAATAAATACATTTGTAAACTCAAAAAGTTTGTTTAATGATGGGATGAAATTTGTAATATTGGATGAGGTGGATTATATGACCAAAAACGCCCAAATCGCACTTCGTTACTTATTACAAAGTTATAAATCAAACGTTCGTTTCTGTCTCATATGTAATTACATTAGTCGCATTGACGAAGCGCTTCAAAATGAATTTGTTCGATTAAGATTTAATCAGCTACCAGAAAATGAAATAATAAAATTTTTGAATATTATCAATGAGAATGAAAACTTACAATATACTTCGGATACAATATACTTGATTCAAAAGCTATTCAAATCTGATATAAGAAGTATGATAAATTATATGCAATCAAACCAGCAAATCATTTACAATAAAAAAATTGTTCAAACCAGTCTCTGGGATAAAATAACTGAAAATATAAAAAATAAGGAAATGAAATATAACATTGATTTTATTACAAAGGTGAGTAATGAATATAATATCGAGAAAAAAAATATAATCAAAAATTATTTAAATTATATTATTCGCACCAATAAAAATATAGTAACTGAAGACTTTTTGAATTTTGTTGAAAATATTATGCATATAAATGATTTAAATATAGAATATATGTTGCCATTTACTATATTAAAACTTAATAAATTCTTTCTGGCCTAATCAATTATTTGTTATATGTAAACGTATTCGTAAATGATGCGAATGATGGTGAAGCAGGGCGTGATGATGCGTTTGTAGGAGAATAATAATTATCCATACGTTTTACCAATTTGTCCATAAAACTATTTGGAGGTGACATCTTGGAAGGGTCAATACATGTATGATTTAAACCTAATTCTTTATTTTCAAATGAGGAAAATTTTGTAAGAGGAATAGTAATAGCAATAGTTTTTTCATATGAAAAATTATCCATATTTTATTATAGATAAAGAAAAGAATTGAACCTTTTAAATACAATTAAATATATTTAAACAAAACAATATAGATAGTCTAACTATGGAAACTATTGACGACGATTGGGAAAGTTTCTTACATAATGACTACGATATTGACATTGATATAGATACGGAAACGATTCAATGTAATATTGAAAAAATATCTACAATTTCCCAATTGACGAATGTAAACAATATTCCTAAATGTTCTGAACTGTATATTTCTACAAAAACAAAAATCGCCTATTTAAATAAAAACGACATAGATATAAAAACTGTATTCTGGCAAATCCCGATTATGGATTATATTACTCCTAAAAACGGCATTATAAAAAAACAAATAAAATACTCGTCTACTTGTAAAAGTGAAATAGACTTTATTGAAGAACAGTTGAAAACTGTAAAATGTTACGAACAACAAGTAATCGAACACATAGAAAATCCGGAAGGAAGAATCAAGTTTAAAGACCAACGAAAAATTAGCATAGGCGTGTGTAAGAAAGACATCTTAAGTTACCGCAGTAAGAAAAAGAGAGCATTCTTTAATTGTTTTGTTATTATTATGCGGATATATGAGAATAATATCTATAAGGAAATGCATGTTAAAGTATTCAATACAGGTAAATTGGAAATACCCGGCATTCAAAGTGATAGTTTACTTGAAAGTGTATTACAATTGTTAGTAACTACCCTACGACCATTTCTAGGTAACGATTTGAATCATTTACCTGAAAAAAATGAAACGGTTTTGATTAACTCTAATTTTAATTGTGGTTATTATATTGACAGAGACAAGTTATATGATTTATTGAAGTATCAATACAGAATAAATAGTAATTTTGATGCTTGTTCTTATCCGGGTATCCAATGTAAATTTTACTACGATAATACTATTGGTGATGGTGAACAATGCGGTCAACAACCTAAACATACAAATTTTGATGAAGTATCGTTTATGATATTTAGAACGGGAAGTGTTTTAATTGTTGGAAAATGTGAAGAAAATGTGCTGTATAAAATTTACGACTTTATTAAAAAAATTCTACTACTAGAATACGATAAAATACACAATCCAAATAATATCATTTCGACCACTCCAAACAATGTAAGGAAGAGAAAAATCCGCAAGAAGACTATATTATTTGATTGTTAAGTTACACTAGTGAATTACAACAATAAATAATTGAATATTTTACATACAGAATAGTCTTGTAATTTAGATTCTATATCTAAATCATTCAGTTTATTTTTTATTTTTATGTCATCGATTTCTATCTTATGAATCTTTTTTATACAATATTCTAGCAAGTATAAATAATTCTTGTTTATGAATTCATACGAGTAATAATTATTAAATATGTTTAATAGAATATGTAAATCTTCCAATTTGTGTTTGACACTAACCTGGTTATGTTTATATAATATCGGCAACTGAATGATACTATCTACAATCTTGTATAATTTTGTAAATACTATTTTTTGTAACTCGACCATATTATTTGTTTTAAAATCGAATTTTGATACAAAGTGACTGAAAGTAGTATTATAAAATTCAATATACAAATGTAATATCTCTAGTTTAGATTTTGTAGCAGCAGATTCGCTGTAATTTGTTCTAATAGCTTCGTTTACTTCAAATATTGTCTTTTTATAGATAAATAAGGTTGCGTCTTTGGAATTTAATTTTAAAAGATTGTTTGTGTCTTCTTCCAATTGACTAATAAATTCAACATAGTATATTATGGATTTTTGTGTGTGATATATAGTCAAGTCCAAATTCTTGGTATACAGTAATAAAAAATTGTAGATATAATATGTATTTTTTATTCCCTTGATCAATATATATTTCAGATAATCTTCTTTCCGGATGGTAATATGTTCCATACAACCTTGAATCAATTCGTGAATTAATCCAATATACTTTAAAAATAGAATGTGTTCGTTGCTATCTAGTTCATTATTATAATTTTCAACATTACTTAGAATAAAATTTTTCATTTTTAGTAGTCTATTATATTTTTTTATTTTAATTTTAATTTGTTGGTTTTTTGTTTTTTGTTTTTTGTTTTTACTAAAATATACTTTTAATTATTAATAGTATTTAAAGATTTATGATTGTTTTTCTATATAATGAGTTCTCAAGTTGCTGAAGCCAGTTATAGGTTACCATCAAATACATGCCTTCAACATGCCTGGAAATTAGCTATTGTTGAAGATAAGGAGATTAAGTCTGACTACTGGACCGCCTCCCTAGATAAGGAGGTTATTATTGGGGTTAAATCCACTCAAGAAAAATTGTTGGTTAAGAGTGAAGACGAATATACTAGCCCTATTATCAAAATTTATAAGGTAGAAGGTGAGTATATTATTGTAACTGAAAATTCTATTTATTTAGTATCTGCAGATATTGAATCCAGTCGAATTTCTTAAATACTCGCATTATATTTATTTATCTCTCATATATATAATGCCTACTACAATTGCTGGAGGACAGAGAAGATTACTTTTTACTGGAAATGTAAAAACCAATTTAGTGAATAAATATACATCTGGATCCGGTGTTGGTGCTGTTAATACTTCTGCTAGACGAGTATTGAAACGTCGTGCTACTTCTAGCGCAGGAACGTTGGATGCTAATGGCAATCTAATACCTGGAAAACCATGTTGCTCCACATAACTGGAACGAAAGCCTAAAAATACCGCTCATTTGTTGTTAGGGTTTAGTTTAGGTGGTGGCTTTAGTTCCGTCGTTCTGGATTGTGATGAATCACCTCCAAACGGTTCATGTTGGGAAAATTCAAACTACCATCAAAGCATTCAACCCATAGGAGACCCCCGAAGAAATATAAGGATATATAACAGGTATATAAACATATAGTATCATATCATATTATAATGTCGTCTGTAGAATGGATTGCTATTGATAATATGAATTGGGGTGGTTTGAATAAGAATCCAACCGAGATTCCATTATTGAGACCAAACCTGGATAAAGTGAATTGGGGGTGGTTGTCTTCCAATCGAAATGCGATTCCTATTTTGGAAAAAAACTTGAATAAAGTGAATTGGAATGAGTTGTCTTCTAATCCAAATGCGATTCCTATTTTAGAAAAAAACTTGGATAAAGTGAATTGGTATGGTTTGTCTATGAATCCAAATGCGATTCCTATTTTGGAACAAAATCTGGATAAAGTTCGTTGGAAATTGTTGTCTAGAAATCCAAATGCGATTCCTATTCTGGAACAAAACATGGATAAAGTGGATTGGTTTCATTTATCTTATAATCCAAATGCGATTCATATTTTGGAAAAAAACTTGGATACAGTGAATTGGTGCGGGTTGTCTAAAAATATGAATCAAGTGTATTGGGGTGGGTTGTCTTCCAATCCAAACGCAATTCCTATTCTGGAACAAAACTTGAATAAATTGTGTTGGGATATTTTGTCTTTGAATCCAAATGCTATTCATATTCTGGAAAAAAACCTGGATAAAGTTCATTGGAAATATTTGTCTGAAAATCCAAATGCGATTCCTATTTTGGAAAAAAACTTGGATAAAGTGGATTGGGTTTCATTGTCTCGAAATCCAAATGCTATTCATATTCTGGAAAAAAACTTGGATAAAGTGGATTGGGACCAGTTGTCTTGGAATGAAAATGCGATTCCTATGTTGGAACAAAATTTGGATAAAGTTGATTGGAATAAGTTGTCTAGGAATCCAAATGCGATTCCTATTTTGGAACAAAACTTGATTAAAGTGAATTGGTATTATTTGTCTCAAAATCCAAATATAATAACATATGATTATGGAAAAGGTGAAGAGAAACCCAATGTTATTCTAGGTCATTAACGTCCTAATTCATTTTGGATATGAAAATATCAAATAATGAATGTATATTTTTCATATTTTGTTCTGTTTGCCGCTTCACAATAAATAATCAAGGGTGTAATATAGATATTATCACATTGATATCTATATTAGCATACTACACATAGTTGTTCTACAAAGACTCACATATCTACTGATACGAACACGTGGTTTGGAAAATATTTATATGTATTTTAAAAAAAACGGCGTTTTAAATTACCAAGGGTGTAATGATCCATATAATTCGTCAGTAGCTTTATGTGTAGAAAATGATAAGGTGTTCCAGTGGTATAACTTTACCGTCATGAGCATTTGTAACATTTGAGTAACTATTTATTTTTTAGACGAAACCGAACCACTGTGCTTACGTGTTTTATTTACTAAATTGTAATAAAATTTGCGCTATTTACAGTATTTACAATATTTCTTTTAAACGTGAAATTTGCTCTTCGGTTAGTTTTTCTGGGTATTTTACGTTGAATTTAATACATAAATTTCCCTTGTTATTTTCTCTCTCCATACCAAATCCAGGTATTACTTTTATTAATCCATCTTTAAACGGACTTCCTGATTCACTATTAAATCTCAACTGTTTTCCACTTATATGATTTATAATAAAATCAAATCCGCATAGCGAATCTTTGAGAGTTATTTCTCGTTCCATGTGTAAATTTAATCCTTCTCTTTTAAATATTGTTGTATTTTGAATCGTTATAACAATTTTTACGTCCCCTTTTAAATTACTATCCATTACGTTTCCTTTATCTCTCAATATTATCATCTCTTTGTCGTCTATACCTTTCGCAATAGGTATGTATAACGTTTCATTTTCACATTTTCTTATTCCATCTTCAAATAACCATCTTTCTATTTGAATCGGTATCTGGTCTCCTTTAAAAGATTGTTCTAAACTAACAAATACATTTTTTATTATAGGAGGAGGCTTATTTAAAGCATTCATATCCACATGTTGTCCATTTCTAAATACTCTTACGTTACCTGTTGGGAAACCACCCATTCCCGGTATCCCACCCATTTGACCACCAAAGAACATTTTAAAAATATCGTCCATATGATTCATTCCGGGATGTCCTGGTTGAGGATGACCTGGCATTGGCATACCACCCCCACCAAATGGGTTTCGTCTCTTCATATCATATTGTTTTCGTTCAGCTTCATCGCCTATTACCTGATAGGCCTCATTTATATTTTTAAAGATTGCCTCTGCTTCTGTATTCCCTTGATTTTTATCCGGATGATGTAACAATGAGAGTTTTCTATAAGCCTTTTTAATATCTTCCTGACTAGCCGTTTCAGGTACTCCCAATACTTTATAATGATTCTCCATTTAATAATATATATATCTACATTTACTTAAATACTTATTACCGAATAAATATAATTAAATATAATGAATGCGTTGAATAATATTCCATTTATGTATAAATATAAACCGACTTTATTTAAAGATTTTGAAATAGAACGTGATATTATTGATATATTAAATACAATTATTTCTATGAACAATCTAAATATATTATTTATTGGTGATTCAGGGTCTGGAAAAACATCATTAATTCATGCCATTATTAAAGAATACTATGGCAATACTCAATATAATGATAATATACTCGTTATTAATAGCTTAAAAGAACAAGGAATTCAGTATTACAGAACTGAAGTAAAAACTTTTTGTCAAACCAGATGTTCTATACATGGTAAAAAGAAAATCGTTGTATTAGATGATATCGATAATATTAATGAACAAAGTCAACAGGTCTTTCGAAATTGTATTGATAAATATAATAATAACGTTCATTTTATTTCTTCTTGTTCAAATGTTCAAAAAGTTATTGACAGTTTACAATCTAGAATGATTATAATCAAGTTAAAACCGCTTACAGAAACTAATTTGAATAACATTTTTCAAAAAATAAAGGTTCTTGAAAATATTGACCTCGATAAAAAAACAGAAAAATTCGTTTTAACCGTAGCGAACGGTTCAATACGTATTCTATTAAACTATCTCGAAAAATTTAAAATATTGGATGAACCAATCACGTATGAATTGGTTAATAAAGTATGTACTAATATTAGCTTTTCAATATTTGATAACTATTCGTCACATGTGTTAAGTTCGAATTTAAATGACGCTATTGATATTTTCTATGATTTGTTTGATAAAGGGTATTCTGTTATGGATATTTATGACAACTATTTCTTATTTGTTAAAATAACAGAATTATTCAGTGAAACGCAAAAATATGAAATTATAAAATTATTGTGTAAATACATCACTATTTTTCACAATATACACGAGGATGAAATAGAATTGGCGTTATTTACTAATAATATCATTCAAATTTTGTCCAAGTAATTTTGTCCAAGTAATTTTGTCCAAGTAATTTTGTCCAAGTAATTTTCTAACTCAAGTATATACTAATCTGTTAATAAATGAATCAAACATTTAAAATGGCGGTAGATAAAGGTATTTTATTTATGTTTTTGGAGAAGACGTGTGAGAAAAACGAAAAGTATTATATTTTTAATTCGTCCGCCTATAAAAGAGGGGAATTAAATAATGCCAATATGGATATTATAGAAGAATTGAAACCATATTATCATATGGCAAAATTGTTTTATGTTGAACGTAAATTAACATATACCAGTTTGTGTACTATTATTAGACAGATTTGTAACTATCAGTCTATCATTTTTACGACCAAAATTGTATATAGTAAGTCTAAATATAACATAATCTATTTCATTTATTTTTAATCTCATAGAGAGAAATTATATTAAAAATAAATTATTTTGTCCGCTGCGTTTTCTTTTTATTTAGGGATTGTTTATTCTTTCTACGCGTTTTCCTTACCATATTATTAGATTTACCATCTTTACCATCTTTACTTGGGGTGATATTGGGACTAGGACTAGGAAGAATATTCACGGAACAAGTTGGAATATTCACTAATTCCATAGCATTACACCGACTAAAAAGAAAAATGAGACAAGATTATCTTAAAAAATAAAAATTATCGGTCATTTCTCCTTCTTTATTTGATAAAATGAATTATCAAATCAGTGGTGTAAAAGCACCTTTTTTCATAGGCATTAGACTACATTTGACGACCTCTTCCTTTTTTTCTTTATTATAAGGGTTCGGTGGTTGGTCTATTCTTTCAAACTTGTATTCTCTACTGTATTTCATCGGTCGTTTTCCTGTCTTCTTGTAGTAGTTGAATACATGTTGGATGTTCCTACATCCGTTCTTATCACGATTGATACACCCTTTCCTGTTGTTTTCCATTTGATATGTTAGGATTGAGTGGATTTTTCTGTCTTCGCCTTTCTTATCAGGCAAATACAGGTTTTTACAAAGGTCTTTTGTTTTATAGGATATACAAGATGTTCTAAACTCATCTATGTTATACACTTTGAAACGCTCCTTTAATTTTCTTTTCAGTGATAAGTTTGGTGTGGAAATAAAGTGTCGCATCTGCTTTCCTATACTCCAATCACCTATGATAATGGTATGGTCTTTACTATACTTTTTCTCAATCATATTCAGCATATTATCCTCGCTTCGCTTCTTATTTATGTAAGCATACCATTTGTATTTACGAAAATGTAGGTCTTTGTATAGTGGAACGACTACCTCATTCACTTCCAGTTTCTTTGTTATGTATTCTTTGAACTTATCCAGATTACAACTTTTGGAATTGAAAGTATTGAGTGTTTGTTCTACTTCTGTAATATGAGTTTTGTCTTTGTGATTTTTCAGTAAGCGTTGGTATTTTAATCGTTTTGTTTCTTTGATACGCATACCATTTGTATAAGAGCAAAACTGTCCTTTATCGTCCATCATAGAAAATAGATTTCGCTTTCCTGGATCAACGAAAATATGTTTTCCTTTCAACGCTTCCATCGGCAACTCATCAATATAAGGAAATTCTGGTAAGTCTTCAGTAGTTTCTTTTTTCTTCGGTGGATTTTCCTTGCGTTGTTTTCGTAATAATTTTGAAAGTTCTGTTTGTTGCGTTTTCTTATCTTCTTTTCGTTGTTCTTTTTCTTCTGCGGTAAGACCTTGTAATGCTCGTTTGCCTTGCTTCTTCTTTTCCTTTTTCGATCGTTCTTCTTCTACATAATCTGTATGAAGAAAGCGTAATGAAGTAGCATATCCATCAGTAATAATGATATAATCAAACTCGTAGTTTTTTCGTGTTTGTTTCACATCCCATAAAGCATCCCAGATAAACTCCTTATTTTGGTCTAAACAACTATTTAGATTTCCAGAAGTCGCATTCATTACCTTACCATCTTTTTCAGGAAACTTACATATTTTCATTAGTTTCTCATCACGCTTCGTATCCACAAACAATTCCACCATCGCCTTTGTATCTATTTGAATATGTCGTGGAATAGCGTTGGTTTGGATTGGAAAAAACTGAAATGCCTTTGCTTCTAATGTTTCCAGTTCTAAACACATAAAAATCATATGTTTTAGATATTTGTATGGACTACAACACACATCGTAATAATAACTTGTATCATATTCCTCTGGAACTATTTTGAATCGGTTTTCTTTAACCCAATTATGATATTTTTCATCACACAACAAAGTATTATTCAATATATCATTCTTCACAATACGAAGTTCTTTGAAGAGTTGTTTTTTGAATACTTTATTGGTGATTTCCTCCTTGTAAATAGACTTGAAATAAGAGTTGATGAACCGATTTACATAATCAAAAAAGTGTATTTTGATGTTATTTGTAATAGAAGTAATCATCGTAGTCGCATAATAATCTAATACAGCAGATAAGTTCTTACCATCTTCCAGAGAAAAGTCATATAAGGTTTGAAACTCGTTGAATAAAATAAGATTGTTTCCCTTTGGTTTTGGTCCAGACGAAGGTTTCAAAACAGATTTCATCGCCATAGAAACAGTATCCTCGGTCAGTTCAGGAATAGTGAAGTTATTATGGTATTTTTCCAGAACCCATAACCGTAAGAGCATATACGATTTAGAAGTGATTGCGTTTGCTCGTAAAATCGCATTTTGTAAAATATCCATATTTCGTTCAGCAACCTCAATATCGCCATGTAAAATAGCAGTAATAGGAACTTTCAAGCACCTATATTTTTCAGGGTGTTCTACTGATTTCTTCTTTTTCACCATCCTATATACTTACTAAACATTTTATTTTTAAGTTATTTTTACGCAATTGTTTATTGTTCCTAAACATTCTCATCAGTTTCATTCTTACCCTTTCGTTTTTGATATGCTCGTTTATTATACTCTTTTCGTTGTTCGGATGTGATTATGGATGGAGCATATTGTTTCTGTTTTATTTCCTCTTTATTTTCGTGGTAATATTTTTTATTTCGGGTTGGATTTGTATATTTTTTTAACCGGGTTTCCAGTTCATTTACACGCTGTTTTAATGTTTCATTTTCAGTTTTCAAATCATCATTTTCCATAATTATATAATACTAAACAATTATATTTAAATATTTTATATATAATTATTATGTCGCATCACAGTGAAGATTATAAGGAAACGGCAGTAAAACATTATTTAGAGGGTAAAGATGATATGCGTGATACTTGTAAATTATTCAAGTGTAAATACCAGTCATTATCACGGTGGGTAAATCAATATAACAAAGATGGAAATGTAAATAGAAAAACGCGCAAAAATCATAATCTAAAAATAACACCAAAGATAGAAACATTTGTAAAGAACTATGTTCGTAAATACAACACAACTACATTATGGGAATTATCACGGTTAGTAAAAGAAGAGTTCAATATACGGTTGAATGATAAAAGTATTCATAATATTCTTTCTAAAAATAGAATTACACGAAAACGATTGCGTAGTAAATACTACCCTGAAAAACGAGAAGGACAAGAACAACAAGATTTAGATACTTTTTACAATACACTCAAAACGAAATATGATTATTCTAAAACAATATGTATGGACGAAAGTTCTATTTATTTGAATATGACGCTTACGTATGGTCGTAGTAAAAGTGGAACGAGAGTGCTGAAAAAGACGAATAAATACCCATATAAACGGTTCAATTTGTTATGTGCGATTAGTGCTGATAAAGTGGTTGCTTGGAAACTATATCCACAAAGGATAGGTGGTCTAAAAACCGTAGATATTTTAGAGTTTTACAATGATAATATTTCAAAGAAATATAAAAATCACTTGATTATTATGGATAATGCCGTAATACATAAATCAAAACTGATACGAGAAAAGATAGAAGAAGACCATAACCATTTGTTATATACGGTTCCGTATCATCCAGAAACAAACGCAATTGAGGAATTTTTCAGTCAGTTAAAACATTACATAAAAAAGGAAAGTCCAAATACCTATGAGGATATAGTAGAGGTGATTACAAATATAATAAATAATAAAATAACAACAGTCCATCTAACAAACTACCTGAAACATAGTTATAAGATATATAACTCATAACTGCGTTTCGTCTCATTTTTCTTTCCGGTCGGTGTAACTAAATAAATCGGTTGGAAATTTTCCAGTTGGAAATTTTCCGTGGACTGCGCGATACAATAATGATGATGGTTTCTTTCTCATATTGATACGCTTTGCATAAATATTCTTCCATCTTCGTTGGAACAAGCGTAACCAGTGAGTTTTTATAGTCACATTATATGTTTGTCTATCGTCAATATGCACATATAGGATGTCCAATGTTGGATTATTTACCTTAGATATGCTATACGCAGTCAAATATTCCAATATAATGGAATGATCGTGGAGCATAAATGCACGTGGACTAATAGAACTCATTAAAATCGGTTCTATTTGTCCTTTAACATAACCAGCCAATCCTATATGATACGACCCGTGTTTTACTTCCGTTTCCATATATTCACCGTCATCATCGTAGATGTCGTATTCACTTCCATATAATACTACACTATCGTTATCTGTATCAGTATCACTCATATTATTTTCTGTAATTTCTTATATTATACGAAATAATTAATTTGGAATCAATTTTTAATATTCAATTAATAAATAATATATATTATAATGCAATCATTCGAATATATATTGGACGGGCAGGAACATTCTGTAGAATATACAAAAAGCAACATCCCGAAAAACTTCAAAATAACGAATAAACAAAATGAAATGTTTAGCACAATAAAGTATCTATTTACAAAATGGAAAGAAATTAATCCACATATTAAATGGTGGATGATAGGAGGTTCTCTATTAGGAACATTACGACATAAAGGAATCATACCATGGGACAATGACGGCGATATAGGAATAATGTTTTCAGAGTATCACAAAGTAAAATATGGTGTATTTGGTGACACAACAATCGAGACATCTTCATGTGGATACAAGGTAAAAAAAACAAACACTAAATTCCCATTTATAGATGTCTTTATTTTTGATACCGATTATAAAGACTCATCTAAAATAACAATATGTAGTCCTATATACAATAATAATAAAACATACTATTGGTCATTTGTATGGAATGATCAATTTCATGTAAATGAACTAGAAACATTAGAAACTGCAAAATTTGAAGGAATTGATGTATATATTCCAAAGAATGCAACAAATTATTTACAAATATTATATGGAAACGATTGTTTAACAAATTTATATTACGACGCGCATGTGGAAAATCATGCATTGTATGATATAGAACAATTTGAATCCTTTATGACACTAGGGAAAGATATACGTTTATTATGCGGATTTGATAAAGAACCAGATTTTATACATCATGAATCAGCGTTAGTTGTAAGAATAATGGCGGAATTATTTGTTCGTTCAAAAATAGATCTCAGAAAAATCATCGAAATAATTGTAACACACAATTTCAATAAATCGATGAATATCGCAAGAAATTTGTAATTTGTATATTCAAAGGTATAGACTCTGTGATGTAGCCACATATTTCAGTATCATACCATCAATCTCAGCTAATTTGTGTTGAAAATCAACCATACCAAGTTGTTCACATATCGAAATAAATTCCTTTACTATTGCGCTTATTTTCAGGATTGCCTTTGTGAAATCACCAACCGAACACAGCAGTTTATTCTGGATAAAAACTTTACATTGAATATCGTCTGTAAAATCGCACCATTCCATCATAAGATCGGTCATATCAAATATCACTGGGTCTACATAGTTATATGCAGGGTCTGTCTTCCGTTGGCATTCAATTTCGTCATATGTTCGAAATACGTCAAGCATTTCATTTATACGTAGTTTCAATAATACGTCGTTTGTGGTAGGAACCGATACCTTGTAATTCTGTTCTATTTTAATATCAGTGAAACATGATAGCAATCCCACGATTTGTTTGGGCGTAAGTTCGGACCATGATTGGAAACAATCGGTAGCAACAAGAGGATGTATTTCAGCAATACCTGCAGCAATAAGTCCTTTATGTGTAAATTTATACGAGTTCTCATCATATTCAATAAATTTATGCTCGTTCAATATATCACATATAGTTTTTACATTTCGCTGTATGTAAGTTTGTAAGTGCGCTATATATGATCTCATATTATCTATATCATATACAATCGTATTCAATTTACTGGTTTGAACCGATTCCAAAACACAGTTTTTATATTCAAATAATATTTGGGATATTTCACGTTCCACTTCTTTGCGTTTTTTATTCACAAGTGTAGGTGCCAACTTTTTTAGTTCTATATATCGATTACATACTTCAATCGGTGTTTGAATCCCAGACAATAATAGTTCAGTTTGTTCTCTGTCGATTAATAGTTTATCTAAGTATTCTACTTCACTAATCACTGATTTTTCAATTTCATTTTTGCACATACTCTTATCAACAAATTCCGTAAAATCTGAGATACAGCATTTATTATTGCGCATCAGATTGAGAATCACTGGAAATGATATGCGAAATTTAGAAACTAGTTTTTGTGGCTTTCCGCATAATATGTCTTTATATTCAATGGAAGTTGGCATATTAAACATATTATTGCAATGAACAACATGACCGATTGTGTCCAACCCGCGTCTACCGCATCGCGACGCTGCTTGATTATACTCATGTGGTAATAAATATCTCATTTGAATACCATCAAATTTAGTAAGACTCGTAAAAATAGCGGTCCTGATCGGGCAATTCAAACCGATGGCAAACGATTCTGTAGCAAACAGTAATTTTATATATTTTTTCAGAATCATAAACTCTACTATTTCGCGTAATACAGGTATCATACCCGAATGGTGAACTCCAATACCTTTCTCCAATAGTGATACAAGACGATTGTATTCGGGTAATGCAAGATATTCTGCGTAATTCGGTAATTTCCTTATAATTTGTTCGCATTCATTCCGAACTTTGAATGCAACTTCACTATCAAACTCCAATAATGGAATTGTAATTTCTCCAGCCATTATTTCGGCTTGTTTTCGTGAAAATACAAATGCAATTGCTGGTAACATCTCCTTATCCCTCAATTGTAATAATAAACTATTCATAACATGCTGGCGTTTCTGGTTGTCATTTGACATTAAATCCTTTGTAGACTTAATTTCTTTATATCCCAACTCACTGAATTTACCGTGTTCGTTTTTCAATTCAATGAGTTTTCCTGTCGAATCTTGTATTTTTTTCTGGATAGATTTATCCTTGATTCGTTTGATACAACCTTCTGTAGTGCATAAATATCCGTAATGCACCAATGGCACGATACGCGACTCTGTAGATGATACTATCACCTTTTTTTCGGTATCGCCGCGTTCGCACCAAGCCGCAAACTTTTCAGGGGAATCCATTGTTCCAGATAACATGACCATTTGAACTTCTTTAGGTAACATTAAGATAGATTGTTCCCATACTTTACCTCGTTCTGTATCATTAATATAATGTATTTCGTCGAAAATGACGCAAGCTAGGTCTGGAATAGGTCCAGTAAATAAGGAATTCATTAGAATTTCGGTCGTCATAATAACCACATCTGCTTCTGGGTTTATCTTAATATCACCTGTCATAATACCGAATGATATATGAGGATATTTTTGAATGAATTCGTAATATTTTTGATTACTTAGCGCCTTTATTGGCGATGTATAAATTACTTTTTTCCCCTTATTTGTAAAATATTGGATTGCAAATTCTGCAGGTAAACTCTTACCGGAACCAGTATGGGCGGTTACCAATGAATGATTTCCATCCACAATTGCTTGGATAGATTCTTTTTGAAAATCAGATAAGGTATATGCAAACAAATCGAAATGTTCTTCATAATTTGTTTGCATCATATTATATTATACTCGTCGAGATACCTTTATATTTTTATATGTATATAATATAATGGAATCAAAACCGATATATGGTCTTCATACAGGTCTCTCATCTGGACAGCACGATCGCGTAGATGAATTAAATGATAGAATTTTAGGAAGAGCATTTGACAACAAAACGTCGAAACCCGTATTTAATCCGAGATCGGCATCTACCAAATATACGTTATTTCCGATTCTAGACCATCGCCCTAATGTACATTTAGAGGATAAGGTGATAGTAGGGCAGAATATAGAAACAGAAACCGATTTATATGGGAGAAATGAACGCACAGGAGTATACGATTCTGGGTCTGTATTCCGACCATCTTTAGAAAGTGATATGTATAAAAATATCATTGGCAATCCCACCGATCTGCCTCCAGCAGAACGAGCACTTTTATTTACTAGACCTTCGTTTGATACATTTGTTCATCCAAATTTGATTTCTGTTGACATTGGAAATAATGTATTTAATAATCATACCAGAACTCAATTGCGCGGTTCTCATAGTTAAGTGCACAAAAATCATATAGTATAATATAGTATATGATTGAATTGTTTCAAGACGGATTTTTTATAACAATAGTCGTATTATTGATAACGCTTCTAATTATCCAACTAGCAAGACGAAATGGCGGTAATATGTATCATGAGGGGTTCTCACAAAAATCGCCATTTATTGTGAAGAATGGAAATGATATTTACGATACATTCTATACTGACGTTTATGACGATTTGAATAAGACCGATATACGTTCGGATTACGAATGCAACAAGATTATTGAATTGACCAAACCGTCTACCATACATAGTGTATTTCTAGATATAGGATCTGGAACAGGTCATTTAGTGAATAATTTAATGAACCGCGGATATCAAGCTCATGGTGTAGACATATCCAAGGATATGGTAAAGCATTCGCATACGAAGTTTCCAGATATACAAACTAAATGTGGTGATGTTATGGACCCACTCATATACGACCGTTTATTATTTACACATATCACTTGTATGAATTATACGATTTATCATATACAAGATAAACACCAATTTTTTCGTAACTGTTATCATTGGTTGATGCGAAACGGATTTTTGATATTACACCTTGTTGATAAGGATAAATATAACCCTCTTGCGCCGATGTCAGAGAACATAACTTTAAAAAATGCTACGGCATATGGCAATATTCGAAAAACTGACGCAAATATAGATTTCACAGATTTCAAATATTCAAATTCCCACGAATTTAAGGCGGACGCACGCGTATTAGTTAAAGAATCATTTACCGATAACGTATCAAAACATGTACGACAAAACCAATTAACCTTATATATGGAGAACAAGAATGAAATAATTAAAATGGCACAAGAAAACGGGTTTATAGCACATGCATTGATTAATTTATTGACGGATGAATACCAGTATATTTATGTATTTGAACGCATATAAACATAAAAAAATTAATTTAAATATTGTAACATGTATACAATATATATATATGTTACAATCGATAAGACCCAAGACTATACTTCAATTGTTATCACTAGCCACGATAACAATTAACCTTTCATTGAATAAATCAACTAAATATAAGCAGCAAAATAAAATATAGTCTATTACTTGACAAAAAGTATACTATCCGAAAGGATTTTTGTTTGTTCTCGTATAAACTATAAATGTCCTAATATTACGCAGGTAAAGGACGATTGTTGTTGAAACTCATTTATAAAAAAATAAAAAGTATCGAAAAAACAAGAGATTCGTTCTTTAAGAAATAAATTCAATAAATCTTTATAAACTGAATCATTATTAATAGGTT
>Ga0208770_1000709_pt1 | contig 19512 bp, 15 predicted proteins | sample AntAceMetag02UK9_FD_184771 | JGI IMG/M metagenome (GOLD analysis project Ga0208770, IMG submission 184771) | Saline lake microbial communities from Ace Lake, Antarctica - Antarctic Ace Lake Metagenome 02UK9 (SPAdes) (version 2) | ecosystem: Environmental > Aquatic > Non-marine Saline and... | reverse complement strand
GATGCGCTCAACTTTAAAGACAGACCTTATGTGAGGAAATCAAAAGTTGTGACCCAATTGTAAAAATAACTTACGTAACTATCTGTATTACAATATATTGGCTAGTTCCGTTTTCAAGTTGGGTTAACAATTGACGGATCTCCAATTGACGGATTTTCCGCCACTAAAACCGCATATTCTATAGAGTTGGCTGCCGGCACCACTATTGTACCAACAGTTGTTGCTACTGCTGCCCAAGGCGCAGCTACAGCTGTTGTTACCCCTGCAGCTAGCATACCTGGAACTACATCAGTTTTGGTTACTTCTTCGAACGCCAATCAAAATGCTACAATTTCTATTGCTTTTGTCATTAACACGCCCGGAGTTTCTGCTCCAACGCCGTTAGCAAGAGATGCTGGTGACGTGATCTCTATTTTTAGTGACGCTTACACAGATGTTGCAGAAACTAATTTCAATCCCAATTGGGGACAATCAACAGTAGTTACCACTGAAACAATTGCAGGTAATGCAACTTTAAAGTATGCCAACTTTAATTTTCAAGGAACCACCTTTGGTAGTGTTCAAGATGCGAGTAGCATGACTCATTTGCACGTTGACGTTTGGACATTGGGTCCCGATATAGATATTAGACCTATAAGTATAGCTACAGGCGAAAGAGCGTACAATGTGACTGCCACTCCTCGCACATGGATGTCTTATGATATATTACTTAGCGACCTGACTTCCCTAGGCTTAGCTGTGAACGACCTCAAAGAATTAAAATTTGACGGAGGTACTGGAGAGACAGTGTTTATAGATAATATCTTTTTCTATAAAGGTGAAGCGCCTAGTGAACTTCCTGCACTATCTCCATATTGCAACACCACAACTTTAGATAACAACAGTACTCCCGATTCGGAAGTATTACTTACAATTACCAATACAAGCTCTACGACCATTGATGTCTCTATAGAGTCTACAGACGGTAATGCAGTAAACCAATTGCTCATACAACTTGCTTCAAATGCTTCAGAATCTGAGGTAATTGTTGGGGGTAAGTACACAAAAACGCTCACCTATAATTCCACACTTGCAACAATAGACATGCAGCTACTGTGGGGGAAAGAAAATATTAGTGGTCTGAGACAACTGAATTTGACTGGTTTGTCATTTGAGGCATCTTGCTCTCTTCCTGATGCATTAAACGTCACAATTAGTACTACTACAACAGCAGATGTATCGTGTGGTAATCTGGATATAGCTAGTGGGGTTACATACACCGTATCGTCAGGCCATACGCTTTCTGTACTAGGAGATATCACTGGAACCGGTGAATTGGTCGTAAGTTCAGGTGCATCATTAATCACTACTAATGGTAATAACACAGGAAGTGCTACTATCAAGCGTAACACAAGATATGCTGATGGTAAATATAGCTTTGTAGGTTCACCGGTAGCGGCAAGCGATGGAATCAGAGGTTCTGCCTTGGGCTCAATAGTATACTCTTATGACGAAACTATCGCTTATGGTACGGACGGTCTCTCCAGATGGATTGATGCAAGCGCTACACAATTGACTCCTGGTATTGGATATGCACAGGCAAATCAGCAGGAAATCACTTTCACAGGTGTGCCTAATGATGGTACAATAACCGTCTCTGGACTTTCTCACACTGCGCTAGACGATAAGCATGGTGAGCATGGATGGAGCTTACTAAGTAATCCATATCCTGCAGCGATTGATGTCACTAAGTTTTTAACTGACGCGACTAACTCAGCTGTACTTAATGGTTCTATTTATTTATGGGATGATCATGGTTCTGAGGCAGGAAGAGGTGATAACGGAGACTATTTAACTGCTAACAGTTTAGGTGCTGTAGGTGGACCAAATGGTGGCGTCTTCAATGGCTACATAGGTTCAATGCAAGGTTTCTTTGTGAAAATTGCATCTCCTACTGCAGATGCGAGTGTTGTATTTACTGAAAGCATGAGAGTTGGCGGTGTGAACACTGATGGCTCTTTCTTCAGAAAAGATAACGCTCAGAATTTGAACGTTAGATTGGCGTTACAAACTGAATCTGGTTTATATAACGAACTATTAGTTGGCTTAAGAGAGAACGCTACCATTGGCGTAGATAGAAGCTTTGATGCTGACAAGCTTATTGCTGACCAAGATCTTCAGTTCTACAGTATGATAGAGAGTAATAAATATGCCATCCAAGGTTTACCTTTAGTTGATGGTGTCTCTACTGAATTAGCATTCAATTTGGGTGAAGGTTCCGCGCTAACACTTTCTGTAAAGGAACTTGTCGCTTCTGCTGAGCAACATTTTTATCTTTATGATAAAGTGACAGGTATGACTTACGATCTAAACAAGACAGAAAGTATTTCTTTCTCAGCATCAAAAGGATCTGATCAAAACAGGTTTGTTTTGACTTATTCAGTAAGTGATGTATTGGCTAATGAGACTTTAACCAAAGATCCTATTTACAGATTTGCTAATAATGAGTTGACTATCAACTTCAATGGAAGTACATTAGTATCAGAGTATGCAATATATGACCTGTCAGGTAAGACTGTTTTGAGCAATTCTTTGAACAGCTCTTTACGTGAACTTACTATTCCTATCAATAGTAAAGGAATCAACATTATCAGAATTGTTACTGCTGAAGGTACATTCACCAGAAAGTTTTTATTCTAAGCCCCATTTAAAGTAATATCAAAATGAAAAATCTAAATATAATACTCTCAATAGCTATCCTTTTTATAGCATTCGTTCCTGCAATGGCTCAAGGTGCGCCTCCTGCAACTCCTATTGATGGAGGTCTTTCCCTGCTATTAGCAGCTGGAGGAGCTTATGGTATCAAAAAGCTACGTGATAGTAAGCGTAAGTAATCAAAATTATTTGAATAGTTGAATAGTTAAAAAGGCTCACTTAAGTGAGCCTTTTTTTTACGTCCTTTTCACAATTTGGGTTCGTCGATCGGAGTAAAAAAAACGACTAGCCCGCCACACGCCTCCAGGCTTGAGGGGAAAACGCTGCTTAAAGTTCAAAAAACATATTATTACGTTAATTTCAGCGACAAAAGGATCCGTTATTAATCCAACTCAGGTTTTCAGCATGTCATAGCAAGTTGCCGGAAAAGCGATGGTCGATTAAAGAATTGATTTTGGCACTACTCCTCTCAACCATAATTGAAATCTTTTTCCAATACTCGCTTCGCCATCAGGGTTAAATTCTTTCGTGATTTTCCATGCATTTTCAATTTTATTTTCTTTTTCCATGGTTTGATATAGCCTTTCGGAAATATGCTTATCACGGATGATGGCGATGCATTCTGTATTGAGATTGGCACTTCTTGGATCGAGATTGAAGGTGCCAATAACACTGATTTTTTTATCGACAACCATAGATTTGGCATGTAAGCCAAAAACTGGTGCAAAATCTATTTCCTTTTGCAGTGCTCCTGTCATAACCTCGAACCTGATCGCTGCATCGGGTCGGAACTCATATATTTCCACACCGACATCAAGCAATGCCTTGCGCTCACGTTTATAGCCACTAAAATCTTCTAAGTTATCTGTGGAGGTCAAACTATTGGTTAAGATTTTTATGGTTACTCCTTTGTCAACTGCTTGCTGAAAAAGTCCTTGGCTCAGCGCTGTTGTGATTAGATATGGGGATTGAATATAAATGGATTCTTTTGCTCCTTTGATAAGGGAAATCAAAGAATCGGTACTCAGACCTCCTCCTTGTAATCCATCATCACCTTTATTCTTACCTGGTTCATCAGAAACAAAAGCTACTCCTTCAACCCACGAAAGTGCATTGGTACTCACCAAATGCTGAAATAATACTGGTGTCTTATTAATATTTTCACGAACCTCTGGCCAAAAATTCCCTGGACTACAGGCGTACTGACGGAGATATTCGAATTTCACTTCTGCATTAATTTCTTCCTCTGTGGCTTGAAGCAACTGGGCTATAGGAATGCTCAATTCACTCTCCCAAAACTGCGCAAAGGAAATAGATACATCTTTCACCACTTTCCCAAATAACAATACATCACGATCTCTGAAATTGTATTCATGGTCATAGTCAAAGTATTCATCTGCGATGTTGCGCCCTCCAGTAATGACCATTTGCCCGTCTACGATGAAGGTTTTGTTATGCATACGCTGATTAAACCCACGAAAATCAGTGGTCAGTGTGTAGAGCTTTTCGGGTAAGTTTTTGCCAAGATTAGCTGTCGGATTATAGATTTTTATCGATAAGTTGGGATGTGAATCGAGGGCTAGCAATTCGTCAGCATCTGCCTCCACCATGATGTCGTCTACAATCATTCGAATTTTGACGCCTCGATCAGCAGCGCGTAATAAATAATCAATCGCAATCAATCCAATATTGTCACTTGAGAAGATGAAATACTGGATGTCTATGGTCTTTTCAGCTGATTCACTAAGCCAAGCACGAAACACCATAGATTGGTCTCCTTCTTCCAATACATAAGTCCCCGTTTTGGTAAGCGCCGAATCCATATACATAGCCAGCTGTTTTGATAAAGGCTCAAAGTTCGAAGAAATAACACTACTGCAATAATCTTCCGTTATTGGCGGAAACCTAGGTTCTTCCGTCCCGCAACCAAGAACAATAATTATTGCATAAATCGCCCAAATTTTTAGAATCGTTTTTTTCATGGCATTTTAAATTAAACCCACAAGTGGGAGTTAATATCCTCGGAGCAAGCCCGCAAGGTATGAAGTAGGATAGTTGCTCTTAATTCGATGCACGCATCGGTAAATAAAATCCACAAATGGGGTTCATCTGGCATGTCACCACTTATGCATAAGGTATGTTCCTCTCGGCAAGATAGGAAAAATGTTTGCTCCTAATGAAACGCTATACCTCCTAGAAAAGAGCATCGCCAGCCGTTGAAGACACAAGCCATGCTCTTTGAATTATTTCAGCCAAGTGTTTTTTAGCTATTCCGCAATTGTATCACGTGTATTCTTTTGCACAGTAATAACCCCAAACATAGCGAGTAGAAAAGCAAAGGCATAAAACCCTTTTTCACTCGGTAAGAGTGTGGCATTCCAAAGCCCGACAATCAATAAAAGAATAGACAGCATGGTGCTAAACCAGCACAGAGAATAATATAAATCCGTTACTGGTATTTTTTCTAGTTTATCCCGAACTGCCTTTTGCAGAGAAACGACGGCAAACAATCCAAACATTAGTACGGTGAAGTAATAGCCCTTTTCGTTTAGTAACATATCTGCTCTAAACAAGCCGACGAGATATCCTATCATACCGGTCAGCAATGCGACCCAAGAAGCGGCAACAAATGCCATTGAAGGTTTTTGATTCATAATTGTAGTTTTTGGTTGTGACCTTCCCAGAAATTCTGTTAAGTATAAATTCTAGCTGGATTAGTGAATTGAAAATGTATGACATGGAATCCATGAGATCATTACTCAAATAAGTATCTTGAAAGGCCACAGAGATAGTGAAATGTATAGTCCTAATGAGACTTTAGATAATTGTGTGCTCGCATAATTCTTTCCGACAATGGTTTCCTTAAACGGCAAGTGCGTTTATTACAGGTAGCCTTTGTCTGCCAACCACTCAAACAAGCCCGCTTTATCTTGGTCTGCATCATAGAGGATCTCGGTAGTCTTATCATCGCTTGGTGTGGTTACTAGCCATTCTTCAGGATTTTCAATCGCTCTTTCTGCAATCGCTATTTTTTCTCCTGATGATGAATAGATGTTTAATTTGGTGACTTGTTGAGCATCCTCGGATCGACTTTTTTTCTCTGTGAACTGGCCTAAAACTTCATCGTCTCTGAAAATTTCATTGTCCTTAACGACAATGGGAGCTACAGCAACCGCTACTTGTTTATTTACTCTACCATTATTGATGTTTATGAAATTAGTCTCTCCTTCTGGATTAATTTTATTGTCTTTGATCAATCGGTTGTTTTGAAGTAGTTTCAATACACCCTTCGCTGAGAGTCCCATTGATCGCTTCATATTCACTTTATTACCACTAGGAATAAAGGTGATTTCATACCAGATAGTTGACTCCTCTTCATTCACCCATTGACGTTTGACATTGTCGTAACGGCGGCCAGTAACTCTTGTCTTAGTATAAAATTTAAAAAAGATAAGCTTCTCACTTTCTAAACTTTGAATATCAAAGTTTTTATTGATCCCGAGCATATCTCCTTTTTTCCTATACATCTTGGCGACAGGAGTGCCCCCTGCTGTGATCATCTTTTTCTTTTTATCATATTCCAGTGATGGGGCATCTGTCCCTGTTGCAAGTAATAGGAGAATCAAGGAGAGTAAACTTAGTCTTACTGCTGTAGCCCTTTCAAAGTTGGACTTGAAAAGTCTAGTAAAAGAGTTTAAGGTTATGTAATTCATGATTTTGTCTTAAAAGTTTAGAATAAAAATTTGTTTCGCTTTCATTAACGAGCGTCATTGATTAGTTTGTTCGTACACTTGTGTACACAACTTTTCGCTAATAAAATTTGGCATGAAAAAAAACGCTCCTAACAAACAGAAATGGATTGAAGCTGGATATTCGTTTTTTGCAGAGATTGGGCCGGAAGCATTGAATGTGGAAAAGCTTTCCAGCATCGTGGGCTTAAGTAGGTCTAGTTTCTACTATTATTTTGGAGACCTCCACGCTTTTGAAGAAGCCTTGTTGGCCCTACATTTAGAAAACTACAAACAGTTCGGAGAACTCATGAAAAACTTTGAAAACTTCGAGCAGTTATTCTCAGCTGAAATCATGGTGCATAGTGGAGCGCTCAGTTTCCAGCGACAATTGCTGATCAACAAGTCTTTGAGTAGATATCAGGAGTGTTCTATTCAAGCGAGGATTTATACCGAGGAAAAGACGTATCAATTGTGGACAAAACTGAAAAATGCAGATAGCAATTCTGAAGAAGAATGGGTGCTGTTCAAGGCGCTCAGAGACTTTTTCTTCGTTCAGTATGGTCAGCCAGACCAAGACCCGCAAAATGTATTGGTACAGCTCAACGGGTATTTAGCGAATTTGATGAAGTAGGCTTTTGCTTTCACGATTGTACGTATTACTTTATTCGCATCGAGCTACAAACTATTATGGAGCATGCTACTTTGTTGTGGATAACATCACGAAAGAGCGACATAACAAATACAACTATTCCTTCAATAGTTTATCCAACTCGTCACATGCTTTCAGAACTTCCAAAATTGCGTGCTCAACACTTTTTAAGTTTTCTTTAGACTGCTCCTCCTCTTAAAAGATAGCATACAATTTTGCGTTATAATCTCGCGACCGGGTACATTGGCTATTCTATCACAAACTTTCACAACAGTGGCTTTTGAATTCGCTATAATCTTTGGATATGTTTTTTGTTTACGTTCTTTCCGATTTCTTCCAAGTTCATCGGTAACAGCACTGACTATTTCTGTTAGCCCTTCACCAAAAGCTTTTTTAATATCCTTATAGGACAACTCTGTATCCTCTAATACATCGTGTAGCCCCGAAGCAACCAATACACGCTGATCATAACCAAAATCATTCGCTATTTTCACTACTTGTTTTAAGTGATAAGTATATGGATAAATATCATAAGACTGTCCACTATGGGCTTTTTCAGCCGCCATTAATGTTCGTTACAAATTTTCCATACGGCATTGTTGAATTTTAAATTATATATAATGAATTTAAAGTTAGAGGAATTAGGGATAAGCCACTTGAGCCCCTTTCTTGTGAATAAATCTACCCAATAGTGCCAGTCAAATACAGGCTTGAAGTATTGGGATTTATACATTTCCAATATTGCGCAAAGACTTTGATCATCGCTAACCTTGTGAAATTGTGTGTTGGAGATGTAGGTTAGGTGAAAATTTAAGTTAAGGGTGTGATTTCATCTTACCCCTATTCTATTTCAAGCGTCCACTTGGATCTTTTCCGTAAAGGGTTACCAAAAAGCCGAAATAATAATTTTAAACGGACGGCACAATTGGATGCTTGCGGTATTGGGTGATGGTTGGAGACAACACCAACCTTAGGCAATATATATATCGCTAAATGTAAATGTGAACGGTTACAAGCATAGACGCTGAGGTAGGTTTACGACTCGTTTATTATTTTTTCCACACTTTCTTTTGACAATTCCGTGATTGATGAAATGACATCTATAGATAAACCTGCTTTATGTGATTTCAGAACAGTATAACGTTTTTCTTCAAGTCTACCTTCTTCCCTTGCTGTATCCAAGGAGTTTTTTAAATCCCTGTACGATTTCAAACTGTCTTCATAATCTTGAACTTCTTCTGGGCTGAATTTGGCTATTTCAGCTACTTCAAATAGTTTTTCAAATATTCCCTCCCTAAGTTCGTCTGGTATTCTATCCAATTTGTTAAGGTTACGAATCACATACATCCATTTATCAAAGCGAGATTCAAGTTGCTCAATAGGTTTACTGAACTTGGGCATTTCCAAGTAGATAAAAGTCAGTTTGTCATAGAATACTTTACAAGTTCCGGTATCCGTCAATTTTACGTCATATCTGTATTTCCCTTTATCAGCTTTGTCTTCGTCAAAGACAAAGTCCAAAATCGCAACGGTGTAAACTGCATTAAGCTCGAAGCTCCAATCACTGCCTCTTTGGGCCTGTTCTCTGATCGGAAATGTGGAATAGTAAACTGTCCTATCCTTGAAGAACTTTTGTTTGGTTTTTTGTAGTTCTACAATGAATTTTTCGCCTTTTTCATTCTCACAGTAAAGGTCAAAAACAGCTTTTCGGTCTTCCTCGCTACTTCCAAGCCGGTCAGATTTTAAATAGGTCAAGCCTTTTATATTTCCTTCTTCACTTTTTAACAGTTCATTAAGGAAATCCAATAGAAGCTCTTTACTCGGTTCTTCTCCAAAGAGTCTTTTAAAGCCATAATCAGTAAATGGGTTGATATATTTTTCTACGAACTCGGCCATAATTCATTCTTTAGTCAAAGATACAAAATCTATGATTACCAAGGCAGAAAGTAGGCCATCCGGCATGAAGAGTAACAACTAGTTAAACTCACCATGATGAGCATAATCCATTTATAATTTCTATCTTTCTTCTCTCATAAGTGCCTAAACATCAGCCAAAAGCTCATGAAAAATAGATAAATAATTTTCAAAAAAATTGGAAAAAAAGTAAATTAAACCACCAACCACAAAGAAGATATTTACAATTGGTGGCGTTATCTTTTATCTCATAAGTTCTTATATAACGTTATAATTAATTTCCTCACTGCTTTTTTTGGGATCCTGCCGAGTCCCGTTTACTAATCGCCAAGTCTTACGTCTACCACACGGCTTAGTCGATTAAACCCAAACCTCTCTTATGTGAGTTACAGACTAGTCTCAGAAAATCTCACCAAAACCATCAAAAAATCAAAAATCACTCCCTTCTCAACACTTCCAGCGGAGACTGGCTCACCACACTTCTACTATTGAACAGACCAATAGATACTGTCAAAGCTGTAACGCTGAAAAAGATTACGCCGATTTGAAGTGGATTTGGAATGAACGCAAACTCAAAAACAAAAGTCCCTAGCAGCACGGTGAAAGTGATCGCCAATAAAATACCCGTAAAAGCACCCATGGCGCCAAGGAAGAAGTACTCTGCAAAGATGATCTTCCAAAGTTGCTTGCTTGATGCGCCCAAAGTTCTGAGCAATACATTTTCGCGCATGCGCTGAAAGCGACTAAGGATAATGGAACTGATCAGCATCACGATTCCCGTACCAATACTAAAGAGCGCCATAAACCGAATTACAAAGGCAATTTTACCCAAAATTTCTTCCAATGTTTTCAAGATCAGCTCTAAGTCAATGATGGAGATGTTTGGATAGCTTCGGACGACTGCTTGTTGGTAACGCGCGGAGAGCTCATTGTTGTTGATTCGTGTAATCAGCACATGAAACTGCGGTGCTTTTTCGAGTACACCCGTAGGAAACACCACCAAAAAGTTCGTTTGTACGCGGTTCCAATCAATGTCACGAAAACTGGCGACATAAGTCGTCAGCAAAGCCCCTTGCACATTGAAAAGCAACTCGTCCCCGATCTTCAAATTGAGATTTTGAGCATATCCTTCTGCCACGGAAATGAAAATAGTATCTGCCGGGTTTTCATATTTACCATACCATTTCCCCTCGGACACCTCCTCGGAGTTGATTAGGCTATCTCTGTAGGTGACGCGGTATTCTCTATTATAGGCATAGTCCGGAATTTTTAGCGTGCTGTCATTAAACGCTTTGTCTTTCGTAATCCCATTGATTTCCATTAGCCGCATGGTGACAATCGGCACCTCTTGCATCACAGGCAAGTCATAGTTGAGCGTCAATTCCTTAACTTCTTCTATTTGAGGCGTTTGGATATCAAAAAGAATGGTATTTGGCCGCTCATCAGCACCGGCAATCGTCACACGATCTACCAATAAGTTTTGCATGAAAAATAGCGTAGCAATGAACGCCGTTCCTAGTCCTAAAGTCGTAATCAGTAATGAGGTTTGATTGTACGGTCGATACAAGTTAGAAAGCCCTTGTCGCCAAACATAAGGCAGTTTGTCCGACATGAGCTGGCGCACCGACCAGGACAGCCCTTTTCCGATGAACCCAAGCACAATGACAGAAGCCAGCAGTATTCCCGTGAATATAAAGGCGTCTTTCCAACCTTGGATTTGCACATAGACTAGGAGTAAAATGAATCCGGTAATGACCAAAGCGATACCCATTTGGATAACATCTGGTCGCTTCGAGATTTTATCAAAGTCACCACGGATCGCCTCCATTGGGCTGATTTTTCGCAAGGCGACTAAAGAAAACAAGGCGAAAAGGATGGAAATCACCACACCAATCACCAATCCGCTCATGACGGACATCCACGAAATGGTGGGATTAAGACTTACAGGAATGAAATCTTCTAAAATGGCGGGTAAATACACATGCATTAATACGCCTCCCAAAGCACCAATGGTCGCTCCAATCAAACCAAAAACCCCGACTTGAATGAGGTAAATACTGATGGCCTGGCCGGACTTCATCCCCAAGCATCTGAGCGTTGCGATGATCTTTCCTTTTTCTTTGGTGTATACATAAATAGAACTGCCTACGCCAATGGCTCCAAGGAGCAGGGCTATAAACGCTACCAAGCGTAGGAAATTGGTCAAATCTTTAAAGGATCGCCCCGTTTCCTCTTTCTTTTCTTCTATATCATCGACATCATATCCCTTTTGCTGAGCCGTTTTTACCAAGCCCTTCCATACGCCCGCAGTGTCCGTTTGGTTTTTTATCTGATAATAGCTGAGGTAATTGACGCGACTCCCTTTTTTGATAAGTCCTGTCGCTTCGAGATATTGATAAGGAATATATACGACTGGAGCAGCTGTAGCTCCAATGCTCGTTTGTCCTGGAATTTTTCTCAGCTTTCCAATAACCTCAAACTGGGTCAACCCTATCTTGACAGAATCTCCGATCTCCACATTGTATTGGATCATGAGTTTTTCATCGACTAAGGCATATTTGCCTTCTTTAAATCTTTGCGCTGAGGCTGCAGGCTCGGCTTCTATTTCCCCATAATAAGGATAGTTACCTTCCAAGCCACGAACCTGAACCAAACGAGTACCGTCCGTTCTAGGGAAAAGCGCCATCGAAGCAAAATAACTTTCTCGTGAGCTATCGCCCAAAATGCTATTAAAAGCAGTGGCCAAACTATCCGGCAAAGGCTTGCTACCCTTAACGGAAATATCCGCTCCCAAAAGCGTTTTCGCTTGGTCGTTGATTTCGTCCAAGAGGTTTTCTCTAAAGGAAGTAATGCCGACAAGCGCAGCGATACCTAGAGAAATTGACAATATGAAAAGGAGCAATTTGCCTTTACTTTTTCGGCTGTCTCGCCATGCCATGAGCCATGGCCATGATCGAGAATATTTGCTCGGCGTGATGGTTAGTTTTTTATCCAAAATATTCAATCGATTACTTTGCCACCTTTCAATCTCAAAATATGGTTGGTCTTTGCGGCCAGCTCGCTATCATGTGTGACTAAGATGAGTGTGGTGCCTTGTTCTTTGTTAATTTCAAAAAGTAGTTTTTCAATTGACGCACTGGTTTCTTCGTCAAGATTTCCGGTAGGCTCATCGGCAAACAATATTTTAGGTCGGTTGGAAAAAGCTCTTGCAATGGCTACTCGCTGTTGCTCTCCACCACTCAATTGTGTTGGGTAATGATCCAGCCGATCTGCCAAGCCTACTCTACCAAGCAATTCAGCACTGACTTTTTTGATGTTCTTTTCTCCCCTGAGCTCCAATGGTACCATCACGTTTTCTAAGGCCGTAAGTGTAGGAATTAACTGGAAATTCTGAAAAATAAACCCGACAAGCTGATTTCGGAGCTGAGCCAACTCATCTTCCGAAAGCTTGTTCAATAGTGTATTCCTCAATATTACATTCCCATAGCTTGGCTTATCCAGCCCAGCACACAGGCCAAGTAGCGTAGTTTTACCACTTCCGCTTGCACCAACAATGGAAAGGCTGTCCCCTTCTTCCACGTTAAAATTAATATTGTCTAGTACTTTGACTTCTTTCGAGCCATTTTGGAAGGTTTTATAAAGATTTTCAATAGAAAGTATGGAGGCCATAAAGTTTGTTTAGACTCATAAAACGAAAACATGTGGATCATGTTTTGCAATTTTTAAGACGTTTTGATTTTGATAACATTTTATCGCCAGTGAAAATTACTAACTCCATGATTCTTACTTACTTTTGAAGCTATGTCAAAAAGAAACTCAATCATTTCTTTGGTGGCTGTTGCTCTTTTACTCCTTTCAGGATGCGGATCAGAAAAGGCATCACAAACTAATAAAGAAAAGGAAAGTGAAAAAGAAGTGGTGATCAAATCAAAACCAGTCATTATGTTTTTTGGCAACAGCATCACCGCTGGCTATGGATTAGACATAGATCAGGCGTTTCCAGCTCTTATTCAGAAAAAATTAGATTCTCTCGGGTACAATTATCAAGTAGTCAACGCTGGGCTGAGTGGGGAAACTACCGCAGCAGGAATTAACAGAATTGACTGGGTCTTGCGAACTGTCCCCGAAATCTTCGTCCTCGAACTTGGCGCCAATGACGGCTTAAGAGGTTTGAAATTAGCCGAGACCAAAAAAAATCTTCAAAGCATTATAGACAGAGTCAAGGAAATAAATCCCGAAACGAAAATCCTTTTGACTGGAATGGAAGTCCCTCCTAACTTGGGGGATAATTATGCCACAGAGTTTCGATCGCTCTTTGCCGAACTCGCGCAAGAAAATGATATCGCGTTCCTCCGGTTTATTCTCGATGGCGTAGCGGGCAACCCAAGTCTGAACCTCGCCGACGGCATCCACCCAACGCCGGAAGGACATTTAATTGTTGCCGAAAGTGTCTGGGCTGCACTGAAGCCACTTTTGCCCAAACCATCGTCATAAAGCGCGCTCAAATAAATCATTAATTGAAATGAGTAAATATACTCCATGAAAATACTAGAATCATTCTTTGTCAGCTCGGCCAACTTCGTTTGGGGGCTGCCATTACTCATTTTGCTATTGGGTGGAGGCTTTTTCTTCATGGTTTATTCCAGGTTTTTGCCCTTTCGATATTTCAAACACGCCATCAATGTCCTGCGGGGGAAATATGATGATCCCGATGATCCGGGAGATATCAATCATTTTCAAGCATTATCTGGCGCATTAGCAGCGACCATTGGCATGGGAAATATCTCTGGAGTAGCGGTGGCAATAGCCATGGGCGGTCCTGGCGCCATATTCTGGATGTGGGTCAGCGCCTTTTTTGGCATGGCCACCAAGTTTTTCACGTGTACACTTGCCGTCATGTTTAGGGGAAAAGATTCCGCCGGAGAACTGCAAGGCGGTCCTATGTATTTTATCCGCGAAGGTCTTGGGAAGAACTGGAAGCCATTGGCCATATTTTTCTCTTTTGCAGGTTTCTTTGGTGCTACACCTATTTTTCAAACGAATCAAATGATTCAAGCCACAAAAGATATTGTGCTTACTCCGCTAGGTGTTGCTCCTGATATGCCATATTTGGATTTGGGTCTCGGTATTTTTATTGCCTTCCTGGTTTCATTGGTCATTTTTGGTGGAATTACCAGAATAGGCAATGTGGCGGCAAAGCTGGTACCAGCCATGGTCATATTATATGTAGGTAGCGTATTGCTGATATTGGCGATGAATGCTTCCAATGTACTGCCCTCTTTAAGCTTGATTATCACAGATGCTTTTACTGCGGAAGCGGCAATGGGTGGCGCGGTTGGTGCTTTGATCCTAACTGGCGCTAGACGAGCGGCATTCTCTAACGAAGCAGGCATTGGTACTGCACCAATGATGCACGGCGCGGCGAAAACGAAAGAACCCATCAGAGAAGGCTTGGTCGCAATGCTCGGGCCTGCCATTGACACACTCGTCATCTGTACCATGACTGGCCTAGTAATATTAGTAACCGATAGCTGGAAATCCGGTGACTTGAATGGCATCTCTTTAACAGCAAGTGCTTTTGGTTCCGCATTACCGGGAGTTGGGCCATATATTTTGGCGGTTTGTGTGCTCATTTTTGCATTAACCACCATTTTTGGCTTAGCCTATTATGGTAAAAAATGTCTTTCTTTTATCGCCGGAGCTCAGTTCGCAAAGTATTTTGACTACTGGTATGTCGGGTTGATTGTCGTTGGCAGTGTGACCTCTTTACCAGCTGCTGTCGCTTTTATAGATACCGCCTATGGTTTGATGGCTTTCCCTACAATGATAGGCGCCATTTTGTTGGCGCCTAAGGTGATGGCAGCTGCCAAAAAATATTTTTCAGAGATTAAATAGAGGGCCAAAATGGAAACATTTCAAAGAATAGACAGTCTCCATATTTTCGCATTTGTATCTGTCAAAAAGTGCTGTGTCAGAGGAAACTGAAGTCTTATCGAATAAAAGATATGTTTCTATTGCCCGCACGTTGTTTCGGTTATATTTGTACCACTTAAAGTAGTAAGTCTATATGCGAATTATTATTGCAGGGGCAGGCGATTTGGGGTTTCATTTAGCGAAACTTCTAGCCTATGAAGAGCAAGACATTATATTGATAGATCAGGATGCCGATGTATTGGCATACGCTTCCAATCATTTGGATGTTCAGACGATCAATGGTAGCTCTACCTCCCCCACCATTTTAGAGGAGGCCAAAATCTCAAAAGCCGACTTACTTATAGCGGTAACGTCTATTGAAGACACTAATTTTACGACCTGTATAATAGGTAAAAAATTGGGAGCAAAAAAAACGGTCGCGAGAATCTCTAATATCGAGTTTTTACATCAAAGAGAGAACCTCGACCTTGCCAGCTTAGGTATTGACGAAATTATCTCACCGGAAAGCTTAGCGGCTAAAGAGATTAAAAGACTTTTGAAGCAATCTGCCTTAACAGATACTTTCGAGTTTGAGAAAGGAATGTTGTCTCTTATAGGAATTTCTGTAGATGAAAATTCTGAATTAAAGGATAAGACATTAACAGAAACGGCTTATCTAAACCCCGATCATAATTTCACCACGATTGCGATTTTACGAGATAATAAAACCATTATTCCGCATGGAGAAAATAAGTTTATGCTCAATGACCATGCTTATTTTATTGTAGAGCCAAGTGGTATTGATCGCGTAATGTCCTTGGCCGGAAAAGAGCGTTTTGATATCAAGAATATTATGATTCTTGGTGGAAGCAAAATAGGCATTAATACGGCGCTTCAATTGAGCAAAAAATACAATATCAAGATCATCGAAAAGGATAAAGAGAAATGCTTCCAACTTGCTGATATGCTTCCAAACACCATGGTTATCAATGGCGATGGCAGAGATACAGAAATACTAAAAGAGGAAGGCATTGATCGCATGGATGCATTTATTGCTGTTACTGGAAACTCCGAAACGAATATTATTTCCTCTCTTGTTGCAAAGAATTTCGGTGTTAAAAAAACCATTGCTGCTGTTGAGAATGTAGACTACATCCATTTATCTCAAAGTATCGGTGTTGACACGATGATCAACAAAAAACTTATTGCTGCAAATTTTATCTTTAGATATATAAGAAGAGGAGAAGTGCTCAACCTTACCAGCCTCCATGGAGTAGAAGCAGAAATTTTAGAGTTTGAAGTCCATGAAGGCTCTAAAATTTTAAAACATGAGCTCCGCAATCTTGGGTTTCCTAAAACTGCCGTTATTGGTGGTGTCATTAGGAAAAACACCGGTTATACCGTACGAGGTAATTTCGCCTTTGAGCCAAAAGATCGCGTGGTAGTGCTATCCAACCCCGACTGTATCCATGTTGTAGAAGGCTTTTTTAAATAATGACTTTCAATTATCGTGTAATCGCCAATATCGTTGGTATCCTATTGGTGATCAATGGCGCTTTTATGCTTTCTTGTTTGGTATTTAGCTTCTATTACGGCTCCTCAGACAAGCTTGCGTTGTTTGGTGCCGGTGCTATTACGATGGGTATAGGTGCCGCCGTATTCCTTTTGACCTCAGGAAATACAAACAAAGAACTTCGTAAACGAGACGGATATCTGATTGTCGTTTGTGGATGGCTATTTATGTCTTTTTTCGGAACACTCCCGTATATTTTGAGTGGAGCCATTCCAAACCTTACAAATGCTTTCTTTGAAACACTGTCAGGCTACTCAACCACTGGTGCCTCCATATTACAAGATATTGAAGCCGTAGATAAAGGCATACTTCTATGGAGAAGCCTGACACAATGGATTGGAGGAATGGGCATTATCGTATTGACGGTAGCCATTCTTCCAATTTTAGGTATTGGAGGTATGCAGCTTTTCATTGCTGAAGCCCCAGGTGTTTCCCCAGATAAACTTCAACCACGAATTAAAGAAACGGCCAAACGACTGTGGATGATCTACCTCGGCTTGACATTAACAGAAACCGTATTGCTGTGGGTTGGTGGAATGAGTTTTTATGATGCCATTAATCACGCACTAACAACCATGGCCACTGGTGGATTTTCGACTAAAAATGCCTCCGTAGCTTATTATACGTCTCCGTTCATTCAGTATGTGATTATTTTATTTATGTTCCTAGCGGGCACCAATTTTACGATGACCTATTTTGGCCTTCATGGGCAGTTCAAAAAAGTCCTTAAAAATGATGAATTTAGATTTTATCTGGGAATATGCTTCGTTTGTAGCTTAATCACAGGGCTTGTCATATACAATACTGGGCATGGCACTTTCGAAAAATCTATAAGAGATGCCTTATTTCAAGTTGTATCGATCATTACAACCACAGGGTATATTAGCTATGATTATACTTCTTGGACCTCTTTTATCACCATCTTATTTTTTGTGCTGATGTTCGTTGGTGCTTCTGCTGGCTCTACCGCTGGTGGGGTCAAGATTGTCCGCCATATCATTTTAGTAAAAAATAGTATTCTTGAATTAAAGCGACAGCTCCATCCATCGGCAGTAATTCCTGTTCGATTTAACGGAAAAGCAGTTTCAAGAGATATCACTTTTAATATCTTAGCGTTTATAATGATCTATATCTTCATTTTTGCCCTCGGTTCTATGACTATGGGAATTCTTGGAGAAGATTTTAATACGGCTATTGGTGCTACAGCTACTTGTCTTGGTAATATTGGGCCCGGTTTGGGAAATGTAGGACCTATGGATAATTTTGCAAGTATTAGTGCCCCTGGTAAATGGGTGCTCTCCTTTTTAATGCTCCTCGGTAGATTGGAGTTATTTACTGTTCTCATGCTTTTTACACCGTACTTCTGGAAAAATAATTAATCCATGCAGACTATACTTGACTTTTTAATCTGGAGCCCCGATCCTGACATTTTTAAAATACCCCTCTCTTTAATAGGCTTAGAAGACCGTCCGGTTCGCTGGTATGGCTTGTTATTTGCCGGTGCTTTTATACTGGGTCAGCAAATAATGTTATGGATCTTTAAGCAAGAAGGTCGCTCAGAAAAAGCCATAGAAAAACTGACTGTTTATATGGTAACTGCCACCATCATTGGTGCCAGATTGGGTCATTGTTTGTTCTATAACCCGAGTTATTACTTATCGAACCCAATAGAGATCATAAAGATCTGGGAGGGTGGCTTGGCAAGTCATGGAGGCGCTATTGGTATCTTGATTGCCCTTTGGCTTTTTGCCAGAAAGTATAAAGAATACCGACTAATGTGGATTCTCGACCGGATGGTCATCGTTGTGGCAATAACCGGAGCTATGATCAGAACGGGGAACTTTTTCAATTCAGAAATGGAGGGTTTAAATACCAACTCGTCCACAGGAGTAGTTTATGCTAGATTCACAGAAGACGTACTTACCTATGACGAGAAAATCGAATCTGTAAGTTTTACCAAAGGAGGTCAGATGGAGTCAGATGAGCCTGGAATATACCCGATCACAGCTTCAATTAAATTTGAAAGAGGACATCAGCTAGGCATCAATGATAAACAATTCGTTGAGAGCAGACTCAAAAATGCTTTGCTCGGCTATGAAAAAGTAAATCAACATATCGATTTTGGTCAAGGAAAACCATTGGCTTATAAGATGTATCAGGAGGGAAACCATTGGTACATTGATATCTATGGCTTAGGTATTGTTAGACATGCTGCGCAGCTTTATGAAGCCTCCTATTGTTTACTTTTCATGGTCCTATTGTTCTGGTTATGGAAAGAGAAAAGATTTGTCTTGCCCGAAGGCTTCAACTTTGCTTTGTTTATGATGCTTTTATGGTCATTCCGTTTTGGTGATGAGTTTTTCAAGATGAATCAAGAACCGTTCGAAGAATCTATCCCTTTGAACATGGGGCAATGGCTCAGTATTCCTTTGTTCCTGATAGGTGTTTTTCTAATGTTTCGAGCATACAATCAGAAGAAGCTTAACATGGCTGGTGAAGAGTTTCATAATTAACCGAATACGCTCACTTTTCACACATCTGAACCTGCCCTTTTTTAGGACATAAAAGGAGTTTGATAAAAAATAATTGTTTGGCTGAATAATAATTTGACCTATTCATTCTATTTTCAAACTTAACTCGAACCTAATATAATAGGCCTATGCTTATGCACCTACGAAGTATCAATTGTAGGGGTGTATTTCCTTATATCCATTTTGGTTATTCGCACACCCGCGTTCGCTGCGCAAATTTTTGACAACTTTCAAGCTCTCCTAATAATTAAGTTTGCAGTTGATTACTCTATCTAGATTTTAACCCAACTTGAAAATTGAGCCCCCATAAATCGGATAAAATCGATTGTTTCAATTTATTTTTTGAGACAAAAGTACGTTTAAAGTGATTCAGGGTGGTATGAAATGCTAAAATTTCATTCGTTGTGACCCATAGATTTGCTATTGAGCTTTGATTTATGTATATTGCCCACATGTACATCAGGCGAATTGAAAAGAAGAACAAAAACTCCGATAAGAAGTACCTCT
>Ga0208770_1000705_pt1 | contig 19564 bp, 15 predicted proteins | sample AntAceMetag02UK9_FD_184771 | JGI IMG/M metagenome (GOLD analysis project Ga0208770, IMG submission 184771) | Saline lake microbial communities from Ace Lake, Antarctica - Antarctic Ace Lake Metagenome 02UK9 (SPAdes) (version 2) | ecosystem: Environmental > Aquatic > Non-marine Saline and... | reverse complement strand
AAAGTATATAATGTTTAGGAATAAGTAAGTTATTTGTTTATTAATAAACAACTTAAAAATAAAATGTTTAGTAAGTATATAATGGTGAAGAAGAAAAATGAGGAACACGCCATAATAAAACCAAAGGAGAAGGTTGTTAGAAATGACGTATCACTTCGTAAGGAAGCAAACAAAAATACAGATTTTACCTGTATCAAGTCTTCGTGGAAATCATTCTGTAAAAACAATCTTTTAGCAGACACGATTGTTGAGGATATTTTACCCAAGATAAATACCATATGTTTCTTATCCTACAAGTTGATAAACTTCCACTTTACTCGTCTTTTGGAAGAACACAAACCATTACCTGAAATAAAACAAAATCTGTTTTATCAATCGTGTTGTATGGTTTCACAACTCAAATATACAAAGGATACCACTGATACAACCACCGAACTATATGAAAGTTTTTCACAGATGAGTGAGTATATGACTGATGCTTTACCTGCTCGTGATTATTTGTGTTTAGGATACATTACCAACCTGAATAAACTACAACTCACTATGGCGAATAATCACCTGAAACTGAACTTTTATAATCGGTTTCGTAAATATTTGAAATTGCGAACTGGCGAAACAGATAATGCTGTTGTGTATCATTGGTTGAAAGATATTTACGAACCGAAATATGAAGGTAAGAATACATTTATTTTGTATATGCGTGAATGGTTGAAATACACACCAACTGAAGTAAATATCGTAAAACATTCTAATCATTTTGTTAAGATTTACTATTCTATTTTGAAGGAGTTTGAGAAATATCCTGAAACAAAAGGAATACGAACATTTACTTTATTACCACACAAACACGGTTTTACTCAATCACATATTACCATCTGTAATGCTGGTTTAGAAAACACACTCAAATACATAGCAAAGAAACTAAAAGTAGAAAATAGTGAGGTTGAAAGTGGTTTAGATGTGAAGAAGTTTGCTGAAAACAGCGAAGAGTATTGGAGGGAACTTTTCAATATCAATCGGTATGAAACAAAAAACAAGAAGTTTGGATTTACGATTCTAACCGACGGAAAAAGTATTGTATTACAGATGAGAAAACCGAAACAACCTGATACACCTGTTCGTGAATACACAGAGCAACAATACGATAATTTCATCGGCATTGACCCTGGTATTCGTGCGTTGATTACTTCTTATGATACAAACGATAAAATCATTCAAGTAAATACAAGAGAATATCGCCATAAAAGCAAGATGATATACGCCTGTAAAAAGCGTGTAGGGTGGTATAAAAGATGGGTCCATTATGATGAATGGAAACTCATACCAACCATAAAAACCAGCAAAACAAGCGTCATGAAGGAATATTTCAAATACGTATTTCCACGAATGCGAACATTTACCGAGTTTCATATTGAAAAGGGGTTTCGTAATTTGAACTTCACTTCCTATTGTAGAAGCAAAGCAACCTTAGCCAAAATATGCGAACGCATAGGAGGAGGTAAAAATGTGAAAACATTAGTAGGTTTCGGTGATTTCTCACAACAACACGGTTTAGTAAAATCGCACCCAACCACACCCATTTTACGATTAAAACGAGAACTTCGTAAATATTGTAGGGTAGTTGGAATAGATGAATACAACACCAGCAAAACGTGTTCTTCGTGTAGTAATCCAATTGAGTTGTATAGAAATCGTATTCGTAGAAAAAAGAAGGGTGTTTTAGAACCCATAGCAAGAATGTCTAATATCCATAGTGTAATCCGTTGTAAAACCAACGAGTGTAAATTATGCTGTCTGGATAGGGACATCAACGCTTCAAAGAACATATTAGGGTTGCTCCTCAACCAGTATAGAGGAGAAGAAAGACCAGTATGTTTCAAACCAGCAAAAATTGGCGTTATACCTCGATTGCGTAAGCAGAGTGATAAGCGTCCAAAGGCGTGCGATTCGCCATTACAACCTTGTTAATTTATTTTTACGGACATTTTGTTCCGTTTTAAATTACCAAGGGTGTAAGCAAACCAATAATCAAATATAAGGCTAAAACATCGAGTAGTAGCATTAGTTCTAAAAAGGGTGGAAGAAATACTCGTAAAAAATATCATAAAAAGACCTACAGAAAATCACATGTTAGAAAATCACATGTTAGAAAATCACATATTAGAAAATCACACAAGAAAATTTATTAAAAACGAGTGTCAGAAAAAATTGAAGTTATTTTTTATAAATAAGCATTTGATATACTTTAACAAGTTCTAGCAAAAGCTAAAAGTTTAAAAGATGTTCTCCTATACTGTTTTCATTCCTCGCGTGTTCTCCAACATTAAGGAGTCGCGTATTAGTAACGTATTCGATACTCTCAACATTGGTAGCGTTGAACGTGTGGATTTGGTTCCTAAGACGGGTAAAAATGGCGAGACTTACAATATGGCGTTTGTTCATTTTGCGATGGTTTACAATACTGTTGCGGGTGATAAATTTCGTAGTGATATTGAAGGTCCCGACAAGAAGGCCCATATTGCGTATGACGGACAATGGTTCTGGCACGTACTTCCATTTGAACAGAAGCAGTCACCGACTCAGAAGCCAGAAGATGAGTTCAATGAGCAACAGCAACAGCAACAGCAACAGCAACAGCAACAGCAACAGCAACAGCAACTTACGCATCACCAGATGGACTTTGTAATGTCCCATATGATGCCTGTATGGGTGATGACACCTTACGGACCAATGTTACAATTAGGATGTCCTCAGTTTATGCTCGAACAACCACATCAACAATATCAGCAAGAGACCAAACCCAATACTAAGCGTATGGTTCCTCGTCAAGTTGCCTATGGAGCAATATATAACGGACAACGCAACCAACCTCGTAAGAGACTGAACGCCCCGCACCCGGAACGTCGCGAAGAGACGTATGCGCGCGAGAGTGTATCAATCGACGACATCATTGATTACGAAAAGGAAGATGGGGAATGTTAATTATAGCTAGTAGTTACTAAATGTATGGTGAAAATAAAATAAAATAAAAATAAAAATGGGATATACACCCTTTTTTATTTTTCTATGTATTGTTTATTTCTTGTGTATTGTGTATTATTTCTTGTGTATTATTGTTAGTTAGTTAGTTAGTCATTTTGTTAAATGATGTTCTTTTAGACTACAGGGTAAGATGGTTGCATAGCAATACCACACACTCCTGGGTCATTGGTGCTATCACTGCGTCCAATCTTAATATATCCTCCGTCTCCCCAAGAGGGTCCCCAACTGTTCTTGACTAACCAATATTCAGTTCCGGCATCCGCACCATATCCTACAATAAGAACACCATGATCCAAATTTGTACCACAAGCATCACCAGTAAGAACTCCACTCGTATAAAGTTGGAATGCCTTGGTGTCTGCCTCAATCGCAATAGATACAGGTCCATTTGATACGGCCTCCTTCAAGTTAACTTGATTGTTCTTGGTCACATCCACACAACCAGAAATAGACACAACCGGCTCACATTTTTGACAATCACCTCCCTTGGCGGTATATGGGTAAGCGCTTTCTAAACACATGCCATTATCCTTGGCATATTGAAAGGCGTCATCCATAAGACCTCCATTACATCCGTGATTTCCATACGACTTGGAGCAATCGACTAATTGTTGCTCAGAAAGACTAACAAGGGAACCCTTGGAAATGGCCCAAGCTCCTTCCATTGCCCCAGTTGCGCTAAATGACCAACAAGAACCACATTGGCCTTGGTCCTTTACAGGGGTAACGGCACCGTGGTCACGCCAGTCGTAACTAGCAGGGACATTATTGTTAGAAGATTGGAACTTGGCACAACCAGTGGATAATGGTCCACCCGTTCGAATTCCGTTAAAAAGAGAAAATTCGGATTCTGTTAAATCGGCGAATGGAGTAACACCCAATGTGTACGAATGAGGTTGAGCGTTTTGCTCGCGAATATATTCCATATTAGACTTGAACACTTCAAATCTCTTTTCGAATTCTACAAAGCTAGGATAAGATTTATCAAAATGATTGATAAACTTTTGGAAACTAGACCAATGATGTTCTGTTTCGTTGAACGCAGAAGTCACTGATGAAAAACATACGATGGCAGCAATACTAAGGAATAGCATTATATAACATATACAAAGATTTTGTTTTTATATTGTTTTCTAATCTGTTATCTACATAAATTGTAATTTATAATTTATGTAGTATTACTACAACTACTTTGATGAAGTGATTACATTTGGTTCGTCAATATAATATGTTCTTTGAATTCGATTACCGTCGTATTTTTATTCTTAAATTAGCAAATAAAATATTCAAATACTTTATATGGAAGATTATTCTGAAAGTTATATTCAAAATAAAGGGCACTATCAAACCAGTGTAAATGGTAATATTGTCGATAATACAAAATGGAATATGATATATGATGGAAATGATTTAGATTTAGAAGCTAACCGAAATGATGAAGCGATATATATGAAATTAAACAACAATGAACTTTTAAAATTACTCGAAATACCTGCTTACCATAAATCAATTGACCAACGGCTAGAAGACGACTTACATCAAAATAATACGATGGATGTCCGTCCTATTATTATTGAAGAAATAGAAAAACGTCTTCCTAGTAAGAAACTATCGAAGCGTTCGTCAAAAATAGCCTCTAAAATGAGTAGAAATGCTGAGCGTACCACGAATAGTCAAGGCAGACATAGTGTGAAACGTACTATTAAGAGCCAGAACGGGAGCAAGAGTAAACGTAGTACTAACAGTAAAAGTAAGAGTAAAAGTAAGAGTAAAAGTAAGAGTAAAAGCAAACGTAATTCTAACCATATCGTACCAGATTACCTAAAAACTATTTATTAAGAATAAAACTCACAATGTCCAAATGTATATAATTATACTGATTTTTGTATAATTATATAAATTATTACCTACATAAATTATATATTATGTCAAATACTTCTGATAGATGGAAATCACAGGGAGGTATAAATAGAAGACCTACTAATAATATTTTAAGTAATAATAAACAATCAACCGGTACTTTGACCATTCCTCAACAATTGGGTATTAGCAATACTACCGTTCAACAGTATGGTGACAAACGTGATATGGATAATTCTTCATTATATAAATTAATAGAAGGTGAACAGAGTTACGACAATATAATTGCTTACTACTCTTTTAATAATTTGACGAATACGACTACGAATACGAATACGAATACGAATACGAATACGAATACGAATACGAATAGTAGTATACAACTATCAAGTAACCTTAGTATTAAAAACAAAACATTAAATAATAGACTTGTTCAAATAAATTATTTTGATTTATCATTAAATGGTGCGAATAATAGCAATAGACAATTTGACCCCTACGCTGTGTATGTTCCGACTTATTCGCAAAATGCCATCCAATTTAGAAACAATTCAAAAGTATTGATTAGTGCGAACTCATTAAATACACTTAATACACTCGGACAGACTGAAAACAATGAGACTATTTCTACCATTTTGACATTTGAAACATTCGTGTATATTCCAACAGGCACTACAAACTTTTGTATATTTGCTTTAGATGATATTTATCAACATGGACTATATCAAGCTTCACCCGATTATTCATCTGATTGTTTTTATCTTTGGTACAAAGGTGGTTCATTTGGTAGCCAAACTCAAATGTATTATCATTTCGATAATAGCAATAATACTATAGATATATCTAATAATAATTGTGGTAGTCTTGACGCTAATAAATGGCATAAAATTATGGTTGTTTTTGGAGGCAGTTATATTGCTATATACATCGATGGACTACAAACAAACAGATGGACAACGCCAGGTGGTTCCTATGTTCCAGACAAACCAATCGCTTTTAATCTAGGCACTCTATATTCAAAATATTCAGTTCCCTATGGTCAGGGTGGTAATATTCCACAGTCTCAATTGTTAAGCACTAATGTTCAGACAAGTGTTAATAATATTAATGATGATGGTCCTATGCTATTAGACGCTAAAATTTCATTAAAGGCGAATACACAAGAATTTATTGAGTATTTGGCCAATCCTGGCAATGGACATAAATACGCAACCAGTCGGGTTCCGAATAGTAATCAAAATAGTCTCATCTATTTATTATCAAATGAATTTATTGGGTTTAATGCGAATCTAACGTGCGAATCTAACGCAATTGTTAATGGAGAACTAACTACCTATGGAGAGACGAATGTATATGCGCAATCAAACTTTCACGATACCGCGCATTTTTATGGAAATGTCATATTTGATACAAGTGCTACTCTTGTATATGATAGCAGTCTCGCAAGTCATATAGATATATTTTCATCTGCTGCCTATGTTAATGATAATAATAACAATAATAAAGCCTCCCTTTTAATCCAAAATGCTGGAGGATTACCTGAAAATACACAGATGCCTTCTATATTGGTATATAATTCAATTAATCGTATTCAAGACACTACCAATACGGATAACCTTGTTTTCTCGATTAGTGGCGATAATGTTTCAATCGGTCCTAATTACGGAGGCAATACGTTTAATGTGACAGGCGATTCATTATTTGATGGTGATACAAGTATAGTCGGTAATTTAAATATAGTTGGTAATACTACTCATGGTGGAGGCAATTTTACACATGACGGTACAATGTATTTAAATAATCTAGCTGTTTCAGGTCAAACAACGATGGTGGGCAAAGTAGATATATCTAATAATGTTTCGATTGACGGTAGTTTGAATGTAACTAATGATGCTAATATTCATGGAGTTACAGTTGGTGTAGGTGGGGGCAATATATTGTCCAACTGTGTAGTTGGACAGACGGCTTTGTCTGAAAACACTGTAGGGTCCTATAATAGTGCGTTTGGACCGTCGGCCGGAACAAGTAATATAAATGGTAATAATAATACTTACATCGGTTACGGCACGGATAATAGTGGTAATAATATCAGTAATTCTACAGCAGTCGGCTATGACGCCAAAATAACAAACAGTGACCAAATTGTATTAGGACGCAGTACAAATGCTCCTACTGTTTATATTCCAGGTAATGTTGGCATAGGAACAGATAATTTGGACGGATTATATGCCCTCGACGTTAGTGGTGGAGCGTATGTTGGTGGTAGTTTGAATGTAACGAATGATGCCAATGTTCATGGAATTACAATTGGTGTAGGTGCGGGCGCGATATCCTCCAACTGTGTAGTTGGACAGACTGCTTTATCTGAAAATACGTCCGGGTCGTATAATAGCGTGTTTGGATATAATGCTGGTTCAACAAATACTATTGGCGTTAATAATACTTTTTTGGGTTATAATTCAACTGCTGACGCGAATAATTATAATAATTCTACCGCCTTGGGATATAACGCTACAATTACACATAGTGACCAAATTGTTCTTGGTCAAACGACCAACGCGCCTACAGTTTATATTCCTGGAAATCTCGGTATTGGAATAGATAATCAGGATAGTATATATGCTGTTCATATTGGCGGAGGAGTGCGTATAGACGGCAGTTTGAATGTCACCTCCGGCGGTGCTACTATACATGGTGTTACTACGTTCAATAGTTCTGTATATGGTGTTACCACACAAGAATATGACGATGTGATTGGAAATAAATTTGCTACACTTGATTGGGTTAATTGGTTTACACAGAATGGTGGAGGATTATGGAGGTTAAGTGCTGAAAATAATACGCACATGTATAATACTGATTTTCGCAACGTTGGTATCGGTACACAGAATCCCAATTATACCCTAGATGTGAGTGGTAGCGCAAACATTAGTAATACGTTATCTGTTTCAGGCGATGCTACTATCTCAGGGGGCGCGACAATTAATAATGAATTGACTGTGAAGAATCAACTTACCGTGAATAATGGTGCTCGTATTCATGGAAGTATGACGGTAGATGACGCCATCACTTTGAACGGCAGTATGACAGTTAGCAATAGTATTGGTATTTCTAATGGTATGAGTATATATGGAGGTGGTGCTACTATTGACGGGTCGGTAAGTATAGTTGGTTATACTGAAATAAGTGGTAATACTGTCATAGATGGCTTTGCTAGTGTAAAAAAAATATCTATTGGTACAACGTTAATCGACCCTAATTATATTTTGTTAGTATCAGGCGACTTGGCATTTTTTGGTGATATTATACATACAGGAACGGTTACACATGTAGGAACAATCGATATGAGTGGTTCTATTAATATTGACGGTGATACTATCCACAGTGGTGGTAATCACACACATACTGGTGGAATTATGGCTATAAATATACTAGATGTTTCAGGTAATGGTACAATAGGGGGACAGTTGAATGTTTCGAGTGGTTGTTCAGTAGGAGGAAATTTAGACGTTTCAGGTGGTGCTACTATTTCAGGTATGAGTAATTTTACCGGTTCTGTTACTGGTCAAACAACTAAGAATACAAGTGGCAAAGAATTCGCTACTTTAGATTGGGTTAATTCCTATATAAACGGTGGGGTTGGAGGCTGGACTGAAAAGGAGGATGTAAACGGCAATTATAATATATATAATGTGAATAACGGCAATGTAGGCATTGGGACTGGAACCGATATCCCTAAAAGCAAGTTGGATGTAAGGGGTGGGTTATATGTTGAGAATGATGCGTCTATTAATGGTATTACAGTTGGTGTAGGTGGTGGTGGGTTATCATCCAACTGCGTGGTCGGAAATTCCTCACTCGCAAATAACAACAACACTGGAACATCTAATACTGCTATTGGAGATAAAACATTATATTCTAACACGAATGGGGGTTATAATACTGCTATTGGAAATAGTGCGTTATATTCTAATGCGAGTGGGTCGTATAATACTGCCACAGGACAAAATGCGTTATATTCTAATGCGAGTGGGTCGTATAATATTGCTAGTGGACAAAATGCGTTGTATTCTAACACAACTGGGTCATATAATATTGCCAGTGGCTATCATGCTGGACAAACAAATGGAACCGGTAGTAATAATACCTATATCGGTAACGATGCTGATTGTACAGATAGTAGTTACAATAATTCTACAGCCATTGGATACCTGGCTCAAATAACAAAGAGTGACCAAATTGTATTTGGACAGATTAGTTATGGAAATATCGTTGCTCCGTCTGTTTATATACCAGGTAATGTCGGTATTGGAACAGATACTCCTCACACTAATTTGGACGTTGATGGAGGGATATATGTTAGTAATAATTTGGATGTTAGTGGAATAATTACTACCAGCAATGATGCTATGATTCACGGAATTACAGTTGGTATAGGTGGTGGGAATATATTGTCTAATTCTGTGGTTGGACATTTATCATTACATAATAACACAACAGGAACTGCCAACTCCGCATTTGGATTCGAGGCATTAAATTCTAACACGGATGGTGAGTATAATAGTGCGTTTGGTTCTAATGCCGGACAAGCAAACATTACTGGCAGTGGTAATACTTTTTTAGGTTATGGCACAACTGCGGACGCGAATGATTATAACAATTCTACGGCACTTGGATATCAAGCTACGATTACACAATCTAACCAACTTGTTCTTGGTCAAACTACGAATGCGCCTACTGTTTATATTCCTGGAAATGTCGGTATTGGAACGGATAATCCTACAAGTGGATATACTCTTGATGTCAGTGGAGGAGTGTATATTGATGGTAGCTTCAATGTTACTAGAGGGGCTACTATTAATGGTACGAGTCAATTTACAGGAACAGTTATAGGTATTACCTCTCTTAATAATGGAGGCAAGGAATTTGCTACGCTTGATTGGGTAAATGGTAAAATATCAACGGATGGTGGAGGATGGGGTGCGTCTATCGTCAGTAATAATACAGATATATATAATACAAATACTGGTAATGTCGGTATTGGAACGGATAATCCAACAAGCACTTTAGATGTGAGTGGAACACTTCAAGTCAGTGCTATTGCTACTATGAATGATGGACTGACTGTTACTGGTACTGCTACTATGAATGATGGACTGACTGTTACTGGTGTTACTACTACTGATAGTCTCATTGTTAATAACAATAGTTTTTATGTTAATAGTACTTATGGGGTTAATATTAATACTAACTTATGTGTGAATATTGATAATGTTATTTATTTGACTATCAACAATACTGATGGTGTACAATTTAATAGTGGTCTGACTTCCAGCAGCACTATTACTTCCCCATCATTCAATGCCACTTCTGATTTACGTTTGAAAGAAAACATTCATGATTTGACCAATTCTTTAGAAAAAATATGCGCTATTCGTGGTGTCGAATATAACTGGAAGGCAGACGATACGAAGAAGGTACATAGTGGTGTCATTGCTCAAGAAGTACAAGAGTCCATTCCTGAAGCAGTCAATCGCGAAAATGAAGATAAATATTCTGTGGACTATAATGCGATTATTGGTCATCTTATTGAAGCCGTCAAAACGTTGAAACAAGAAGTGGATGAATTGAAGGGGCAGTTGAAGAAATGAAACAAAATAAATTCCTGTTAAATGCTACTAAAATCAAAAGGTAAAGAATATATTTTTATAAATATAATTATAAAAATATAAACGGAACTCATTATGGATGTGTAAAGTAAGGATGAATAGCAAACCAAAGGATGAAATAGAATGTGATAAAACAACGGTTGATAAACATACACTCAATCATGTAAATACTTGGAATATACATAGCGACGACCAATGTGACCAGAAGATCCGACAATATATTGATACTAAATTTAATGACAAAGATACCATGTTACTTGATTTGACAAAATCGTCCTATTCGCTAATTGAAAAATATGTATATGATATTGCCGTATTTCACTTTGCTAGATTGAATATTTATGACATGGAAAACCACTTTGTTGAATTTTGGTGTAAATCAAAGTTCGACACACATACTTTACATATAGATTGTGATGAAAAGTTAAAAAAAACAACTGGTAAATATGAACATCCTTTGTTATCTTGTGTGACTTATTTGAATGATGCTCCGAATAGTCCAACCATTATAACCAATGTTGATTTGGAATGTTATAAATACAAGGAATTCGAGGAGCAAACAGAGATTGTATTATCCTTACCTATATGTAACAAACAAATTTCCTTTGATGGACATTACTATCATGGTAGTACAACGTTGTCTGAACTAAATGCTGATGCTGATGCTGATGCGGATAGGTCAATTGAACGCTATATAATAGCGATTAATTTATGGAATAAAAAACCGATTGATGTTGAATATTATGCGCCGACTGCTACTGCTACTGCTACTGCTGGTGCGACTGATAGTACTATATTTCAAAATGATGTTAGTCTGATTACTATATCTGCTACGACCGAGTCAAATATAGGTTATATCCATGTATCGAATGACGTTATCAATTACAATCTATTTAATGATATCTTATATAATAAAAAAAGGGAAGCTTGTCGTGTATTTAACAAACTTATTCAGAAGTGGGTAACAGAAACGAATGTAGAAAATGCTGCTGAAAATATAACTACCTTTAAATTTGTTTTGGACAATTCCATCAAAGAGAAGCAGAAGCATGTAGAATTGAAAAATAAATATGGGGATGTTATGGACGATTTTAAAGCAATAATGGATAAAACCATTGATTTAAGATATAATCGTTTCTTACAGCGATTTACTTATCCCAATACATATTCAAGTGATATGTGTAATTATATTGTTGGAGAATGCGAACGATATGCTAGTAAGAATGGTGGATGGACCGTGGATAGACATACAAAGTATCCTACCACGGATCTACCGGTAGATAAAATTCCTTCCATCTTCGGACTCATAATAGAAACATTAAAAACAATTACTGGTCGCGTTACCACATCCTATGGTCTTGACGATAAAATGATTATCAATATTAAAGATTTATTTGTCGTTAAATATTCTTATGATGCCCAAAACCATTTGGAAATGCATTGTGATGGCTCCTTTCTTTCGTTCAATATTTTACTTAACGATATTAGCGAGTTTGACGGTGGAGGGACGTATTTCGACGATGGATTAACATGTCGTTTGAATAAAGGGGAACTGCTATTACATAGTGGTCAAATCAAATATAGTGGATTGCCTATGACAAGAGGAATACGATATTTGTTAGTGGGATTTCTGGATATTGATATGTAAAATAAAGAATATACGAAAAGATGAAATTCGGCATTAATTGTTATATGGAACCTGTTCTCCACTGGGTCCATCGCCGGCTTGAGCTTGCCATACAAAAATATTACCATCCGTCCTTAAAGTAACTACACCCCCTTGACTAATTAATGCGCCTCCCATAAATATAGTTGTATTTTCTGGTAACTGTGGCGCGTCCCAGATTATTTGATTATTATACACTATTGTAAAGGCTCCGTTTACGCCTTGATTCTGATCCCATTGGGCAGTGGTAGTACCATCAGAATTACCACTCTCGAATGACCATACAATATTCTGACCCACAGGACTGTTTCCCTCGATTAACCTTAAACTTCCATTTTTCTCTAAAACTAGACAATATCCGTCTGAATAAACATATTGCCCACCGGTAGTCACACTATAACCACCTATGTTTTGACCCGGAATTAATTCATAACCAGCATAAATAGGAGTTTGGTCAATAGGAGTTTGGCTACCAGATGTTGAGCCGTCTGAACCGTATAACCAAACAATTACAGCATATCCATTTTGTCCTGCACCGCCAGGGTTTCCGTTTGAATATTTGTTAGTTCCACCGGCACCACCACCGCCACCTGCCTGGGACGTTACATAATTCGGATTCCACGTGTTTGTAGTATAATTATTTGGGTAACTCGCACCATTATTGCCAGGATAAGAACTATTGGGATAATAAGTACTCCAGTAGGCGCTACCAACACCACCACCTCCACCACCTGAACCACCTGCTGCATTAAAACTGGCATTAACATTCCAATTCGAATCATAACCTGTTATGGCGGTTGTGTTTCCATTTCCACCAGCTGAACCAGGTCCTGATACAGAAGTAGTACCAGAATCATTATTCGAAGACCACTGTCCCTGACCACCACCTCCACCACCATTGCCTATATTAATAGACAAATAATTTATGTTAGTTAAATCACTAATGTTTCCATCTGCTGTAGGACCGACTCCACCATTTCCACCACTTCCACCATTTCCTTGAACACTACTATTATTCGCAACACCAGCACCTCCCCCACCACCACCACTGCCACCTATAATAAAATATCTAAGTTGGTTCGCACCGGTAGGCACATATACTCCTTGGGAAGATGCATAATTAACATGAATTGCGCTACATACCGTTGCTAGATCATTAGTAATTCCAGTATTAGGATTTGTATAAGAAAAACCAAGATTATATAACAAATATGAATTATTATAATTTGGAGGAGTTGATGTTGGCAATCCAGTATATACATTATTAAAAACACTCGATGTAGGACTGTAAACCGTGTCTATTATATTTTCAATATTAATACCTTTAAATTGGTAAGACATATAATATTCAATTATATAATTTTTATAAAAAAAAATACTTAAAAAAATTGTCTTAAAAATTCTATTATTGGGCTATTTGGGTCGAACTTATAGTCAAATATAGTAGTTGATATTGTTGTGTTTCTTAACCTAAATGCTTTCTCGAAATCAATTAATATACACGACTGATCATTATATATAAATATATTTAGGTCGAATAAATCAATAGATTTATTGAATGTACTGTTTTCTAGAATGTCTGTGTAAAATAACTGCTGATCCCCTGCGTCGTTTATATTATAATTTGATAGTTGATTTATGTAAGTCTCAACTAAACTTATTTGTATAAATACGCTGTTGTGAAATATGTTATGTTCGTTTGAAATTGTATCCATTAAATTTAACGATTGAAGCATAATTCTACAATTATTTAACAATCGATTGTATTCATATATAATATCTACATTCTCATTATTTCCAATATAATGTGTTATTGTCGGCTTGTAATAAGGCATTTCAAAAAATAAATAAATCTTGTTATCTTTATTAACTGAGCCATATCGCAATATTTCAGGAACTATTAAAACTGTATTATCTATATTATTTAATAATGAACCATATTGTTGCTGGAAGTATATCTCCAGTATATAATTTATTATAATATATTGTTTAAATTCGTTATTGGTATGAACAACATATGTTTTGTAAAGGGTTTCAGAAACCTTCGTTGTCGTTATATCACTAGATACAGATGTAATCTTATGTACCGTATGATCATCTAAATTATCCACCAGTGAAGTATTGGCTGTCTTAGAATGTATATTATATTTTTTGTCACTTATTATTAATTGGTTCTTATTAAATATTTCATCATAAGTATATGTAATTAAATTATTATACATATTTAATACATTTTCTTTATCATTTTCATATAATGAACCTTTCTCAATACAATAATCTAAATAACTAATTATAGTTTCCATATACTTTATATTATATTATTTTTAATTTATACTGTTTTTATTTAACATCATTATACAATGAAAATGAAAATGAAAATGAAAATGAAAATGAAAATGAAAATGAAAATGGAACAAACAATAAAAACAAATAAAATATAAATATATACTGTTATAACTAATTACATTGATGGAAAATAATAACGTTATGGAGTTACTATATGTTAAAGAATGTTCCATTTCTTCGGAATTATGTTATGATATGATTAATCTATTTGAGCAATCAGACGGTCGTTATGATGGTGTCACGGCAGGTGGCTTAAATAAACAGACAAAAGATACCACTGATTTTATAATAACACGGGGTGGAACACGTTGGGACAAAATCAATAAATTATTATCTAAAGAATTGAATAGTAATGTAAAAGAATATGTTAAACAACATAATAATCGAATTAATGAACCGTATCATATTTTTGGTACAACTTACTTAACAACTGACTCAATGCAACTCCAAAAATATAACAAAGATGTGGGAAAATATGTGTATCATCAAGATTATGCTTGCGATTGGAAAAACAAAAAGATGAGGCAATTAACTTTTATGTGGTATTTAAATGATGTTGAAGAAGGCGGACAAACAGAATTCTGGTCTAAATATCGTATAAAACCAGAAGCCGGTAAGTTAGTCTTGTTTCCTGCTAGTTGGACATTTCCACATAGAGCTAATATTCCTATATCTAGTGATAAGTATATTATTACTGGATGGTTATGGGAACAATATGATACTGCTTAACGATAACGTAAAAATAAAATTGATTTTATTAATAACAAATTTACTATTCATAAAATCACAATGAACACCGTTCAACAAAAACTCCAAGAAGTTCAAGAAGCCATCGTCAGTCCTCCGACATATTTGGCAAAGTTACACCCACATGAAAGAGACACACGTATTCAGTTTGATGAGGGTCCTCATGTTTACACTATTGATGGTAGCAGTGATGGTTACGTGTCTGTAACGACTTTTAATCATGCGAATTTCGACCATTTTGATGCGGATGCGATTATTAAAGGAATGATGTCTTCTAAGAAATGGAATCAGAGCAAATATTACGGCCAGACAGCTGACGAAATAAAGGCTGGTTGGGACAAGAATTGTAATGAAGCGTCTACAGCTGGAACCAAGATGCACTATGACATTGAATGTTACTACAATCAGATGGACGTGGTTAATGATTCTATCGAATACGAATATTTCCAGCGTTTCTTGGCCGATTTTCCCGACTTGAAACCGTATCGTACTGAATGGACTGTCTTCCACGAAGAGCTGAAATTGGCTGGATCCATTGATATGGTGTTTGAAAAGCCAGATGGAACGCTACTCATTTATGACTGGAAACGATGTAAAGAAATCGTGAAAGCGAACGCCTTTGGTAAATGGGGGAAGAAGGAGTGTATAGAACATTTGCCAGATACGAATTATTGGCATTATTGCTTACAACTCAATACATACAAAGCTATCCTAGAGGAGAAGTATGGTAAGGTGGTGGAAGACTTGTACTTGATATGTTTACATCCAGACAATAAAAATAAAAATTATCAAAGAATTAAAGTGGTCGATTTACAAAAGGAAGTAAAGGAACTCTTTGAACTGAGACGTCAAGAACTTGTGGAAAAATATTGAGTTATATAAAGTTAAATGAACAATAGAAACAATAGAAACAATAGAAACAATAGAAACAATAGAAACAATAGAAACAATAGAAACAATAGAAACAATAGAAACAATAGAAACAATAGAAACAATAGAAACAATAGAAACAATAGAAACAATAGAAACAATAGAAACAATAGAAACAATAGAAACCATAAATATTAACAAATGGATATGTTATGTAATAAATAATCAGGGCTTAAAAATATCTCATGTATACTCTTATTATACAATCATGTTTCAAAGTATGAATACAAGCATATTTTCAACTATATCAAAAAGAGTTCACCGTAATATGCTATATGTTACAAGTGGTGTAGCGGTTAGTTCTGTGTTATTCTATTATTTTTATTCGAATTTATCAGATATGAAGCTAACTATGAGTATTTTTTCATTGCTTAATAATAATCAGTTGACTGACAAGGCGACAGATAAAGATAAGTCAAAAGAGGGTTCATATGAAAACAAATATTATGACAAATTCCAAGAGATGGAGAGTGAAGATTTGGAAGAAGATTGTGTACAGTCGTTAAAAAACAGTGTATTATATGAAATGACACCAAAGGGTCGTATTGTTATGTATTATGACTTTGAAAAGGAGTCATTTATATATCATTGTGATACAAAGGATGTGCCGTATTTGTATTTGGAAACTGTCGCTAGAAAATACGCGTTAACATATCATTGTAAAAAGATTGTCGTTGATATCAAAAAGGAATTGGAAGTAGCTAGGGAGACATCTATTGCGAATGAGAATAAATCAAAGTTGTTGGTTGGTGTTAAAGCGGATAGTTTATTTGCTTCTTTTAAAAGTTATAATCGAAAGGGTTCTGGTGGAAGTAAAACCATAAACAATAAATTTATTTTGCGTCAAAACGCAAATCGATATTCTTATGGCGGAAAGGTGAGTGAGTTTCCGTTTATAAAAACAAATGACTACAAACTCGAAAAACCTATGGAGAAGATGGATTACGAAACATTTAAGAAATTAATGGCAAAAAAAAATTAAAGGTAGAATATATATGATTGATTTATTAAATGTTCCTAATCCAGATGAAAAAATAAAAATGATAGTAAATGAAGCTATATTAAAAAAACGCGCACTCATTGAACAGACTAATAACGAATTGGAAGATTTAAAGCGACAAGAGGCGAGTGGTATATATTACAGTCCGATGGATGCGAAATCTGGTTCTGAGGCTACAATGACTTATGTTACGATGGCGATTCTATCTATAATAAATGATGTATTACACGGATTTCAGGCTGCTACCAAATATATGAAAAACACTGCGATTGCGGTTGAAACAGAACGCAATGGTCGCAACGGTCGCAATGAGAGTCAGATGGATGGTAAGGCTCGTGGTTATACAGATACCGATAGTATAAAAAAACAGGCTGATGTATTGAACAAGTTAATTGGCGGTGCGAATGAACAAATTAAAAAGCTTACTGCTTCAAACGCTACTGCTTCAAAGCCGATTGATTCAAATGCGATTGATTCAAATGCGTCGATTGGCAATGTTTCAAAAGATTTGAGCGTATCGACTTTAGGAGATGAGAGCAAAGAATTGGCCATAAAGGCATTTACCGTAATGAAGGATATTGGAGAAGTTGGATTTAAGACGGGTGTAAAATGGACGGGTGATGTGATGGTTAAACTAGTAGATGTTGTTATGGATATGACAGGAGAGGCAAATCTATTGGATACTCCTCTAGATGAATTAAGTCCCGAATTGAACAAAAAGGTATTATTACTTGCTGGGGTTTTAAAAGAATTGTCAACTAATCCAGCAACAAAGGAAGCGGTAAAAGAAATCGCCCAAGCTGTTGCCGTCACAATGATTGAAATACTAAAAGAAATACGACCACAAGTAAATAAAGTCGCTGACCAAGGAACGGAAATGTTAGGGGAAGTTTCAGAAAAATTTGTATCGGGTGCTACTAGTACTGGTATTTCGGTTATTCAAGCGTTTATAGCCGAAATACCTTGGGTCGGAGGAATCATTGATTTGTTTATTGCCATTGGTAAGGGATTTAATACCCTGACACGAACGTTTAAAGTATTTATGGAAAAAAGCGGTCCTATGGTAATTACTAGCGCGCAAACTATAAAAGATACAGAGGCTACTGCTGAGAAAGGTAAAGAACGTATATTAGGCGCGGTAGATAACGCAGCAAATACCTTAAAAGAAGCTAGTCGTCAAGACGTTACTAATGCCAATGCTAGTACCAATGCTAGTACCAATGCTAGTACCAATGCTAGTACCAATGCTAGTACCAATGCTAGTACCAATGCTAGTACCAACACAGATTCTATTAATAGTAGTCCTATGAAAGGTGGTAAGTATAATATAAAACTGGCTCATTCTAAAATACAAAATGGGGGAAAACGACTCAGAAAAACGATGAAAATGTTCCATACGACATTGCCAAAACTTAGTTTTACGTCTTCCAATAAACCGCATAAAAGTAATAGCTCCCGAAAATCGAGTCGTAGTGACAATAGAAAAACGAGAAAGCGTAGGTAGCTTATCGTAGTGCCTTTTTCTTAGTTCCCTTTTTTAAGCGATATATATGTTTGATTGTTAACAATTGTATTATCTTATTATGATGGTTGTTTAGATTTCCAACTTAAAAACCCAATGCTCTTCTTAATATTAAATGATGTACCTAAATGGGATTTTGCGATTTCGAGTGTTTGTTTTTCTTGGTCGGTAAGTGAGTTTATATAATTGGATATTTCTGGCTGGTTCTGGTTCTCTTGAGACATTTTATTTTCACTATTCATGTTTTATAATTGAATTCATTTACTGTTTTTAAATAAATTCAATTTTTATTTATTATTGTTGGTTAATTACGGATGGGTAATTATTAGATCATTCATACTGAATCATACAAATTAGATTTCCATTCATTTTTATGTTGCTTTTTTGTAGTATTTTAGTGACGGAATTATCTATCGTATAACCATTATTGATTAAAAATTCGAGCAAATTGGGTAAATCGTCGATACACATAAGATGGCTCGGATTATTTATCTGTGTGATACCTATAACACAGCTGGGCTTGGGACATATATTATTATAGGTTTCGAATGGAGATAGCTTATTCATTCTCACTGTTTTTGTAATGGACTTTAGAGGCCCGTCCGGTGACTTATTTAAAGTTAGAATATTTGTATATTCTTGTTGAATGGAATTGTAATACGGAATACTTTCTAGAGAATATAACAACTTCATGTATTAGTATTATTTATTATTAGCAAAAAAATTGAAGCAATGTAATTATAATTATTGAAAGTATCAATACTTATTGAAGTATCTTAATA
>Ga0208770_1000703_pt1 | contig 19626 bp, 23 predicted proteins | sample AntAceMetag02UK9_FD_184771 | JGI IMG/M metagenome (GOLD analysis project Ga0208770, IMG submission 184771) | Saline lake microbial communities from Ace Lake, Antarctica - Antarctic Ace Lake Metagenome 02UK9 (SPAdes) (version 2) | ecosystem: Environmental > Aquatic > Non-marine Saline and... | reverse complement strand
GACCATTGGTGCACAGTAAACACATCCATGTTTATCTATTCGCTTTCGGAAATTCGTGTTCTCAGTCCATGTAGAATTATTAAACCTTGATGTCATTACGTAGTTCTTCATTTGTCTACGATATTGATTTATATAATTTATCTCTCTTTGTGGTTCCTTTTCTATATTCATATTTTTTATTTATTTATTGATTGTATTCCTATGAGTCTACAAATATTTTCAATTTTATGTACCAGGGTTTTTACGTGCATATAAAATGTTTTTTTTGTTTGATGGCTAATATGCCAATAAAAAAAACATTTTATTGTATCGAATATCTAATATCGATATACGAATTTAAGATAAATAATAGGATCTATATCCCTCCTCGCCCCACCTCCCCAAACTAATTGCATAGCATAATCTTCCAAAACCAAGGCGAGTTTATATCATGAACCAGTTTTATACTGCCTCCGTCATGGATTCGCGAACGGATATCATGTGAACAATCATCCCATTTGACTCGTATTAAGATGCGCTTATGTGTCGGATCATTCCGTAAAGGTATTTCATTTACTAGTGAAATATGTCCCCATTTCAGTTTGTAAAATGTGCTTAATATATATTGTTTTGATGTTATGACATCCATCCTTGGTATACATAGTATCGATTCCATTTTTATAAAATAATTATGTTTTTATTAATAATTATATTTACTAGTCCGTTGAATCAATTTTACTGCCTCAATTATTTGTTTTGTTTTGGTTTATTTTTATAGTTTTTTTTGTCTATTATAATACAATAAAATTATGCGGTTTTGAGACATACTTACTTACAATATTTCTTTATATCGTCTATTCGTTATAACTACAAAACTAAAATCATGACGAACTATAACATATGTCGTGGATTAAAGAAGAGGAGAACCTATTACAGATTCAAGAAAAATTCCAACGCGAACCTATGGAATCAATCAAATGTTTTTTTCTGTTTATTAATCAAAATAAATATATAGAACAAATTATCGACGAAACAATAGAAGTACATAATAATATGATATCCAAGGAACGGGTTCTCAAAATTGTTGAAGCCAAAAAATCTATCAAATCAGATGTTAAGTATGCGTTTTTAGATTCTTGGATGTTTTTAGTTGATTTGGAACCTGAAAATATACAAGCGTATTCACAAATGGAAGTATCCTCGCAATTCATAACCAAATTATCCTTCGTTGATGATATTGTAGTCCCACCGTCCATATTGATTTTTCATGATCTAAATGCACTCTATTTTTTATTTCAAGAAATACATCATGTTCCCGTAAAGTCAGCATTACGTAAAAATCTTAATGGTATTAAATCTACAAAACGAGTCACTTACACTACACAATTTAATAAAACGCGAAAGAATATAAGTATTTTGTGAGTTATATCATTAATGGAAGCGATTAATGTATTTTATACATCACTAGTAAACGGTGAGTGTATTCCGTCTCATTTAGATAACTTACTGTCTTCAGTCGCTCCCAATAGTATGGAGTATAATTTATTGTATAGACTCATCGCTCACACGCGCGACATAAATACTGGCATGGGTCAACGCGATTTAACCTACGCCATGTTATGCGTCTGGTATCGCCATTATCCAGTAGAGACTATCAAGGCACTTCGTTTCATTGTCACCACAATTGGGGTTGGTTCATGGGCGGACATTAAATACTTGTGTGGATATGTAAGGCGAATGAAAGACCCAAATGCCGATGCCATCATTGACTCAGCAATCGGGATTATGAATTACCAATTGAATCAGGATCGAATTGCTTGGAATAATGCTTTCGGAAATTACATGCAACTCAAAAAAACAAACCCCAATACTCTGGTACCTCGCCCATCAGGGAGGGATTTCATGTCATTCGCTGCGAAATGGACACCTCGCGAAAAAAGTTGTTTCGGTTGGTTGTTTGAACTCATGATACTTCAATGGTCGCAGATGTTTGGCTCTGGTAGGAGTGTAGATAAAAAGTCTTATCGTAAAATGGTTTCAATGTTAAACCGCGAACTAGAAACCGTGCAAATCAAACAGTGTGCTGGGAAATGGTCTGATATTGGACCCGAAACAGTACCTATATGTGCTTTATTGCGCCAAAAAAAGGCGTTTATGAAAGTCCATACTGAAGACCGCGCAATATGTGCCAGTAATTTTTCTGATTTTTATGACACCGCTGTATTTGCGATACCTCCTGGTAAACTCGTGACATACGCGCTCGCTAAACACCGAAATGAAGCTTGGTTGAATCGCGTTTGGAAAGAAAAACCTAAAATGAAATCTACTTTGACAATCCCGATTATTGATATCGGATGGGAAACTATAAACTATGATTCAATCGGAGATGGAATACGTATGGCAGAGTCAGGTTCGCGTCGAATGATATTAGCTGGACAAACACCTATCTGGATCAGTTTCACTGATACCGACTCTTTTATTGATATCATTGAACGAATTCGTCCGTTCGTTGTGGAACGCACTGCATCGAATATTGAAAGTGCAATCGGTTTACTTGACCAAGCTTCGTTTATGACTGGAGTTAAGTGCGAATACATAATATTAGGTAAACCCGCACCTATGGATATAATGAATATTCCTCAATATGCCGATATGGTGTTGTCGGTTGTCTAGGAGAAAACCGTATCAATAATTAAGGGAGTCTGTTCTTTTACTTCCGCTTAATACTTCCCAAAATATATTCGCTTGTATCCAACGATCCTTCCATCCATTGATTGTTTTTCTCTGAATAATTCTCTCCACATACGAATAGGGGGATATTACGGAATGGTATCATAATTTGTTTCGGCATTGTTTCGCTATCAAATCCGGGTGCGAAATATGCAACCCCATGTTTCCAATAGAAAACTTGAGTGTTCTTCGGCATTTGTATTTTTCGGTTCAAGGTTTGACTTAAGAGTCGCTGATGTTCTATATTAATTGCGTCCATCCCATGTTCGTCGAGCATTTTCTTCCAGAAGTTTGCGTATTTATTATCTGTGTATGACATCATTACCGTATTTGTTTTATTGTCTATTGGTATCACTATACGTAAATTATTGTTCGTTGTTAGTTTCGTATGTGGTATATCTGGGACTTGAGAATATATGCGACATAGCGGAAGGGTCTGAATCTTTCGCAGAAGTGGATAGATCGGTTTGAATATTGGGAATTTAATAAGCGTATCCTTTGTTACAGCGCAGATGCATTTATTCGCAGTATATTTGCGTTTTATTCCATCGCATTCGATTTCAATAGCGCACGTAGGAGAAGACGTCGTAGTAATATTCGTTACTCGGCGATGCGTCAACATCTGTGCATTGATTATTAAAATAAGTCGGTCTATTATTTGAGATAGACCTCCATCCATTGCATAATATTTACGTTTCGGATTCAAATGTTGCTTCATTAATGAGACGGTATCTTTTGCATTCATGTTCGTTAATTCTGCCGAATATCCGTAGAAATCTAACATAAGTGTTATCTCGTCTTTGGTTAGTTTTGTCTTTGCGTATTCTATAAATGTTATATCGTATGGGATGGGTTGTGACATTTTGATAAATTTATCGGTTATTTCATTAATGGGCTTCCAGTCAAATAGCTTACCGCGGTCAGCACCTTTGGATGGTATAAAATGATCGAAACCTGATATTGGTTTGATTTTATCACTTAAACTGAGTTCGCTTATCAATGCCAATAGTAATTTGTTTCCGTCGTGGAAACGTCCTGCGCCTGCCTCTAGTTTACCAATTGTGTCAATACGTCCTCCCATTGCGCGATTTCTCTCTAAAATCAGTAGTTTTGCATTTGGTTCCATCTTATTGAGTTTGTATGCAACATAGAGTCCAGCTAAACCGCCACCTATAATTATATAATCGTATTCCGACATTGTTTTATTATATGATGTGAAAACTATTATTCAATTTACCCGTGTATATGAAATCATACATATTAGATATGGATTTTTGTATAGTTTCGTTTGTTCGTATTCTATCGTATACCCATTCGTATGTAAATATGAAAACAGGAACGGTATTTCCATATATTGATTATCTGGGTCAACCAATATATATTTACATTTTGCGGTCATTGTTTTTTTGAATTGTGATACTTCCGGCAATCGTGTCTGCTTCACCAGATTACGCAAAGGTCCTTCTGGGTATGCATTAATTATTATAACATTAGCATATTCGTTCGTTTTTGGGTCTAGGATCGGTTCCAAATATAATGCATTTATCATCTTATCTATATAAAGACATGGCGTATATTTATTTGGAGAGGAAGGATTATATATTCTAACAGCATTTCCTTTATTGAATTGAATATAGTAAATAATGCCATCGCAACAAAAATGACATTATTCATATTGGTAAAAAAAATCAAAAAGGGTTTCGGTTACAATTACTTCTCTTATTTATTCCAACTACTTAAAAAATCTGGGTTTTCATCGATTCTCTTTTCGTGTGGAATGATGATTTGAGGGCAAAATTTCTGATATCCTAATCCAGATAAACTGTTTATTATGTACAACGGTAAACATAATATAAGTGAAATCGGTAGTAACACTAATGCATTCGTCCATGTAAATTCTATTTTCTCTAATTCGGGATGGATATAACCATTTGGTAGAATAATGGTTTTACTATCCTCTAATATATATTCCATTTATTTATATATTTGTATTGTGAATATATTAACCATGTTATAATGTTGGTTAAGTATATGTTTAGTAAATTACGTCTCTTACTGATTTCGTTTCTAGTATATTTTGTCGTCAATATATTTGAGAGCCTGATACATTATAATATTGGACGGTATAGTGATTCTGAATTACGATTTGATGTCCCAACTAAAAAAGATTGGATAAAAATCATTTTTGTTATATTTTTCTTTGCGTTTCTACAGGGTATATTGACGTGTATCTTCGATTAATCGTTTACCGTTTTATGTCTACTGTCTGGTTCGTATCCGTCTAGAATCAATTCTATCTTGTCTAGAATTGTTTCTAGACGTGCCATGGTCTGTATACATGTGGAATATGTTTCTTTCATATTCAATATGCCCACTGTTGCTTCTTTCAAATATTGATATATTGCTCGTTCTTTTGGTATATACGCGATTGCTTTTATTATTGTTCTATCTATACGTTTTATTGACTCGTCACGGCTGTCTTGGCGATACCATCTTCTCATACTCTCTGGTACAAATGATGCCTTCTCTATATTTAGGTATGCACCTTTCGTATACATTTTTGTGTTTACTGCTATAGATGCTATTACTTTCAAATTTACGACGACTTCGTCATATTCTATATCTACTGGCATCTTTTATACTATCATTTTCGCTCTATATTCGTTTTACATTTTATTCATCATGCGAATTTCATGTGCATTTTAGGAATGGAGTACAGGACGATCGTATATCACAACAGTCGTTGCATGTAGACGGTTCATTTGTTGCAGTGGATATACGATGCACGAAAAACACGAGTCTACTATATGGATTTCGCTAGCACGTTTGATTATATCTGTATAATGCACTATAGGTATATTCACGTATTGATTTGCTGTTTCGTATTTGGCATGGTCGATTGGGTATATATTACGATTTGCGCATATTATTATAGTATGATCGTCATTTTGATATTTTGTAATTACGTCATCTATTTGTATATCGGTGGTGCTTGACTTCGTATGTGCGAAAATAATATTGTTTTCTAGTATGATTCGTGTTTGAAGTGATGATGCAGTTGGTATGTCGAAATATTGATAATATATAGAGTTATCCGCTCGCGCGTCTTTATAAAAATTTTCTATCCACTTATATTTAATTTCATAGTTTTTATCATTCGGTTTATATTCCAATAAATCTTTATTTCGTATTCTTCTATATTTTTTTAAATGATCATGTGATCCACATATAAATATATCATTTGTTTCTATTTTACTTGACTCTTCTATTATTTGGGCACACTCTTTGTATTCTTTCAATCCATCAAACGACACTACGATTACTGGTTTATCTTGGAAAAATAATTCTACGTTTGATTTGTGTATATCTTTGCATAAAAAATACACATTGTCGTAGTATTTTAATAGAAAATTTACTAGACCAATCATTGTTATATTATCACCTAAACCATTATGCGATAGTAGAACTGCGTTCATGTATTATGTATATTATGTTTGATTATATTAATTATGTATTTCTTACCAGTTTCTTTAGGTGAAGCAATTGACAAATTAAGTATTTTACACATCAAAAGTGAGAACATTATCGATGAGCGGAAGTTGGATATAGACAAAGAATACGCTGCAATATACGATATATTGAAGCATTTTATTGGTCCGTATACGGGACTGTATGAGTCTATGTTACATACAAATCGTGTAATATGGGGACAGATGGATGTTCTCCGAGACGGTGCGATTTCTGATATTGAATATATGAAATTATGTAGGGAGTGTATTGCAATGAATGATGTGCGTTTCCGTATTAAAAATAAAATAAATTTGATTTCTAAATCTGAACTGAGAGAACAAAAAAGTTATACTGTCCAGAGATTCCAATTTCGGATAGAAGTAGAGGGTGCGGATTTGCTGTTGTTTATAGAACCCATTCGACAATTGTCATACGTTTATGATGAAATTAATATAATATCGTCAAAAGATTTGGGTTGTATTAAAGATACATTTCAATATGATAATACAATCCTATATACTCGAATAGGAGAACATGATTCCGACGAAATTCTTACATTTTACGACACCTTTGATATTGACGTTAGATTGCGAGCGGAGAGGGGTTTCGCCTCCCACTTAAACCGATGAAAATTTGAATACGCACCCTACGGGTGCATGTTCAAAGGATTATCGGTCATTGACCACGAAGAATATAAATCCGCTATGAGGATTGAATTATTTTTTGGTTTAAATTCATAATTTCACATTTTTTCCATCAGATAAAATGTTTTCTCGCTCGAGGGAGCATCTCCATAAGTAAATCCATACTTTTCGTATAACCCAATCGCTCTTTTATTCGTTTTATCTACAGTTAATTTGAGATAGCTTATATCATTCATTTTACTATAATTTAGAATATAATTCAGTATAAGAGAACCTAGACCTTGATTTTGGAACCTGTCTTCTATGTAAATTCCCAACCATCCTTCATCTATATGAGCATATCCTATGTATCTGCCAGTATCTGATTGCAAGACAATGCTATATGTATGCGGACACTCCTTTCTGGTATTATAATACCGGAAGTTTGGGTCTTTTATTTGCGACAGAAAAATGTTATATATTTCGTCTCTGTTACTAGGTGTTATTTGTTCGATTGTAATATTTTTTACATGCAATAGGAATTCTATCACTGTATTTGCAATTTGGTATTGTTCTTTCGGTTTTATATTTGGTGAGGACGGTAACATTATTACTTCTCGGTTCAGTTTTTCTGATATAAGATCCTTATCATGAACAATATTCGATAGATGTTTATGACAGTGAATCGGATAGAAAAATGGTCGGATATCTATAGATTTTCTCTTGAAAAATTCGGTGATTAATGGGATGGACAACGGATTGTTTGGAATACGGATTGTGAATATCCAATTTGCAGGGATTGTGTTCTCTTCTATAGAAAATAATTGTATCATTGGGAGTTTGGAGAACAATTGGAAATACCTTTCGAAAACATGTTGTTTTCTATCTAGAATATTATCTAGATCATTTAATTGGTCATAGAGAAATGCAGCTTCTATATTTGTCATACGATAATTATATGCATGTATATCATGCAAGTAACGGGTTTCCGACATTCCTTGGCAATATACACGATTTATATACTCATATATATCAGTATGTTGGGTCATAAATACGCCGCCTTCCCCTGTGGTGATTATCTTATTGCCGTAAAATGATGCGGACGAACATAGAGTCTCGTGGGATGTTCCCGTATATATTCCGTTGTATTTACCAGTGAACCCTTCGCAGTTATCTTCCAATAGAATTAGGTCAGGTCGCAGTTTGGCGAGTCGGGGAACGTTAATTACATTTCCTAGATTATGGACGATCAATACTGCGGAATTGGATTCGATACTGTCTGTATTTGTATCTACATTCCAGGTGCTGTCGTCCATTTTCATTACACGTAACTGTGACGATTCATAAGTCATTAATGCTGCGTTCCATGCAGCTACATATGCATTATTTGGAACGTATATGGTGTTTATAGTTGGATGTTTATATTTAAGGGCTAAGAACAAACAATGTGTCGCACAAGTCCCATTCGCCATAAGAATTACATGTTTTATATTGAATTTGGTTTGGATTAATTTTGTAGATGCATCCACGTATTTACCGTGATTTGAAATCCATCCTGATTTTATTGCGTCTATAGCTGACTTTGTATATGGAGCTATATCGGGCTCGTATATATTTATCATTTTGTTATATTATATAAAAACATATTTATGTTACTTTGTATTATATTATTTACTGGTCTAGATATAATGGTGGTGGGTAATTGGATGTACTAGTCAATTTGAAATACCCTTGTGCTTCCTATAATAGGGTTTCTTTCTACCAGAGACATTGAGAGAACATAGAATAAGCATTCACCGAACCAAATATTGTTTTATGAAATTACTTAAAGAAATTAGACTATAAGTGTTGTGGAAGCGACTCTATAAACAATCTGCCCATGTGGCGCAATGGATAGCGCGTTCGACTTCGAATCGAAAGGTTGCGGGTTCGAATCCTGCCTTGGGTTATCGATGTTCAAGAATCGCATCGTTAAATAAGTATCGCTTGTATGTGAAATGACACCAAATATTGTTTTATTAAAGAAGTTACACTATAATTGTTGTGGTAGCGACTCCATAAACAATCATAATCTGCCCATGTGGCGCAATGGATAGCGCATTCGACTACGAATCGAAAGGTTGCGGGTTCGAATCCTGCCTTGGGTTATCGGTGTGCAATAATCGCATCGTTAAATAATAGATTGATTCTGGTTATTATTGAATTACTTTTCAATAATAATGTTATCTTGACGAAATTTTAAAAAAATCACGCATATCACCAAATATTTTATATACTTCTCTAGAAAATTGATACGAATTATATATTTCCATATTTGACCCATAAAAACATATTACAATAATAATAATGAATATCGAAAAAACAACCCAAGATTTTGACCATGAATTCGCTGTGAATGTTCTAAACGAAATTATTGCAAATAAGAAGATAATTTGCCAACTAATACAACATAATGAAGAGTTACACGAGAATCTTAAATTAAAATGTCCACATAAATACGTATCCGAAGAATATGATGATGATTATCATAGCCCCCGAACTTATATTACATGTAAAATATGCGGAAATAGAGTATCTCGTAAATAATACGCGTATACCAGATCAACATATCAAGTCTTTTACTTCCTTCATATGTAAAAAAAACACAAAGTTTTCGTCCTAGATGAAAAAAAACAAAATACATTGGGTATTAAACACCTTTTTTTATTAACTTACTCATGTTCTCTACAATCCATTTTTTTAAATAATTATATAATATGTTTGTGTCATACTCACATGCAAGAATATCTTGATAGAATAGAATCTATTCATATAGATTCTATACTTTCACGACATTTGATGATACGGTAAAAAAATAATCCTTTTATTTCACTAGATTCCTGTCCGCGTGATTGCAGTATATATATATATATATCATCTCCCTCCTTTTTGTGTCACATTGTTGTAAAATTGAATGTATAATACGAATTACTCTAATCAATGTAAAATAAATCTTCAAATCTTATAATAAAACAAAAAAAAAATGCAACTTCGTTCTGGTAAAATGGTCAGTAGTATCCACAATAACGCAATACAATCTTGTAAAACTACTCAAATCACCGAATGGTCGGAGATGAATCGAATTATGGGACCGATAATCCATAAAATTTCCAACATGACAAATATTAAAAGTGTCAAACCGACCATAATTCGCAATCTTCCATTAATCATTGAATTATTTCAAATGATCAACCTATGCGATTTCGACAAAATAATACAAAATACGGTAGACTCTCCTGATAAAGTAAAACGTTTCATGTTGGTTGTATGTTCCAAATCAACCGAATTTACATATACCATCATAGAGTATATTTACGAAAATTTTAAATTATGTAAATATACCGATTTAGAAAAACATAACTTTATTACAGCTCTCACCATTTTACATAATACTAAACAATGTATTATGGATATGGTACAAAAATTTGAAAGCTCAGGTCCTGCGAAAGTGTCATTCGACCCTGTAGAATACCAGAATACATATGAATATATAACTATTCGTCGCACAATAACCGATTGCGTATATCCTATATATACAATCAATGCGTTCGGTAATGAATTATGCAGTCCTACTGAGATTTTCAATCATAACTTTATTAATAAAAATATGCTCTCCTACATATATGTCATGTGTAAATATGAGTATCAAGTTCTATTATCTAATACTTCCAGCAATATAGTTTTCCGTGAACGAAAATGTAAGACCGTTGCTGGTGCACTTATGTCCGTGTCCAAATTAGAAAACGATATTACATATCCCTACCTAAAAAAAACAATAAAATCTAAACGATATACGCTCGATCAACATCTCAAGTCTTTTACTTCCTTCCTATATTAAAAAAAAACACACGGTTTTCGTCCTAGATGAAAAACAAAATACATTGGGTATTACACACTTTTTTTTATTAACTTACTCGTGTTCTCTCGTTCACTTAGAAATTTCATGAGAACATTACAATATATCTATGAAAAACACTAATATAAATATTATCTGTGTAAATACCTTATGAATTTATATAAAACTAACCCAATCGTTGGGTTTATACGTAAATCTAATACTACATTTAATTGGCGAATGACTGAATGTTATATATGTTACTCTGAATATGGACCCACTCCTCGAGCATTCCCATTTGATTGTGATCATGAAATATGTAAAGAGTGTTTTTTTACTTATAAAAAACACAATCACACAATCGTCAAACCTATTGTTTGCGGTATGTGTGCTAAACCCATCCGCCTAGAATGGGATACTATGCAAATCATGCGACCACGAGAACTTGCGCCAAATGAATGGATATGGACTTCCGACATTGATCTTGTTACTAAGACGAACCCTCCCGAATTACAACTTGATATACTACAATACCAATTGTCGCATGGAATATCACATCCATTACGTCATGAACCAAACATATTGCAACGAAATCGATTTATAAAATGGTTCAAAAAAATGGTTAATTTATAAAACATTTATGTCATGATAATGTTCTCTCTAATCAATCTATTGTTGATATAATCTAATATCTCAACAAGATATCTATACTTTCACATTCTTTTGATAATACGTTAGCATTTTCTTTTATTATTCTTTAAATTCAGAATAACGCTAATTTTTATATTGTTCAAATTCTGTAAACGTTCTATGTTGCTTTCTATGTATTCTGTATATTTCTAATTCCTTTTCTCTGCATATTTCTAATTCTTTTTCACTGTATATTTTTAATTCTTTTTCGTTTGAATCTCCAATTTCTGGCGTAAAATTAATTGAATTACTACTTTCGCAAAACGGTATAAATGACTCATTTTCTTTTCCACCAAAATCACCAAGTTGCGGTATGATTTTTGTCTGCATTTTTGTATGTCCGCGATAAAACGGTAAAATAGATTCCTTGTTTTCAATAGGTTCTTTCTCACTTGAACCGCCAAGTTGCGGGATGATTTTTGTCTGTATGTTTTCGTGATAATAAATTGTTTCTTTTTCTTTTTCTAATTCTAAACACGGTAAATTATCTTTATCGATTCTGATCTCGCTACCCGATTGTATTATCCTTATTGCATTCTCAATATCATCAACATTCTCAAACATAATCTTTCCTAATTCTGCTGGTGTTAATGATTCGGGTTTGAATTCATTTATTATTTTCTTGAATTCGTCCGTTAATATTATATTATAAAAAAACTCCAACATTTTCATTATGGTCGAAATAGAACATTTTTTAAACTTTGCCTTTACATCTATTCTTCCTGGTCTTATTAATGCTTCATCTAACATATCTGGATAATTTGATGTCATTATTATGATTCTACCTGGTGTCTCTAATACACCATCCAATAAATTTAATAGAAACGACAGATCTATTTTTAAGGAATCATCAATTTCTTCGTTTTTATCATATTTTACACCCTTTTTCTTTATATCTACAGTAACAAGGTTCTCTTCGATATCACTTCTTTTATTTACAACGTCCGATTGGCAGTCTACATCTTCAAATACATACAATCTTTCATCGAAAGGAATACAATATGTTTCATTTTGACGTGTGGATGTGTTTAATATATGAATAGTCTCATTGTAAAATAGGTTCTCGAATTGGCGTTTTGTTATATCATTATTTAAATTTATATTGATTATATGTCTATTTGTTTCATTTGTAAGACATTTTATTGTTGATGTTTTACCTGTTCCTGGACTACCCGAAAGAAGAAGACCCAGTGTATAAGGAATTCCCTTCTCATTGTACCAATCCTTATTATTCATGAAAAAATTTACGCGTTTTCTTATTATATCTATATCCTCTCCAAAAAGATTTGAGAATTTCCTATTTGTTTGAAATTTCTTCATAGAAAATACGAAGTTCTCTGGTAACTTCGAATAATCCTTTTGGTTCTCTATACTACGAAACGCTGGAATTGGAATTAAATTGAAATAATATCGATTGTTACCTAATTTATTCTTTTTGCGAATGATATATTTCGTTTTTAATTCTTCGAGAAACTCGCGTAATTTCTCAATTGTTAGTTCGTAACTATACAATTCTACGTTCTGATTTGTTTCATTCGAATCATTATCATCATCTGAAGTATTGAGTGATTCTTTCATTACTACAAATATATCTTTGTATATTTCTATAGGATCTGTCTGATTTAAAACAAAAATCTTATTTCTAAAACTTATATGTTTGGTATAACAGCTGTTCGTAGTGTAATCTAACAGTGCCTGACCTGTTTCATTCTCTTGGTCTTTTAAAGCTACATTTATTGTTATTGATGATGTTTTGTATTTCATACTTGTTATACTTATTGAAGCTTCTGCTAATTCTTTCATACTTTTTATTTTGTCGTTATATACTTTCTCAAACCTCTGTACCAAAAACGGGAGCATCTTCATTAGAAAATCTAACACTTGAGTTACTACAAATAAATACACCATTGTCATTGCTCCATTATCTCCTGTTCCACTTTTAGAACCATTTATCATCATCATTGTCATTATATTCGTTTTTATAGTATCCATCATATTTAGAGAACCGTAATTCGGTGTTGAACCTTTATCATTATTCATCGTATATTGTAACCATACTAAACTCTATATTAATTTATAAAATACTTACATAGTTCATTTTATAAAATATCCTATAATATCATTTACTGGAGAACCTAGATCAAATGTTCTCTATAGACTTGAATTTAATTGAACTACACCAGACCATGTATACTAGACATACCACACTAACACTATTGAAATAAAACGTGCCATTTCTTCTATCTCAGTATAGATCTGATATATTAAGATAGATTCTCGACTAGAAATGAGTGACATATTGAGAAATGACTTACATATCAGGAAATAACCGTTTTACACCTTTGGTTCCTTTTTATGTCACATTTTTGTAAAATTGATCTACAGTTTATTTCATATTATTTCATTCAATAAGTCTTACCTAAAACTATATCAAAAATCTCTATGACAATAATGTCTATCAAAACCAACTTCGCAACCGAAACCAAAAAAATAAAACCTAAACCTAATAAAAAAACTAAACTTATCAATCGCAATCAATCCGCTAATTTCCCTTATGAAATCGGGAAATTGGTTAATTTAACTTACTTTGATTGTTCTCGTAATAAACTTATCGTGTTACCTTCTGCAATCGGACAATTGGTTAATTTGACTTACTTTGATTGTTCTCATAATAAACTTATTGTGTTACCTTCTGCAATTGGACAATTGGTTAATCTCACCGAATTCTAGTGCACTAATAATAATCTGAACACTTTACCTTCTGAAATTGGACAATTGGTTAATCTTGAAAAATTAAATACATCTGATAATCAACTAATTTCAATCCCTCCAGAAATTGGACAATTGTTTCATTTGATTTCATTCCATTGCATACGCAATGAACTCACTACAATACCCCCTGAAATCGGACAATTGGTTAATCTGACAATATTATATTGCCATGATAATTATCTAACTGAGTTACCTCCTGAAATTAGACAATTGATTAATCTTACTCACCTCAACTGCTTTCAAAATCGTCTGTCTTTTCTTCCTATAGAAATCGGACAATTGGTTAATCTGACTTACTTGTATTGTTCTGATAATCATTTGACTACTCTACCTCCAGAAATCGGAAAACTTGTTAATCTTACTTTATTGCATTGTACTGATAATTTACTTACTACAATACCTCCCGAATTTGGACAACTTGTTAATTTAACTTCATTCAATTATTCCAATAATCCTATCGAGTATATTCCTCCTAATTTACAAAGACTAATCAATACGAGACTTCGCGATGATCAGAATATATACAATGATAAACAATCCGTCCACAATTCTTCCATTCAAGCCTCGTTTCGAAAGTCCCTTAATAATCTATTGAGGGACCAGATTAATATAGATAATAGGTTGTTTGAAAAGGTTTTGAACGAGATTGCACAGGATTTGGTTCTAACCGAAAAGGCGAAAAGACAACTTATCGAATATTCTGAAAATACAGATGTTCAATTGGAGTTACATGTTAATTTTAAAGAAATTCTTTGCTTTGTATGGAATCGTATATTACGTTCAGAAGATGGTGATGAAATCAAAAAAATTCTCTCTCAGGAAATGAATGACGCTGACTGTATGTGTTTTACAGGAAGAATAACTAGGTTAGTAAATTCACTGAATGGATTCTTTCCTGACATCATATTAGAGATAAATTCTGCAGAACAAATTGGAAATATTATGACAGTTATTCGAAATAAATTGAAAAATGAAAATAGATATTCAATTCCAATATTTAAAGAAGAACTTTCAAATGAATTGAATGAAAGACAGTATAACCCTAGCGTTATCAATGAGTGGTTGAAATATATTGAATAAAATAACTAACATGTACCATTACCTAATTCATAAAAATAATCCTATAATATCACTTATCAGAGAACCTTATCTACGCCTTCCATTTTTTTACAACCATATTAACTATACCATTCATTTGTCATGTACTCATCATAGTCAAACCTTTATAAATATATAACCCATCTATTTTAACTTGATAAAATAGAACATATTAATATAGATTCTCGACGAGAAATGAGTGACATATTGATAAATAAGTGACATATCGGGAAATGATCTAAATATCTTTTTTTTTGTGTTAGATTGTTTTACAGTTCATTTCATTATTTTTCACGTTCCTTTGTTATATTACATTTACTACATAGAATTTGTAAATTACAATGTTTGTTGTGGTATTCAACCCACTCTTGTTCTAATTCGTAGTCCTCTTTTTTGAAGGTTGACGTATAATATATTGGACACTGATTCGATGATGTAGGCATAGGTTTTGTTGTAATTTTCAAAAAGTTGTCTCTTAAAATAGCAAACGATGGATTGAAATGGTCTGTGTGATATATTTTTGATGTATCTTCTGTTTTACAAATGCAACATTTCAACTCACTTGAATTCCTAAAGATTTTGATATCATTGATTATAGCACATCTAAATAACACGGATATCTTTGACAATTGAGTTCTTTTATTAAATTTGCAACAGTAGACCCAACTAAAATTGTCTTCACTATCATCGAGTCTCATAATTGATAAATGATTTCTTGATTTATTACTATAATTTGCTATAACAATGAAATGTTTTATACCAACTCCTATCTTATCACCACTATCTGGATGATTTTGAATTAAATCACACAAAAATGTGAATTGTGAGTGATTTTTATCAAGAATACCACGACCAAGAGAATTAACTATCCCTCTTGTATATTCGAGACAACTTCCCTTGGTTTGAAATCCATTTGTCCCAATGAAATATTTGTTTTTTTTTGCTGTTGACTCATCTGTATGTATATGAAAAATTCGTTATGTGTCTTCCTTTTCCTGTGATATTGTTGTAAAATTGAAAGATGTTTCAATTTTACAACAATGTGGTATATCACAACAACATAACTGTCAATAATAATATCAATAATGAGTGGACAACCAGTAAAAACACCAAGTGATGTTGCTAAATTTAGAAAAGAGTATATGGATTCACTAAAATTACAATCTGAAAATAATGATAAAAATTATAAAGCTAATCAATTTTATCAATCTAAAACAAATGATAAAAATCATCTATTGGTTCAACGAAACTTTATGAATAAAGAAATAGGAAAGAAATGTATGCGTTAAGATAAAAATAAATAAAAAATAAAAAATAAAAAATAAATAAGGATTTTTTAGGAGGGGTATAAAATCATTTTTTATGTATATAAAACGATGATTTTAGAGTATCATTACATATAATAATAGAATGAATGAATATTATAAAGCGAATAAAACATAAGAATAATGAACCTATGATGGATGTTCTCTATAATCTTGTTTATATAAATACTATACCATTCATTTGTCATGTACTCATCATAGTCAAACCTTTATAAATATATAACCCATCTATTTTAACTTGATAAAATAGAACATATTAATATAGATTCTCGACGAGAAATGAGTGACATATTGAGAAATGAGTCACATATCGGGAAATGATCTAAGTATCTTTTTTTTCGTATTAGATTGTTTTACAGTTCATTTCATTCAATAAGTCTTACTTCAAACTATATCACAAAAAAAAACCTTAATCGCAATAATGTATATCCAAATCTAAACCATAACTAAAAAAAATCACCATTTAAGGCAATTTTTTTCTAGTTTCTAATTTTTGGGTTTTATTTATTTTCTATTATGTATTATGGTATCATTCTATTTTATTATTATTCTTTAAATGTGTATAACAATATATTTTCATATTTTTCTAATTCAGTTCTATGCAACTCTTTTATTGTTTCGCTTTCTTCGTCTGTTGTTTTACTGTATATCTGTAATTCTCTCTTATGGAATGTTATTCTATGTTTTACTTCCTGTATTGTGTAGATTATAATTATATCTATCCTATTATTGTAACTCGTATCGTATACATTCGTATTTCGCTCATTTTCAAACCACCAGTCGTAATCGTTTTTTATGAATAGATCTTCTTCTACTTCATTATTTACATTGTTTCTATAATAGTAATTATACAATTCGGTGTATGAGTAGATTCCGTCTTCATATGAATGCATTTCATATTCATTTTCTTCATCACTATTATAGAAATGTCTATAACACAAGTAACATGTTGCCTCGTTACTGCTGTTTTTTGTAATATTTTCTCCTACGTGGTCTTTTAAATAACATAATAATTTTTTCATATGTGGTGAGTTTTCTTTTAATTCAACTAGCAATTCTCTTAGTTTTATAAATACACTTCTCATTTTGAATAATGTTTTTATTATTGTTTTCTTTTCACTTGATTTACAATTTATTGACTCTATATTATATGTTTTGTTTATAATATCGCTCATTAACCTTAGCGTATTTTTATATAAAGTTAAAACGAAATTCACTATAACAACCTCGTCTATTTTATTGGATAATAAATTTTCGAATTCCGTATCTAGTATATCGTAAATACTATAGAGATTTTTTATGTTTTTTAAACACGAGCTATCTGCAAAATTATAAAATTCTTTTTTCAATTTGTTTATGAAGTCAATTACTACTGGGTATTCTCTTGTTTCATTCTCTTTTTTTATTTCATTCTCTTTTTTTATTTCATTCTCTTTTTTTATTTCATTCTCTTTTTTTGTTGTGTATGTTATTGAAGCTGTCATTGGTTCTGATACTGTGATTGTTCTACTACGAAGTTGCATGATTTGTATTTGAGGTTTGATGATATGTGTTGGTATTGATGTCTTCTTTTCAATTGTTAAATATTATAATCAATTTTGTATACCATTTTGTGTTATTATATTATTTTTTTATAATTATTTATACTTTCTATACAATTGTATATGGATTTTCTTTATTATCGTCTATATATAGAGAACATAAATCAATATTGTTCTCTATATGAACTACTGATAGTTATTTCCATTATATACGTGTTTTATTGCCTCTGTTTATAGACATAGTAACTTATATATTATTGAAAATACTGACACAAATAAGGTGAAAATTGAATACTTTTTATTTAATATTAAAACGTATTCAATAAAAAAGCGACACAAAAGTAAAATCGAAAATACCAGTAACAGTAACACAAAAATAAAAATGAATTTTCTACCAGAAGATATGATTGACGAAATCGGAACTTTCTTATCTAGAAAAGATTTTAGATCTTCATTATCAATATCAAAAAAAATGCAATATTCCAAATGTAAATATCAATATTTAAATTTAAATAAAGAAAGTTCGAAGTTATTTGCATCAGATAATAAAAGAGGTAAATTATTCAGAGGTAAAGTATTATCAAAAATAGCAAATCCAAATAAACAATTATCACTTAATTTATCTTGTTGTCAGGAAATAACAGATGTATCAATGCTCGGAAACGTTCATACTTTGGATTTATCTGGATGTTCTAATATAACAGATGTATCAATGCTTGGAAACGTCCATACATTGAATTTATCATATTGTCATGGAATAACAAATGTATCAATGCTTGGTAATCTTCATGCCTTGAATTTATCATATTGTCATGGAATAACAAATGTATCAATGCTTGGCAACGTTCATACTTTGAATTTGCGTTGTTGTAAAATGATAACTAATGTATCTATGCTCCGAAACGTCCATACATTGAATTTATCTCATTGTAAAACGATAACAGATGTATCAATGCTTGAACACGTCCATACTTTGGATTTATCTCATTGTACTGGAATAACAGATGTATCAAAATTAGGAAAAGTCCATACCATTATTTTATATGGTTGTCATGGAATAACTAATGTATCAATGCTTAGTAATGTCCATACTTTGAATTTATCTTGGTGTAGTGGAATAACTGATGTATCTATGCTCAGAAAGGTTCACAAATTGAATTTATATAATTGTAAAGGAATAACTCGTAAATAAATACTCGGAAACGTCCATAATTTGGATTTATCGTGTTGGTGAATATTAAAAAAAAAATAAAACAGAAAAAAAATGTTATTCATATCAAAATGAATACTTTTTTTCCTTATATAAAAAAGATACTGTTCTAACCCCCATGGTTATTCTATATTTTTTAATAAATTTATACTAGATCCATTCATAAAATACTCCTATAAAACTACTTACTGGAGAACCTAGTTATAATGTTCTCTACAAGCTTGTGCGTTTTTTAATAAATTTATACTAGATCCATTCATAAAATACTCCTATA
>Ga0208770_1000699_pt1 | contig 19790 bp, 20 predicted proteins | sample AntAceMetag02UK9_FD_184771 | JGI IMG/M metagenome (GOLD analysis project Ga0208770, IMG submission 184771) | Saline lake microbial communities from Ace Lake, Antarctica - Antarctic Ace Lake Metagenome 02UK9 (SPAdes) (version 2) | ecosystem: Environmental > Aquatic > Non-marine Saline and... | reverse complement strand
TATCATCAGGCTCGAGGTCGCTTTCTGACTTTATTGCACCGGATAAAAAGCCACGACCTAAGGGGCTGTAAGCGATGAAAGACACTCCCAAGCGCGCGCACAAAGGCAGTATCTCCGGCTCTACCTCTCGCGACCACAGCGAATACTCTGATTGCAGCGCTGCTATGGGGTGGACATCGTGAGCGCGCTGCAAGAGTTCAGCGCTGACCTCGGAAAGACCAATAGCGCGAATTTTGCCCTCCTGTACGAGATCGGCAAGAGCCCCAACGGTGTCCTCGATAGGCACCGCGGGATCGATCCGATGCACGTAATATAAATCAATGCATTCCCTGCCCAGGCGCCTCAGAGATTCATCGCAGCACTGCCGCATGTAGTCCGGGGAGTTGTTGATTTCCCGATCGTAGGTGCTGTTCTCAGGACCTTCGGGATCGCGCAAAACACCAAATTTTGTAGCTAACATAACCTTATCGCACTTACCGCGGGCGAACCTGCCCACCAGACGCTCATTCTCCCCGCGACCATAGACGTCGGAGGTGTCAAAGTGGGTGACACCGAGATCATAAGCTCGTTCGAGGGTACGCAAAGAATCCGCTTCATTACCCTGTCCATAGAATTCCGACATGCCCATGCAGCCGAAACCAAGAATGGAGCTAAAAACACCAGAGTTACCAAGTTCAGTTTTTTTCATAGGCTCAACCCAGCCTTTCGATTATGGTCGCCGTCGCCATGCCGCCGGCGCAACAAATGCTCTGCAGGCCATAGCGTAACTCATTACGCTCGAGGTTGTGCAACAGGGTAGTCATCATCCGTGCACCGGTCGCGCCCAAGGGATGACCGAGAGCAATAGCACCGCCATTCACGTTAAGCCTAGCGTGGCCCACACCAATTTCTTTCATCCACATCAGCGGCACCGATGCGAAGGCCTCGTTTACTTCGAACAAGTCTATATCGTCTGTACTTAAAGAGGCGTCAGCGAGAACCTGACGAGTAGCAGTGATCGGACCAGTGAGCATCATCTCAGGATCTGAACCAACCACCGCGGTCGCGACAATACGAGCTCTCGGCACGAGACCATGCCGTTTGACTGCGCCAGGACTGGCGAGCAGTAGTGCCGCCGCGCCGTCGCATATCTGCGAGGCATTACCCGCTGTAACGCGGCCTGACTCTCGAAAAACCGTCTTAAGGCCGGAGAGCTTCTCAGCAGAAGTATCGAAGCGAATCGTCTCATCCGCGGAGAGAAGCGCATCGGCGCTGGCACTCGCCTTTGTGCCCAATGGCATGATCTCTCGATCAAAGTACCCGGCGCGACTGGCGGCAATCGCGCGATTGTGACTTTCCATGGCGAACTGATCGTGGTCGTCTCGACTTAGGCCCCAATGGTCGCTGACACGTTCGGCCGCTTCCCCCTGCGAGCAGAAATCGTAGCGCTCAAGCAGTTCCGGACCAAACACATCACCATGGTTATCCCGATTACAACCCATTGGCACTCGAGTCATACTTTCGGCGCCGCCGGCAAACACCAACTCCGCGGCACCACAACTAATACTTCTATGGGCCACATGCACGGCAGCCTCGCTAGAACCGCACTTGCGATCTACCGTCATCCCGGGAATGTGATAAGGGAGGCCCGCGCTAAGCAAAGCCGTGCGCGCAATGTTCCCACACTGCTCTCCCACTTGGGTTACACAGCCAGCAACAACGTCATTGATATCGTCACCTTTCAGTCTGCTGCGCAGTACAAGACGCTTTAGCAGTTCTGCGAACATCTCATCCGCACGGACCTGAGCAAGTGCGCCACGATACTTCCCTATCGGTGTTCGCTGTGCATCCACTATAAACACTTCGTTCATGGTGTAGCCCTCAGGCCACTGCCGGGCACACGACGTCCCTCGCTATCGTAGGTGTAAATACCTCTTCCCGACTTGCGGCCATGCCAGCCGGCTTTCACCATTTTTTCGATGAGCGGGCAGGGACGAAACTTGTCTCCATAAACCTGGTGAAGGTACTTGAGTACTGTCAGACGCGTATCCCAGCCAGTAAGATCTCCGAGCTCCAGTGGGCCCATGGGATGATTGAAAGCCAACTTCTGGGACTTGTCGATGTCCTCCGCGCTAGCCACTCCCTCTGCGAGCATATACATGGCTTCATTTCCCATCAGTGCAGACATGCGACTTGTGGTAAATCCGGGCACTTCGTTGACAACGATAGTCTCCTTCCCCGTAGGCTCTAGCCAGGCAAGGGCCGCGGCAAGGGTATCGTCGCTAGTTTGCAGGCCCCGCACGAGCTCGACTAATTTCATTTTGTGCACAGGATTAAAGAAATGCATGCCAATGAGCCGCGAGGGATCATCGAGCGCTGATCCAATCTCCGTAATACTGAGAGCCGAGGTATTCGTCGCGAACAGCGCGTCGGAGGATGCATAACGTGCCGCGTGGGCAAGTACGCTTTTCTTGATCTCGATATTTTCCGTGGCCGTCTCGATAATCAGCCCGGATTCACTGACAAAATCATCGATTTCTTGATGAAGGTGCAGCTGCTCCTCGATGTTAGGTACATCCTTCTGCCGCAACTTGCCGCGCTCCACGGCGGCTGAAAACAGCGCCGTCATGGCCTTTGCGGCGTTCTCCAACGCGGTGGCATCGACATCCACGAGGTCCACGGACCGCCCTGCCGCGAGAAAGATATAGGCGATGCCGCGACCCATGATGCCCGCGCCGATCACCGTAACGTTACCTGTGCACTCCATACTTTGCTCCTGAACTACTTTATCTCACCTTAACCGGCGGCGAAAATCATACGGCCAAATATCTGCCGTCAATTGGTTACGTTCTATCCGCGCGTTCCTTTGCCGATCCGGCGAGAATTGCGAAAAGTGCTTTCTCCATTTGCAGCCCGGAGCCTAGGGAACCATCCATACTGATAGACACTGCCTCTTTGGCAAAGGCCAGCGCATGACCGCAACGCCCCGCCATGGCCGTCGCTATGCGCCCGGCTTCTCCTAAGGCGTCTTCCTTAGTATCCAGCAGACGGCTTACTAACCCTAGCTGGTATGCGCGCGCACCATCAATTTCCTCGCCACTCATAACCATATCCATCGCATTGCCTTGGCCGATGAAACGAGCGAGGCGTTGGGTGCCGCCACCTCCAGGAATGAGACCAATCCTGATTTCTGGCATTGCGAACCGTGCGTTTTTCGTAGCGATGCGCAAGTCGCAGGCCAGTGCAAGCTCGAGGCCAGCGCCCATACAAACACCATGAGTAACAACAATTATGGGCTTTTTCACCTGTGCAACCAAGCCTATCCAACTATGAGGTGAAAGTCTGTCCTTTTCGCCGAGAGAGGTGACCCTACCCCGCGACTCCTTGATGTCAGCGCCCGAGCAAAACCCTCGATCGCCCGCACCATCGAGGATGACCACACGTACGCGGGAATCTCTGTCTAATTCATGCAGCATGGCAGGGAGTAACTCTCGCAGTTCCATGTTAAAGGCATTTATTGACTGTGGCCGATTTAGAGTAATCCACGCCACCGAACCCTCGACTCTGTGTAATAATACAGGGGACCCCGACTGATTAACTGGCTCGTTCATGATGACACCCGCTTGGACTTTGCCACTTCGGCATCGCGATCCCAGGTCGACGCGGTGATTCCTCTCTCCCGCAGCTCTTTTTTTCGAACTTTTTCTGTCGCGGTTAAGGGTAGAGAGGACATGACATCGATATATCTAGGCACCATGAACAGGGGAAGTCTCTCCTCGCAATGGCTAATGAGTGAATCGAAGTCCATAGCATCGCTGCAATCAAGAATAATACAGGCAAGCACTTCGTCTTCGCCTGCCTGCTCGTCAGCTTTCACGCCCACGACAGCACACTGAGCGACCCTCGGATGTGAAAGCACCGCCTCCTCCACTTCAAAGGAGGAAATATTTTCTCCGCGTCGTCGGAGCGAATCCTTCACGCGATCGACGAAATAATACCAGCCATCTCTGTCCCGCTTCATCGCGTCGCCCGTGTGGAACCAGAGATCCCGCCATACTTCCACAGTCTTCTCTGGCATCCCGAGATATTCATGTGCAATGATGCCTGGCGCGCGCGGCCGCACCCACAGTTCCCCAGCCTCACCTTCCACAGCGTCTTCACCTGTTTCAGTATCGACGAGGCGGATCTCGAACCACTGGTCGACCAACACGCCACATGCGCCGGGAGGCCTAGGCGCTCCGGGCGGGGTCATAAATACGTTGGAAATCTCGGTCTGCCCAAAGCCATCAACAAAATCGGAAACGCCAAACCGAGCGCTAAAGTCATCAGCTAGTTGCGGTGCCAAAGGCGCCGCATAGATCCGATCGACACTATGATTCCGATCAAAATCGTTTGATGGCGCGTCCAAGATGAATGACATGGTGGCGCCCAACAAATTAGTGACAGTCGCGCCTGAATAATGAGCGCGTTCGCTCCATTTCGAAGCACTGAACTTCGGATAGAGAACGCACCTTGCTCCAGCAATAAGACAGGGATAGACCGTGAGGAACTGAGCATTACCGTGAAACAAAGGAAACCCTGTCATATAGACATCGTCAGCAGTGAGTCGCGTTAGCTGTACATCCTCCTCAGCAAAGAAATATAGCTGGGAGTGTCGCATCACCACGCCTTTGCTGGGGCCCGTAGTGCCCGAAGTCATCAACACAGCGGCCGGATCATCCGGTGATACTTCAATGCCCGGATTGCCTTCATTTGTGGAATAAATCAAGTTGAGTGGCAGCACGCGCTGCTCTGGAAGGTACTGCGCAATCTCTTCGGGCACAGACACAGCGTCCGTCAAGACCACGGCCTCCAGATGCTCCAGCGCCGCAGCGCAGTCCACGATCCCCTGGACAAGACTAGTGTTCGTGACCACCCACTTCGCCTTACTGAGCTGCATCGGGCGAACAAGAAACTCCGCCTTGTAGGCATCGCTAAGAGCCAGCTCAATGGCGCCAATTTTGGACAACGCAAACCAGACAAGGATGAATTCCGGGCAGTTGGTAAGAAACAGAGCGACATAATCGCCCTTGCGTATCCCCTGCTCGAGAAACCCATTAGCGAGCCGATTTACCTGAAGATTCAGCTCTAAGTATGACCAAGTCCTTCCTTCATGGCCCCACGAGAGAAATATTTCGTCTGCCCTTGTTTGAGCCTGATACTCAAGCACGTAGGGCAGGGTCCAGTGGCGACGGCCAAAGCGGGGAGTGAAGTGCGGATAATAAAGTGTCATATACTTAATTTCGCTAGCTGTTTGATGTATTTAATAGAGCCTCAATTAGTATACACAAAGTAATCTAACTGTATACTTATTATTACACCTACCTCAAGATTCGCTGGGTTTTTAACTGGATCTTGATGAAAGGCAAAAATATCACTGGGGTAAAAATTCGCTTTACGGACCAGCGCAAAGTTTCGAAGTCGTTGGGGTTTCAAATTTTTAATGCGAAAAAGGCTATGAAAGAAGCGCTTTACCTAAAGTTGTTGCAGACTGTAAGAATTGTCCTGAAGCAAGTTGACCGGAGGCTGTAGAAGTGGGTGCTTTTGACTCTGATAAAAATAAGCAATGGGTAAGTCAAGTATAATAGTACAGAGATTTAACTGGACTTCCCAGGGTTTTCTAGACACCTAATAACCTTAAAATGGAACTCTATTGGAGACGTTTATAACCAGCAAAATGGTAAGCCCCTAGTGTCGTAGATACCTGATAGCGTTACAATTAGCGCAAACAGAAGGTATTTAACATGAGTGGTAAACGATACACAGAAGAATTCAAAGTAGAAGCGGTAAAGTAAGTCACTGAACGGCCTATTCCGTTGCTGAGGTAGCACAGCGACTCGGAACCACAACGCATAGTCTGTATGCCTGGATGAAGCGCTACGCGGAGACAAGCCCACAGAAGTACAACAGAATCGATGACCAGGCGGAGATTGCTAAGCTTAATGCCGAGCTTCGCCGAGTAAACGAGGAGCGCGATATTCTAAAAAAGGCAGCCGCGTACTTTGCCAACGACCACGGGTGAAGTACGCCTTTATCCGTGATCATCGCTCAGTGTTTTCCGTCAGGGCCATGTGCCGAATCTTCAAAGTAAACTTCAGCGGCTTTTACGCCTGGCTGGAGAAGCCTCTATCGAGCCGGGCGCTGGAGGACCATCGCTTATTGGAGCAGATCAGGCAATTTTATGTAGCCAGCCGAGCGGTTTACGGCAGTCCCTGGATTCATCGGGATATGCGTGAAGCTTGCGAAACGTGTAGCGTTCACCGTGTCGCTCGAATTATGCGTGAGAACAAGCTAAAAGCTCAGATTGGCTAAAGGCGCCGCTATATCAAGGGAGGCAAGTTGGCGAGTGTTGCGGCCCTCGTGCTGGATCGTAACTTTAACCCTGAGGAGCCCAATCGAGCATGGGTGAGTGACATTACTTCTGTTCGAACCTATGAAGGCTTTCTCTATGTTGCGACGGTTCTGGACTGATTTTCTCGCCGTATCGTGGGCTGGTCGATGGATATATCTATCGATCGGCATCTGGTTATTCAGGCACTAATAATGGCGGTGTGGAAGCGCCAGCCGAAGAATGCAGTGCTCGTTCACAGCGATCAGGGCAGCCAATACGGCAGTGCGGACTAGCTTGCGTTTATGCGCGAGAATAACCTTAAGCCGTCGATGAGTCGCCGGGGTAAGTGCCACGACAACGCGGTCGCTGAAAGCTTTTTTGCTACGTTTAAAAAGCGCGTCACCCGGAGAAAGATCTACTCGACACAAGCAGAAGTTAAGTCCGAGATATTTAATTTTATTGAGATGTTCTACAATCCCGTAAAGCGCCACAGCCATACTGCTGGTGCTTCACCTGCTAAGTTCGAAGAAACCTATTTCGCGAGGCTAGAAGGCGTCTAGTAAAGGCTGGGAAGTCCGGACAATGAAAGTTATCAACCAAACAGAGCGCCGCGTCATCCAGGGGAAGATTGTCCATTCATTAGAGAAAATCGTGAGCTTATTCGAGTCACACACCGATATTATCGTCAAAGGATTTCGTGACGTTCAATGTGGCCGTAAGGTCGATCTGAGCAGTGAGAGAAGCGGATTCATCAGGTACCTCTGCATTGAAAAAGGGAACATGGCGGACTCCAGCTTGTTCATGCCGGTGCTAGATTTTCACCAGTCGAAGCTGCACCGCCTACCGCACTCGGTGGTGGCTGACGGTGGCTATGCCAGCCAAGAGAATGTGAAAAAGGGAAGGGGACTGGGTGTTAAGCGTGTGGCCTTTCATAAACCGCTCGGCTTATCGCTTCACGCGATGGGTGTTAAATTGAAAACGTTCACCCGATTGCGCCCTTTCCGGGCGGGCGTCGAAGGGAATATTTCAGAACTAAAAAGAGCATTTGGTGCAAAAAAAGCCAACTGGAAAAGACTTGCTGGCTTTAAAGCTTATGTCTGGTCGTCGGTTCTGAGCTACAACCTGATGCGCTTAGCGAGGCTCGACTCCGTCTAAGCTAAACGGTAGTACCGGCTGATAAATATCTGTAGGCTTATTGGCAGTGCAGCGGAGATCTACGACAAAAATTCATGATAAAAGGCCGTGAAGTGACGATTCACGTCAGTTCATGACCACTACGAAGCCCGGTGAAGTATTAACCGGAACGGAAAAATTAAAACAGGGTGATTTTTTTAAAAACATCCATTTATGGACGGGCACTAGCTAGAGACAGTAAATTATACATCGAAGAACCCAATAGGGCTTAGTTACAGCTACAGTGTGCTCAGTAAAACCTAATGAGGGTCAATCGGTTTTTTTGAGTTGATCATCGAAATATAATCAGCGAGAGCGCTTCCCTGAACCACTATGTGTCCTCGCATGCGTTCAAATGCCGCGTCCTCGTCTCGATTCACAAGCGCCTCGAGGATTGCCTCGTGATCCGCCTGGTTGGCTTTCATACGCCCCTTTCGTCCAAGCTGAAATCGTCTGAACGGGCGTGTATGTAGCGCTAGTTTGTTGGTGTGGTCGGCGAGGAACTCGTTGTGTGCTGCCTTAATCACGAGGTAATGAAACTCGCGACCCAAACGTCCATACTCTTCCTCATTCCCTTCATTTAGCTTTTCCGTAGCCAAAGCATGGTTTTGCTTAAGCGTTTCAAGCTCTTTCTCAGAGGCCCGCCTCGCAGCGAACCTGGCACATAGGCCTTCAAATTCAGAAATCACTTCGAAGACCTGAATTAATCCGTAAAGATCAAGTCCCCTAACCCGAGCACTTCGTCGGGAACCCTTTTCGACCAGACCGCTCTGAGTGAGCTGCAACATTGCTTCTCGCACCGGTGTGCGGGAGACATTAAACCTTTGCGCCAGTGTCTCCTCATCCAACACTTCACCCGGAAGCAACCTCCCAGAGAAAATGTCATCTTCCAGAGTCGTGCGAATCGTTTGAGTGTGGGTCTTACGTTCCATTATAAAACTCTGATATTAAGATTACCTGCCCAGACGGGCATATGTTAATAGGCCGACGCCAAGCGACTCTCTGCACTGCACACGAACGGTCATCCCTTCAGTGCAAATGAAGGGATGCCGAGATTACCCCCGGCTGCGACTCGCTCTCAGAATCGATAGGTAGCCTGCAATTCGACCGTTCTAGAAAGTGCACCGTAGCCTGATTGATATGCACTCGCGTCTTCTGTCATTCCTAAACCAAAATCCGTAACCGGGACGTCCTGCGACGCCAAGGAAACGCTGCTCATTAGTCATGTTCTTTCCAATGGCGTCGACTTCCCAACGATTGTCCCTTGTTCTCAACAGGACACCTCCATCAACGATCACGTACTTCGGATATAAAATTTGCGAGACTGGACCCAATATTTTCTTGAGTATACCTAAGGTTCAGGTTAATTGCCAAATCAAACTGATCAGATACGGTGGTCTAATAAAACCCACCGAGTGTCGCCGTCCACTCCGGAGTCACAGCGGGGATCTTGCCGCTCAGATCTTGCAAAGGAATGCCAGTTTGAGCACTCTGTCCGGAATAACCCAAGCCGATAAAGTCGGCGTACTCAGCTTTGATGTAATTCAGGGATGCAATTTAACATATAGGGATCTTACATTGCTCGCAAACGAGCTCTTAGTCAGGCCCCAGGCCGCTCCAAGTCAGCCAAAAGGACAGCCGCTTCGGCTGCCGAGGTTCCAACCTCTACTCCCATCGCCTGCGCAATCTTGTTGACCGCACTGATTGTACCGTCACGATACGTACTGATACCGCTACCCATCATCGCCGAACGAGCGTCGACGGCCGCTCCTGGCAGGCCATATTCCGCCGCTTGATGCATGCCCTCTAATCCCGAGGCATCACGGCCCATACCGCCGTCCGAGCAAATAAAAGCATGCGGCATCACTTTCAAAAAATAGGGCAACGCACTCCGGCCGCTATGACCTGCAGTGACCAGCACATTCTTGCAGTCCTCCGGAAGGCCAAAAGCGATCGAATCGGTGCAGATAACGGCGCGGCCCTTAGAGTTTCGGTAAATTTCGACGCGATTTGTAACTTCGTCGGGTGACTGCATTTCACTGCTTGCCTCGAGCATTTTTAGGGCAGCATCCCTCACGGTCATGCCAAACTCAACACCCGCTAACGCTGCCGGGTGATTCACAAAGCTGATTACCCCACGCTCGCACAAATCTATGCCATCACCCAACAGCACTGTAGCCACATCAGCTGCAGCTGCGGGAATATTCAGCGCTTCAAGGAACCATAAGCCTGCTATCGACGCACCAGCTGGCCCGACAGCACAGTCAATACCAATTGATCCCCGGGGACGATATTGCCCAATAAAACGTGCAGGCAGAACCCCACAGTAAGACGCGGTTACAACGACGTCGCCAACATTTTCGGCACAGACCATGTAGGCAGTATCCATCGTCAGAATACGGCCCCGTTTTGAGCTATAGCGTAGTACTTGCCCTTCAGGATACGCCCCTGTAGTTGCCGACATTGTCATAGTGCTCCCTGTTCAAAAATCGTAAAAAAGCGAGCGACAACGATCACTCTGACGCTCCCTGCCCCAAAATAAGCTCTACGGCTCTGGCCGCCATGGACATCGCTGGAGCATTGGTATTTTCTGTTGTTTGCGGTGGCAATATTGAGATATCGTCGACCCGCCACACCACGCACACAATATCTATCGTAAACAGCCGCCATTTCATCCATACCCATCTTCGCAGACCCGCATGCGTAACAACCCCGGCCAGACTATGCGCCGGAAGCTTAGGAAATTTCTTTGTCACTCTGGACGCATGGCCGAGGAACAGTTGGCATAGAGGGCTTCATAGCTAGCTCCTTACATTACAGTCATTCGCGGCAACATTAAACCATGCGTGCAACGATGGCCAACATTTAGTGTACTTAAATAACACTTATTGTATACTAAATTTTGTGATATCTTATTCATCAAGATCAGCGGCAGTGTTTTTTGAGCGAGTGACTAGAAGCTAGAACGCTTCCAGAAGACACGATCAGCAGGAGCGCACTTCGGACGTTGGCTAGCGCTGGGTATAATCAGAATGATCTCGAACTGCGTAGATTCAGGGTCAAAGGCTGAGACAGTGTGGGCGAAAATTTCAACCAAGAAACATTGACACACGCAAGTCGGGTAGATAAATCGGAGATTAAGAAGCATGGAATTCAGACTGACCGAAGAACAGCTAGCACTACAGAATGTAGCGCGATCATTTGCAAGAAGGGAACTTCCCGACATTGCGGCCGAACTCGAGCGCAGCGCAGAAGCACCAGCAAGAAGCCTGCTAAAAGAATACGCCAAAATGGGCTTCCTCGGGATCAACGTCCCGGAGTCACTCGGCGGCGTGGGACTGGGACATCTAGATGCCCTCTTAGTTATTGAGGAACTAGCGAAAATCTCTTCGGCGGTGGCATTCCCCGTCTTCGAGTCCTGTGTCGGGCCTGTCAAGGCTATTGAGCGCTTCGCCTCCGACTCACTGAAAAAGCGTGTTGTCCCCGCTGTATGCCAGGGCGACATCGTAGTCGCCGTTGCCATGTCAGAGCCCGATGCCGGCTCAGCACTTACGGACCTGAAAACAAGCGGCCGACAAGAGGGCGACCACATCACCATCAATGGCACCAAACGCTGGTGCTCCGGTGGCGGCCATGCGGACGGCTATGTGGTGTATTGCCGACTCAGTGCTGAACCCGGCGCGCGTGGAATAGGCGCCGTATACGTGGAGAAGGGAACCCCAGGCTTCAGCTTTGGTCCTCAGGAGAAGCTAATGGGCTTCCGCGGCATCCCATCCACAGACCTATATTTCGACGATGTGAAAATACCACTGGATAACGTTGTAATCCCAGCTGGTGGATTCAAAAAACTGATGGAAGCTTTCGACCTAGAGCGTTGCGGCAACGCTACTATGGCGCTGGGACAGGCTTCAGGCGCTCTTGAGGACGTCATGGAGTATGTTCAAGAGCGAGAGCAGTTCGGGAAGCCCATCATCGACTTCCAGGCCGTGCAGATCAGGCTTGCGGAGATGGCTATGCAAGTAGAGGCCGCGCGGCTGCTAATACATCGCGCCGCGAGCAACGCAGCAGACGGTTTGCCCAATATCGCAGACTCGTCCATGGCCAAATGTTTCGCTAATGAAATCGCCCGGGAAGTGACTGGTAACGCCTTACAGCTTATGGGTGCCTATGGTTATTCCTGCGAGTTTCCGATGGAGAGGCGCTTGCGTGATGCTTGGGGCTGGGGGATCGCCGGTGGGGCCATAGATATCCAGAAGGTCAATATCGCCAGCGCGCTGGTCGGCCGTCGCTTCGACCAGCGTCGCTGATACGTTGAGACTTTGGAATAGTCGCTTGACCTGTGCGCGTCGGGTAGTAGCTACTATGATTGTTCCCGATCTCGCAGTTTGCACTAAGGAAATAATTGTCGCGCAATCCGATTTATTTATGGGCCCACGCCTATCGCGACGTTAATACAGCTCTTTGACCAAAACTCTCAGTGAGGGGGTACATAATGCAAGCGATTGATGGATATTCGGTGTTGATAACCGGTGGTGGTTCTGGCCTTGGTCGCGGCATAGCGAGGTATCTCGCGGCGCGCGGTGCCAAGGTAACCATATCGGGACGAAGAGCTGAAAAACTGCGTGTGGTGGCCGAAGAAATTGGCCCACTCTGCTCGTTTGTGGCGGGTGATATCAAGGATGAAGTAGACCGTCAGCGCATGGTAGAGGCTGCCGTCGAGCACGGTGGCGGCCTGCAGGGGCTGGTAAACAACGCGGGCAATATGTTACGTGGACCCATTACGGAATTGGCAGCTGAGGAAATTCTGGATCTTTTCAATGTCAACGTCGTAGCCGGGATGCGCTTGACGGGTTTGGCCGTACCGCACTTGGAGATGCACGGCGGTGCCGTTGTCTTTGTGGGCTCAGGCCACACACGGCGAGCTTTCCCAGGAGCTTCTCCGTATGCAGCTTCCAAGGCAGCTGTTGAGGTGTTGAGTCAGGTTCTCGCAGCCGAACTTGGTCCACGCAAGATCCGGGTCAATTGCGTGGTGCCGGGCGCTGTTCCCACAGAACTCAATGTTCGCGCTGGGGTTGCGGCGGATGCCGAGGCAAATGAAGCGCGCCTCCAATCAATGCAAGAAGATCATCCTCTGGGACGTATCGGCACGCCAGAAGAGATAGCCGAGGCCGTTGATTACCTACTGCGAGCCGAGTGGACAACTGGCTCGGCGTCTCCTACAAGTAACGTCGCCTGGATAGCCCGCTGTCGTAGCGCGTTCGCTGTTCACAACGGAGTGCGTTGTATGCGTAGTTTTGGGACGATGAATCGGTGCCTGAAGAGGGGCGCAGCACAAATCAGTATAAAATCCATATTAGGAGCAGTACATGGCAGGGCGTCTGGCAAGCAAAGTAGCAGTTATCACTGGCGGTGCATCAGGTCTTGGTGCAGCCACCGCGCGCCGGTTTTTAGAAGAGGGCGCAAAAGTGGTTCTTGGCGACATACAGGATGAGCTTGGAGCACAAGTGGTTGGTGAGCTGGGGTTAGATGCGTCATTTTTTCACTGCGATGTTACAGTAGAGGGCGATGTTGCAAACCTTATTGACCGCGCCATAAGCATGCACGGCGCCGTAGATGTAATGATTAACAGCGCGGGCGTAGTGGGCGCGCGAGGGCCGATATCAACAACCATAGCCGCTGAGTTTGAAAGGACTATGGCAATCCATGTGAATGGCTGTTTTTACGGTATGAAGCACGCAGCTCGGGTGATGCAACCCAGAGAATCAGGGGCCATCATTAGCCTTTCCAGCATCGCTGGTGTGCAGGGCGGACGGGGCCCCCATGCCTATGCCGCTGCCAAGCACGCAATCATCGGCCTCACTGAAAATGTGGCTGCGGAGCTGTGTCGCTACGGGATACGCGTAAATTGCATTGCCCCGGGGTCCATTGCTACCCCCATGGTGGCTAAGGCGCACCTTGACGACCATGAGGCTATGGAGGCGGTGGTTCGTGAACTCGCTGACCTCTCGCCGATCAAGGGGCGCAGCGGTATGCCAGTGGACGTCGCTAATGCCGCGCTTTACCTAGCCTGCGAGGAGTCTGGCAATACGAATGGTCACTGTTTGGTAATAGACGGGGGCCTAACCACGGGTTCATCCTCGCGCGCACCTTTTTACAGTGAACCCCAGCTCTTTCTCGCTGAGGGGGGTCGAACGGGCTTATAACGTCGCGGTGCTCGATAGTCCGCGCACATGCCGGTTACAAGGGAACGACAGTATACCCCTCCGACCAGAGGATAGTCAGTTAAACCATAGACCCCGCAGCAGGTTGCAGCTACTGAAGCATTTAGTGCCCTAACTTTAAAGGCGGTACAAGAAGAGGATTATGGGATTGGATTTTCCATCCAGGGCGGCTTAGATTCAGCGGCGAATGATCATTTCCTGTTCGGTCGCAATGAACCGGGCGTGCAAAATTACCATACCTGGATCGCTAATTTCATGGATCCCATAAGTGATACAATGAAACGTTCGGAACAGCGTTCCTATAAAAAATAACAGAGTATATCCCACTATACGACTGCTGATAATTTAACGAGAACAATACAATGAATAGCGTTTATCTGATTAACAATGCCAAAGTAATCTCTGCAGGAGAGCAGCGTTTAACCTCCGTGCTTATCCGCAACGGTCGCATAGCGGCATTGGGCGATAAGGCGGTCGCAGATTCATCCGAAGAAGCGACATTGATCGATGGCTCGGGCTGCTCACTGATTCCGGGTCTGATTGATGCGCACTGCCATATTAGTTTTGACCGCCCCAAGTCTAACGATGAGTTATTTTTCCATCGTCGCCCCGGTCTCGCAACTGTTGTCGCCGCAGTGAATGCGCAAAAAGTTTTACGGGCTGGGGTTACTAGCTTCTTCGACCCAGACTGCATATTTGATGTTGGTATTGATCTGAGAGACGCGATGGAAGCCGGCGTTGTGTCGGGCCCGCGGATGGCGACTGGCGGTAATGTCTTGATCACGAGTGTCGGCGGAACTGCCGGCCGATTGCTGCCCAATAGTGGCAAGTTAGGTTATGCGGTAATCGTTCAGACCGCTGACGAAATTGTTCGTGAAATTCGCAGTCAGGTTAAAGCCGGCTGTGACTGGATCAAGGTGCATGTCAGCGGCCTTCCTGTACGCAGAACACCGATGCACAACGCTGGCGAAATTCAGGCTTGGACCCTCGGTGAACTGCGACTAGTCTGTGACACCGCTCATGCCTTGGGCGTGCCTGTGGTCGGTCATTGTCGCAATGCGTCCAGTACCCGAGACGCTGCACTGGCCGGATTCGATATGATATTTCATGCATCCTATATGGATGAAGAAGCGCTAGAGGCGGTGATCGATAAGCGAGTCTCTCTGGTACCCACCTTCACATTCCTCGCCAATTTAATTGATCATGGCGATAAAGTGGGTTCAGACCCGGCACTTCAACACATTTTTCGCTCTGAGATTGAGCAGAGCTCGGTCATGATTCGCAGAGCTTATGACGCGGGTGTACCGCTAATGTGTGGCAGTGAAACTGGGTTTTCCGTGACCCCTTATGGTGACTGGCACTATCGAGAAATGGGTCTCTTTGTCGACCATCTTGGCCTCACTCCACTTGAAGCAATTAAGTGCGCAACAGAAGCGGGGGCAAGTATTTTTGGCCTTCAGGGTGAACTGGGCCGCATTGAAGAAAACTATATTGCCGATCTTGTGCTGCTTGAGGGGAACCTTGAGGCCGATATCACTTTACTGGGACAAAAGGACAATATTCGAGCGGTCTTTAAGGCTGGGAAGCTAGTCAACACTGAGCAGCCGCTACCGGAAGATTGGAACATCCCAGGCTGGCGAGTGGGACAGTATTCATCCGACATACTGACCTACGACTTGGCCCATAAAAAGTGAATATTTACCGCGCCCTGATACCGATTATAGGGGATGATCTATGAACACCGACATATCTACACAGCGGGTTTTAGTGAGTGCGGGTAGCAGTGGTATTGGCAAGGCGATAGCCTGCGCTTTTCAGCTAGCAGGCGCCCAGGTAGCCATCTGTGCGCGTGGAGAAGAGCAGCTGCAGGCGGCTCAACAGGAAATGCAGGCGATGACCGGAGAGCCGGTACTGGCCTATATTACAGACCTTAGTCTGGCGCAGGATATCAGTAATATGATGGATGATCTGCTCGATAGATGGGGTGCGGTCGACGTGTTAGTCAATAATGCCGGCGGGCCACCTCCCGGTAATCACGACAGTATCAGCGATGAGCAGTGGTCTACGGCTTTCGATGTGACGCTAAGATCTGCAGTGCGCCTGACTAATCGAGTTCTGCCGGGCATGAAAGCCACTGGCAGTGGACGAGTCATTAACCTGTCGTCCTATTCGGTCAAGCAGCCAATGGATTCTATGTTGCTGTCCAACAGTTTGCGCCTTGGTGCACTGGGATGGGCAAAGACACTGTCCAATGAAGTTGGCAAACATAATATCCTAGTTAACACCATCTGCACGGGTTGGACTCAGACTCAACGGGTCGATCAGTTACTTGAAGCGCGTGCACTTAGGCAGGGAGTCGACCCACAGGAACTGGCTAATCAGCTGATTGCGAAAATACCTATTCAGCGTATGGCACGACCGGAAGAAATAGCCGCTGTGGCGCTTTTTCTGGCGTCACCGGCCGCCAGCTATATCACCGGCGCAGCAATACCCGTCGATGGCGGATGCGCGCAAACGGTTTAGGAGCGGTCATGATGATTACGATGAACAATGCCAGAACGATCGATGTACATGCGCATATTGTGCTCTCAGAGAGCATGCATCAGGCGGGGCGGTTTGGCCCTGAAATTGGTTGCGATAAGAATAATAAGCCCTGGTTCCGTGTTGGAGAATATGTTCTAGAGGGCGTGAAGTATGAGAACAGTGCATTTATGGATATGGAAATTCGCCTCAGGGGAATGGATGGAGCCGGCATAGATTGCCAGATTTTATCGCCAAACCCATTGAATTATTTTCATTTTATCGACGCCAAGAACGCCATTAACTTTTGTCAGCAGCATAACAATGCACTGAAGTCTCGTATTGATGCATACCCCAATCGCTTCCGCGGAATGGCGGCGCTGCCAATACAGGACATTGCCGCGGCCTGTGATGAGTTAGAGCGAGCGGTAACCGAACTTGGGCTAATCGGTGGCTACATAGGCACTGATATTGGCCGTCATCTGGATAGCCCTGAGTTGGACCCGTTTTATGAAAAATTAGTTGCCCTCGATGTACCGCTGTTTATTCACCCGGCGCCAGCGGGCATTGATGGCCCTAAGGGAGATAGTAATCTAACTCAGTATGACCTCGATATCCTGACCGGTTTCGCCGCCCAAGAGACGCTGGCTATTGCAACCCTCATCTATGGTGGCGTGTTAGAGCGACACCCAGATTTGGATATTTGTTTTAGTCATGCTGGCGGCGCTATTCCGATGTTGATGGGCCGTCTCAATGAGGCTGGAATGCGCCGACCCTGGGTCAGTGAAGCGCTACGCAAAGACGGTGCTTTTGAAACCTATTTGTCGAGGCTATGGTTCGATAATCATGTGCATGATCCGCGGGTATTAGACTTTGTAATCAAAATGCTGGGTACCGATCGTCTTGTGCTGGGGACTAATTTTGCCGGCTGGGACCAACACAGTTTAAAAGGCAGCGACGACTGGATGTTGCTGCTTGCCGACAATGCCAGACGTCTGTTGCGAGTTAAGTGATGGGGCCGGATCAAAACGAGAGTGATAGTTCAGAGAGGCGAGCGATTGTAACTGGAGGTGCAAGTGGCTTGGGCGCGGAAATGGCCACGGCTTTAGTCGCAGCCGGCTATCAGGTAGGGATTATGGATCTAGATAGAGCGCAGGCCGAGGCTTTCTGCAGTCGTTTGGGGAACGCTGTGCCCCTGGTGGCCAATGTTAGCGATAATGTGGTAGTAGAAGCCGCCTTTGCAGAGTTTGGTGAGGCCCCTGATTTACTGATTAACAATGCCGGTATTGTTCGTGTGGGTCCACTCCATGAACAGTCTGTCGCAGATTACTGTCAGCGAACAGTCACCTTTTGAGATAACCAATGTCCATCCAACATATAGTGTGGCTAAAGAAAAAAGACCTCTGCACGGATCTTCATATACAAACCCTTTTGGCTGAGGTCGCGAATCTGGCAGATTTAATCCCCAACATAGAGGATATAAGCTGTGGTAAAAACCTAACTGACCGAGCCAATGGCTTTACCCATGGGATTATTGTAACGCTGACCTGTCAGGACGCGCTAGCGTCCTACATCAGTCATCCCGCACACGTGAGTGTCGGCAAAAAACTCATGGAAAATGCGGATATTCTAGCGATGGATTACGAGATCTAACGACACTGCAATCCCCTCTTTGTCAGCCTCCAGGCTCTGTTGATACTGTGTTTTCCGTATCCTACCCCTAGCGATCAGTGATATTTATAAGTAATCTTTTGGTACCGTTCTAATCAATATCCTGATTAAAAAACTCTCTTCTGTTTTAGACCATTCAACGCTGCTTTTGGGCGCGGATATTAGCGACAAGTATCATCCTCTCCTTGTTGATACCTAATTAAATAGCTTTGCCTGTAGCGGGGCGCGGGGCTGTCGAGCCTGGCACGCTTAAAGGGAATCGTCGCAGAAAACAGCACAGTCTCAGTGCACCCAGACCATCACGCGCTTTAGTCCAGTTCTGTATTCAGGTTGAGGGTCGGTTAAGGCTGTGGCTAAGCTATCTCATCAAACACACTGACGAATCACCTAGTGGCTTACCCATAAGGCATCACTCACCAAACAGATTCCGCCCGAGCGGGACAACATAGGCCGAATACCCTCGACGATAGCCTCGGCTTCTGCGAGGGTTTCACAGGCAACAATAAACAGACAATTGGTCGTGGTACCAGCAGCTTAAGAAAGAGCTGAGAAGGAAAGAGAAAGCACTAGCAGAGACTGCGGCACTACTGGTGTTAAGAAAAAAGCTCAATGCGCTCTGGGACGACGACGAGGAGAATTAACCGTGATTGCAGAGCGCGGAAAAATAGTGGGTTTGATTCAGGAAGCACAAGCTAGTGGCGCTCGATTGGATCGGAGCTGCGAGGAATCGGGGATTTGCCTAAGAACCTACCGTCGCTGGTACCGCGACGGATTACTTCAAGGTGACCTGCGCCCTGCAAGGGTAGGAGTTGAATCGACTAATAAGCTGAGTAGCGACGAGCGCGAGGCCATTGTAAGCGTTGCCAATGAACCGGAGTACGCAAGCTTACCTCCCTCTCAGATTGTTCCTGTTCTGCTAGACCAGGGTATTTACCTGGGCTCTGAGTCGAGCTTCTATCGTGTATTGAAGGCCTGTGAACAACTGAATTATCGCGGCCGCAGCCAGGGCCCGAAAAACACTCGCCAGCCGACCAGCTTTACCGCGACTGGCCCAAATGAACTATGGTCCTGGGACATCACGTATTTAGCCTCGACAGTAAGGGGCCTGTTTTACTACCTGTATCTATTTGAAGATATTTTTAGTCGTAAGATCGTTGGGTATGAAGTTCATGAGCGGGAAAGCGGAGAGCACGCGGCTGAATTAATACAACGCTGTATGCTGCGTGAACAATGTATGAACCAACCGTTGGTGCTGCATTCCGATAATGGTGCGCCCATGAAGTCATTGACAATGAAAGCAAAGATGGAAGAACTCGGCGTACTACCGTCGTACAGTCGGCCTCGAGTGAGCAACGACAACCCATTCTCGGAGTCATTGTTCAGGACATTGAAATATAGACCAGAATGGCCGTCTTCCGGGTTTGCAACGTTAGCGGATGCGCGCGACTGGGTGCAGCGATTTAGCGTTTGGTACAACACGAAACATCGCCATAGCAAGCTCAATTTTGTAACCCCTGCCCAGCGCCACGCAGGGCAGGATCGAGAACTTCTTAAAAGGCGTAAAGAGGCTTTATAAGCCGCAAAAGCCGTTAACCCAAACAGGTGGTCAAGGGGAGTAAGGAATTGCGAGCCAGTAGGGCCTGTGACACGGAACCCTGAAAACCAAAATCAGTCGTTGGTAGAAAATGTAGCTTAAACAGAAAATGATGACAACTAGCTTGAAAAACACCGCACCTTGACGTCTTGGAAAAATAGCTCGGAGGTATCCTGTGCTTTTAAACCCAGCTTTTGAAGATTTTTACCTTTGCTAAATCCAGGAAAATCGGCTTCTACTAAGAATAAACTAATACCTTTTG
>Ga0208770_1000698_pt1 | contig 19792 bp, 24 predicted proteins | sample AntAceMetag02UK9_FD_184771 | JGI IMG/M metagenome (GOLD analysis project Ga0208770, IMG submission 184771) | Saline lake microbial communities from Ace Lake, Antarctica - Antarctic Ace Lake Metagenome 02UK9 (SPAdes) (version 2) | ecosystem: Environmental > Aquatic > Non-marine Saline and... | reverse complement strand
GCGGGTCTCTATTACCAGACCATCAAGCACAAATTTGCTGATGATTGGTATAAAACACGAAGGATTTCCAAATCAGTCATGGCTAGAAACGTCGGCCCTTTTGTCGGTACTTACTGGTGGTACAGACAGTATTCTTCACACAAGACTAGTTGATACCGGATTAGCATCCTCGGTGCAGTCAATGCTTGAGCCTACTAGTGAGAAAAATCTAGGCATGATCATTATAGCGCTCGCTCCAGGTAGCTCACATGCAGAAATAGAGACTATGACGCGCTCAATAATTACCTCACTGCGGGTTGCAGACATAACAAAACTCCTGAAGAAAGTTATTCAGTCCGAAATAACTGAAGAACTATTTGCTCGAGGAAGTTCTTTGCATATAGCGATGGAACTCACTGAGTACATATCTGCCAATACGTGGCAGTCATACTTTGATACTGTTGCCAGACTCAAGAACATCAAGCCTACAGACCTTATTACGATGAACAAGAAGCTTTTTGTGGAATCACAAATGACTATTGGCTACTTCATTGGTACAAAATAATATGAAATATACAACTTTTACAGCAGAAGGATATCACGGAGGAGCCATCACACGTGCGAGTGAGAAGACTGTTCATTGCCGCATCAGTGTTGATTTACACACTTCACATTCTGTACACCAGTCAGGCATAGAGCACATCTATACTGATGCACTTCTTTCTGGAGCAGGTAGGTATGACCGGGCTTCGTTCATCGATGCAGTAAGTATGCTTGGAGCTTCTATTGGAGTCAGCATCCACAACAGTCGGCTTACCGTTACACTTCGCTCAACTGAGGAAAATGCACCAAAATTCTTAAAGCTTTTTGTGATAATGATGACAAGTCCTTCGTTTACCTCTACAGAGCTCAAACGCATTCAGACGCAGGTAGCACTTGAACTTATCGAACATACTGAAGATGCTAAAGCTGTTGCACAAGAAAACTTTGAGAACACACTCTACAGCAGCACAGACAGACGATATACACATACCCCAGAACAAATTACAGCAGCGACAAAGAAGGTGACAACAGACCATCTTAAAGAGCTGCATACAACTGCCATGCAGGGTATGTGGACAGTTACTGTTGGAGCAAGTACTAAGAGCGTCGCACATATGCAAAGTGCAATTAAGGTCTGTAGAAAAGGGATTGTTCTATCTACACAGAAGCGAAGTCATATCCAGAAAGCACCAGCCAAAAAGACTGTGCTTCAGAATATTCCCAGCAAGCAAAATATTGAGTTTGCTATTGGAACTTCAGTACCGCTGACACTACATCATCCTGATTACCTGCCGCTGGTGTTTGGATTGAATGTTCTGGGGAAATGGGGAGGATTTACGGGTCGTCTTATGAGTACTGTACGGGAAAAAGAGGGTCTTACCTATGGTATTTATGCGAAAACTGAGTCAGTAGAAGGTACTGAGCAGGGACATTACCGGGTTATGACCTTTTTTGCACCGGATAAAGCAGTACAAGGACTGACTTCAACACTTCGTGAAATCAATAAGATTCATACAAAAGGAATTACCCAAAATGAGTACGAACGATTCCAGACAATACTGGCTACACAACAGACACTGCTTGCAGACTCATTAACTCGCAGTGTCGATACACTCCACGGATATCTTTGTGCAGACTTCAGTCTTACAGAGATGGATGAGTATAAAAATAGGCTTATGAGTGTCACCAGAAAAGAGATCAATCATGCTTTACAGACGTATCTTCATCCTGATAAACTAACTATCAGTGGAGCTGGTCCTACGCAGAAAGTCAAAAAGGATATATTAGCCATACAATAAGCAAATTGTGGTCTGATTGTGTGTAGTTTGTCTGAACAGAGACAGCAGATTTTTATACAGCTAGTTTGTTGTGTTGGTAGAGAAATATATTGACAGTGCTCCAGATTTGAATTACGTTAGTTGCAGGAAAGGAGTCTAGTATGAAGAAAAAGAATAGTGCATTAGCTAGAGAGCTTGCAAGTCAACAAAATTGGTTCTGTCACTACTGTACGCTTCCTATGACAGATAGTTCAGTCAAATCAAAAAATCTTGATAGTGCAGTCACAACAGAACACCTCATTCCACGATCTAAGCAGGGATCAAATGCACCTCCGAACTTAAAAGCTGCCTGTAAGCTTTGCAACAATCTCAGGAAGTGTTCCAGCCATACTGATTTTAAAATCGTGGTCACTACGCTACTGTTGTCACCTAGAATGGAGGAACAATGGCATAATTTAGATTCACAGCAGAGAAAAGAGTTGAATCAGGAAATTCAAAGTTCTCTCAAACAGCTGCAGCTGAAAAGGTCTCAGGAGCAGCAAGAGCAGCAAAATATACTGGGTATGCGTCCGCAGACAGTATCAGGACTTTAACTAGCCGTACACAGCGGCTAGTTTTTCTTTTGGGTAATATGTGTACAATATACACATATGAATTTACTTTTTTGGGGTCTTACAACTGGAGTAATTGGGAAGGTACTGTTAGTCGTAGGGATACTCAAAGCACATGGTCAGATTGCACATGAGCACCGTATCGATGCTAAGGTACTCCAGACATTCCATACCGAAAAAATACTGACACTACTTGGATTGTTTCTCATCGTAATAGGGTATGCAATGGAGATTTACTTCTATGGATTTACACCAATGCTTACGTGTGTTGGGTCTGAGTGTGCAGCAGCAGCAATACTTTCACAATAAGCTCTACACATGTATACAGGTATGGAGGTGCATATTCGCAATATTGTCAGTATTTGGTATATTTAGAACCATTATAAAGAGCCTAAGCCTTAGTTATGTCAATTTCTGGAAACGAAATCAGGGAGAAATATTTACAGTTCATGAAAGACAATGGTCATGCCATCGTCCCTTCTTCTGCCTTGGTGCCAGACAATGACCCCACTACGCTCTTTACTGGTAGCGGTATGCAGCCGATGGTGCCGTACCTGATGGGTGAAGTACACCCAAAAGGAACCCGGATTACTGACTCACAAAAATGTTTTCGGGCTGAGGACATTGAAGACGTGGGTGACAACCGCCACACAACCTTTTTTGAAATGTTGGGAAACTGGTCACTTGGTGATTATTTTAAAGATGAGCAAATTAAATGGGTAAGTACCTTTTTATTCGATTCTGTAGGGCTTGATCCGGCAAAGTTTTACGTAACTGCTTTTGAAGGTGATGCAGAACTAAATATACCCCGTGATACTGAAGCTGTATCTACCTGGCAGACAGTCTTTGAACAACGAGGCGTAAGTCATGCCGTTGCACAAATGGGCTCTGCTGATGAAGGGGGAGCTCGGGGAATGCAGACTGATGAGCGTATCTTTTACTATGATGCGGGTGAAAACTGGTGGAGCAGAGCCGGAGTACCGGCGAAGATGCCCATAGGTGAAATTGGTGGTGGTGATAGTGAGATGTTCTATGACTTCGGTACTGCACACGACACCTCGTATGGAGAACACTGCCATCCAGCCTGTGATTGTGGACGCTTTATGGAAATTGGTAACTCGGTGTTTATGGAGTACCTTAAAACTGAAGCTGGTTTTGAAAAACTTCCAGCCCAAAACGTAGATTTTGGAGGAGGACTGGAACGGATTGCTGCAGCTGCCAACAATGATGGTGACGTATTTAAAATTGACTTGCTTTGGACAGTTGTAGAGCAGATTCAAGAGTTGTCTGGGAAGAAGTATGAAGATGATTTGGTAGCATTTCGGGTGATTACAGACCATATTCGAGGAGCGGTATTTATGATTGGAGACGGAGTCCTGCCAGGAAACACCGAACAGGGCTACTTTGTACGCCGCCTATTGCGCCGAGCTGTTCGCTTTGCTGATGTACTAGGAATTCCTGCTGGAGAACTTAAAAACCTGGCACACAGTGTGATAGACACCTATAAAGGTCATTATACAAACTTAGGGGACTCACATGAGTCTATTGTGGAAGCAATTGCCGTTGAAGAAGCTCAGTTTCGCATCACTCTAGAGAAAGGACTTAAGCAATTTAATAAGATTGCATCCAAAACCACAATCCAAGACGGTGCATCTACGACAGAAAACATCATTTCAGGAGAGAACGCATTTGAACTCTTTACTACATACGGCTTTCCATATGAATTAATCGAAGAGATTGCTCAAGAGCGTGGACTTCAGGTTGAAAAAGAAATGTTTACACATTTAATGAATGAACACCGAGCAACATCACGGGCTGGAGCTGAAAAAAAGTTTAAAGGAGGGCTGGCTGATCAGTCAGAGACAGTTGTGCAGTACCATACCTTAAACCACCTCATGCTTGCTGGATTACGGAAGTTTTTAGGTGAGCATGTCCACCAGGCTGGAAGCAACATCACTGGTGAACGTCTACGCTTTGACTTTACCCATCCTGAAAAGGTAGAGCGGGAAACACTCGACAATATCGAAGAATTTGTAAACAACATCATTGAGCATGGTGGGGAAGTGTCTATCGACATCATGTCCAAAGACGATGCTGAAGCAGATCCTACAGTAGAAGGAAGCTTCTGGGACAGATATCCTGACGAAGTGAAGGTATACACTATGAAACTGGCTGATGGAACAATTGTATCTCGAGAACTTTGTGGTGGTCCCCACGTAGAAAACCTGACTGACATCACTGGGACATTCAAAATTAAGAAGGAAGAATCATCTTCAGCTGGAGTACGACGAATCAAGGCAGTACTTACTACAGAATAAATATCCACTACTAGACGTATACCAGCCCCACACCCTTGTGTTGGGCTGGTATACTATTTATAATGTTCGGCTTTAACTTTGGCGCTCCAAAAACGCAATGTGGCGTTGTGATTGATATTGGATCAGGAAGTGTTGGTTGTGCAATTATTGTGTCTAATGTAGATAGCGCAAAACCAGAAATTATCTGGTCACATCGTGAATATGCACGTATAAAGGATATTACTAGTACAAAAGTACCATTACAGGAAATAACCACCGCGCTGACTGCAACTTTACACCAAGTCGGCAACAATGGCAGTGCTCAACTGCGAGAAAGCTACCCTCATCTGAAAATTAGTGTTGTACAGGCAACTGTGTCTGCACCTTGGACGTACACGACAGCTAAAACGATACATTTTACGGATGATAAGCCTTTTAAAGTGAATACTGATTTGATTGCAGAACTCTCAGAAACTGTTGAGAGGAAGATTCTGACAGAAGTTCTTGAAAATGATATCTTCAAGAATAATCAACTAGAGATTATCGACAACAAAGTATTTGACGTACGGATTAATGGGTACCCAGTTGCAAATCCAAGAGATATCAGAGCAAAGAATATTTCAATCGCTCACATAACAGCGATTACACAGAAAAAGATAATTCAGGCTCTGACAACATCAGTTGAAAAAATACTACCAAAATCTACGTTGGTGACACATTCGTTTATGTACATGTTTTATGATGTATTAAAAAATCTGAATCCAGACACAGCAGAAGTGTGTCTGATTGATGTAACTAGCGAAGCTACTGAGGTAGGAATCGTGCGAGAAGGCGTACTGGTGCACGTAACAAATGTTGCGTTTGGTACATTCAGCCTAGCTCGTGAGATTGCAGCTGCGTGCAAAATTCCAAAAGAGGAAGCTTATTCATACCTGAAAGAGGGAATGGGTTCGCTTGAAGAAAAGTTATCAAAAGTAAAATTAGCGGAATTGCACACTATCCTAAAGGCGTATGAAGATAAAATTGCTGAACTCTTCTCCGTTACAGGTGATACTTTGGCCATTCCAAAGACACTTTTTTTACACTGCGAGACATCTACGGAAGCCTTTTTTATGCACCATCTAGTGAATGCTGCAAAGAAAGCCACCACCATGCGCCATGGTATACATCCTATTACTAGCTTATTCTTTGGTGCTGGCACTACAGGCGATACTGGATTACTCTTATCAGCACACTTCTTTCATCGTGTGCACAAAAAAACTGTAGCCGGTACAAAATAAATCCACAGCTATATTTTTATTATACGTAAAGCACGGTATACTTATCCTATGACACAGAAATGGAATTTGCAGGACATAAAACCAGCGCAACCAAGGAAACGGGCAACGCCTGTCGGTGAAAACATGCGGAAGAAATCTGCACCAGTCGATGCATCCAAAGGGGACGTTAAAGAGTTACTGGGCATTAGTAGTGTCAGTTCGCAGAAGAAAAATCCTAAATCATTACTGTATGCGGTAGTGATATTCTTCGTAGTCATTGGTGGAGGTGTACTTGCAAGTAGCCTAGTTGGAGGAGCAGATCTCACTGTATACCCGCGATACCGAGAGCCAAATGTAAATGCAACGTTTGAAGCGTCGCGAACACCACAACCCGAAGAGCTAGCCTATGAAATCATGACACTTGATACCCAAGGAGAGCGTCAGGTTTCAGCAACAGGCAAAGAAGAGGTTTCAGAACAAGCAGAAGGAACTATCCTTATCTATAATGCGCATCAAAGTGAATCATTACGACTGGTGACAAATACTCGCTTTGAGTCAGATGGTCTTGTATTTCGCATTACAGAGCCCGCAGTACTGCCTGGATATACACTAGATGATGAAGGAGAAATCGTACCAGGTGTTATTACGGCACAAGTATTTGCTGATGATGTAGGGGAAGAATACAATCTAAGTCCTTCTCGGTTTACTATCCCAGGGTTTGCAGGTGAACCAGAGTTTGACAACCTCTACGCAGAGTCTATCGAGACATTTATAGGTGGATTTAACGGTATGCGCTACATCATTGATGAAGATGAGCTCCAGATAGCAACGTTAGCCCTGCAAACGGAACTACGTAATTCTTTACTGGAGCGAATTGCTACAGAAAAACCCGCCGGACTGGTGCTTTTCAATGACGCAGTCACATTTACCTACCAATCCCTGCCTTCAGTTGAATATGGTGAAGATCAAGCAACAATTACGGAGAAGGCGACTATGAGGATTCCTTTATTTAAAGAAGCTGAGTTTGCCTCATTTATTGCGGTAGCGACAGTACCAGGATACGAAGGAGGAGATGTACGAATTGAGGACTACAGCGTATTCACGTTCGACTACACTGTCGCAACCACATCGGTGGCAGACATAAGCACAGTAGACATTATTCTATTTAAACTAACTGGACGACCGCAGATAGTCTGGGAATATGACGGTGCACAGCTAAAAACTGATTTACTTACTAAAAACAAAACTGCCCTTCCTGGTGTTCTAGGAGCATATCCAGCTATTGAGAAAGCCGAAGCAGTAATACGACCATTCTGGAAGACAGCATTCCCAGATGAAATCGCTAAAATGAGAATTATTGAAGTTATTGAATAAATACATTTCACACAGTCCCCACAGAAAGCACAGGGTCCATTGACCTTTGTTGATAAATTTGTTAGAATCACGCACCTTTAATGGAACAACCACAAGAAAATATCGTATACGGAACAGTTGAAGAAGCACTACCAAATGCGCTTTTTCGAGTGCTCGTAGACGAAACGGACGGACCCCAAATCGCATACCTCGCTGGTAAAATGCGGCGATTTAGGATTCGTGTTCTTGTGGGGGACAGAGTTGCAATTGTCCCAGAGCCATACGGCGGAAAAGGTAGGATAATTAAACGCCTTTAAGATCCATACTGGACCCTTAAAAGCATAAAACATAATTATGAAAGTACGATCATCAGTTAAAAAAATGAGTCCAGACGACAAAATCGTTCGACGACGAGGTCGTGTGTACGTTATTAATAAAATGAAGCCTCGTCACAAACAGCGACAAGGCTAAATAGATTACAAATTATATGCGTATTGCAGGTATTACAATTCCCGACAAAAAACACCTTGAGTATGGCCTTACAGCCATCCATGGTATCGGACGTGCGCGAGCACAGGCTATTCTAAGTGAACTCAAAGTTACTGAGTTTACTAAGCCAACAGACATTTCTACTGAACTTGAGAATTCAATTCGAGAGAAAGTAGAGAGCTTCACCATCGAGGGAGAGTTGAAGCGTACCATCTCAGCAAATATTAAACGTCTAAAAGACATTAATTCCTACCGAGGTAGCCGCCATGCTAAGCGACTCCCTTGTCGAGGTCAGCGTACGAAGACGAACGCTCGAACTCTAAAGGGAGCGAAGAAGACGATGGGATCTGGTAAGCGTAAGCTTGAAAAAACTTAGAGAATTAATTTCTAAATCCCCGGAGTACAAAAGTGTTAAAAATTTGTGAAGAAAAGTTTATACAAATTTAGAAGAATATGTAAATATTTTGAAAAATTTTAGAAACTTTTATTCCACATTTTTAGCACTGACTACCCGGAACCTTTAAAATCAATCACAGGTGTGGATTTAAAAATTACTTCTCATATTATTAGTATTGATAATGATTTCCTATGGGTAAGAAACGAATCATAAAAAAAGGTGGCGGGTCTGACGTGGCGGGTACATCCCGAGCACTCAACCGTGTTCCTAAGACAAAGCTCGCCAGTGGCCGACTTAACATCCTTGCGACATTCAATAATACACTTGTCACGCTCTGTGACTTAAAGGGTAATACAGTAATGTCAGCAAGTAGTGGAGCACTTGGGTTCAAGGGCTCACGAAAAAGTACTCCTTTTGCAGCTGCAAAAGTGGGTGAAATTATTGGAGACAAAGCACTACAAATGGGCATGAAAGATGCCGAGGTTGTAATTCGTGGTGTTGGTGCTGGACGAGAGTCTGCACTACGCGCTTTCTCAGGAAAGGGCATCTCTGTTACAAAGATTACTGACAGGACGCCAGTTCCGCACAACGGACCACGGCCACCTAAGGCACGACGAGTGTAATAAGAATTGATATATGATAATAGGACCTAAATTCAAAATTGCAAAGCGCCTAGGGGCCCCAATTTTTGAAAAAACACAAACTGCTAAGTTTGAACTCTCAAAAGAGCGAGGTGGACGAATGAAGAAGCGTCGACCAGGTCAAATGAGTGACTACAAACGACAGCTCATTGAAAAGCAGAAGATGCGATTCACGTTTGGTATTACTGAAAAACAACTACGTCGATACGTTGACGAAGCGGTTGAAAAGAGTAATCAGCCAATTAGTGTACTTATGACTCGATTAGAGTCACGACTTGATAACGTGGTGTACCGACTTGGACTTGCAAAAACACGACGTTTTGCACGACAAATCGTGTCACACGGTCACATCTTGGTAAATGGTCGAAAACTTACTATCCCATCACACAAGCTACGAGCTGAAGACATCATCTCTGTGCGTGAAGGAAGTAAGAATACACAACTATTTACAACCCTTGAAGAAACACACGAGGCTACGTCTGTACCAGCATGGCTTTCATTCGACATTAAGAAGACTGAAGGTAAAGTTACTGCAACCCCTACGTATCAACCTACTGAAATTCTGTTTGATCCAGAACAGGTACTTGAATACTACAGCAACCGTTAGGGTTTAGTTCATTAGTTAATTAAGTAAATCAATATGCTAGAAACAAACGTAGCCCTACCATCAAAGCCACGAATCGTCTCTGAAGAGGGATTTCAAGGTATATACGAGATTGATGGACTATTCCCAGGATATGGACATACACTTGGTAATTCACTACGACGAATTGCTCTATCGTCACTACCTGGTGCAGCAATCACGCAAGTGAAGATTACAAATGCAGCCCATGAATTCGATACAATCGCCGGCATTAAAGAAGACGTTATTACAATGCTTCTGAACATCAAGCGAATTCGAATTGCATCGCATACTGATGAACCTATCACTATTTCTCTGAAGAAAAAGGGAGCTGGAATCGTCACTGCTGGTGACATTGATGCACCTTCACAGGTTGATATCCTTTCATCAGAACAAGTAATCGGTGAAATCACCACAAAGACAGGAGAACTAGAAATTGAATTCACTGTCGAAAAAGGTCTTGGATACGTTCCTCGAGAAATCCACCAAAGAGACAAGGTTGAAGTTGGAACTATTGCACTTGATGCAGTATTCACCCCGATCCGACGGGCTAACTACGAAGTAGAAAACATGCGTGTAGGAGACCGGACAGACTACAACCGATTACGTTTTATGATTGAAACAGACGGAACAATGACTCCAAAAGAAGCTCTTGAGCAGTCTATTGAAGTTATGATTCACCAACTGAAGTCTATTATTGGATTTCAAGAACCAGAGCAGGAATCAGTAGAGGCACCAGAAGTCATCGAAGAAGTGGCACCTGATGCAGAAATTGATCCCGACGTACTGAAGACTCGAATTGAAACACTCGACCTATCAGCACGTACACTAGCAGCATTAGAAGAAGCAAACATCCGAACGGTCGGAGGCCTTGTGCGAAAGAAAAAAGATGATATTCTAGCACTTGAAGGAATCGGCCCTAAGGGAGTTGATGAAATTGTTGAGCTACTCAAGGCTATGGGAGCGCAATTAGGCGAATAAGAAAAGCGAAATCATTTAAAAATTTCCGGAACATAAAAGTATGCAAAATTCGAGTAGAAAAATTAATATAAATTTTGCACCATACTTTAGTATGGTAAGAACTTTTAGTGATTTTTATGCCGAATTTTGCTTGCTGACTGTCCGGAATGCGCGACAAACTAACCATTTATTCATAAATTTTTAAATTATTTCGTACTATGCGACACGGAAACAAAAACAGAACACTCGGACGAGTCCGCTCACAGCGTACAGCTCTTTTACGTGGACTTGCGGTATCTCTCATACGAGATGGCAAAATCAAGACTACTGAAGCGAAAGCTAAAGAGCTACGTCCTTATGCAGAACGTCTAGTGACCTATGCAAAGAAAGGAACAATAGCAGCACGCCGACAGGCTGCATCTGTACTTGGAGAACCTAAGTCAGAAACTATCTCAAAACTATTTGACGAAATCGGACCTAAATTTATGGAACGAGCAGGAGGATATACACGAGTTATAAAAATGGGTCGAACCGCAGCAGGACGAGATGAAGCTGTAATAGAGTATGTAGAATAATGCGTATGGAAACACGAGAATATACAATTGACGCAGAAGGAAAGCGACTAGGTATCGTGGCAACAGAAGCTGCTACGTATCTATTAGGAAAGGATAAGCCTGACTTCACAAAGAACATTGTTGCCCCGGTAACTGTTACTATTATCAACGTTGCAAAACTTGATATGACTGACAAGAAGAAAGCAGAAATCTATCAGACGTATTCTGGATATCCAGGTGGTCAGAAAGATGAAACTTTCGCACATCTTGCAGACCGACGAGGGTATGCTGAGCCAGTACGACGTACTGTCAAAGGAATGCTTCCTCGAAACAAGCTACAGGCGGTGATGATGAAAAATCTAATCGTAACTGAGTAATTATTATGAGTACAGAACAATACATTGAAGGAATTGGGCGACGGAAAACTGCATCTGCACGAGTACGTTTAACACCTGCAAAGGAAACAACTGTCGTAGTAAATGAAAAGTCACTATCTGACTACTTCCAAAACGAAGCGTTTGAAAAAGACGTTATGTCAGTACTCGCTACAGAAGAAGCTGGAGTAGGGGACTACACTATCACGGTTAGAGTATCAGGAAGTGGTCTTTCAGCTCAGTCTGAAGCAGTACGACTTGGTATCGCTCGAGCACTTGTTAAGGAAAAGGCAGACCGGAGGTCAGTCCTAAAGCCACTAGGCTTCCTCAAGCGAGATCCTCGTTCAGTAGAACGAAAGAAGTTTGGACTTAAGAAGGCACGAAAGTCCTCTCAGTGGTCAAAAAGGTAATCACTTACCTTTTTGTCTGTTCGCAAAGCGATGGCCAATCAAATTTTTCTTCATTGAAAAATTTGCAGGCCAAGGAGGGAACCTAATCCAACGCTAAGTAGACGAATTTGGTACAGAAAATCCTTCACTTTGTGAAGGATTTTCTCATGGAAGATATGAACCACACTATAATGAGAATAGGAGGTAACAAATTTTATATAAAACACGTAGTCATAATTATGACTACGTGTTTTATTATTTCAAAGTACACAACTTTGTTGTACTACGAAAAAAGACTCTTGCTGGGCATTTGCCCCACTCAAGTCTTTTTTCTTGCACGCCTCGTTGTGTATCTCGTTGTATCGCTTAGAAAGCCTCAGTTTACTAGTAGATATGGTTTACCGTATCATATGCACGTATTTCAGACTAAGACTATTGTTAGCTGCACTAGCAGGATGTTATAATTCGAATATGAAAAATAAAACTAATTTAACTACAAAATTTGGATTTATTACTCTTTTAATGTCACTTTTATTATCATTTACTATTCCCCCACTTACATTTATATTTCTTATTTTTCTGTTTCCTGCAAGCTTAATTATCATTGCACTAGGGCTACTGTTAGAGGGGGGAGGAAAATCTAGAAAAACTCTAGAAAACCATAAACTATCTCTTCCTTTAAAAATTATAAAATTATTTTTCTTCTCTTCCTTGGTTTTAATAGTCATTTCAATCACTGCCGTTATTGTAAGGGATCTATCTTAAAAAAGTCTTAAACAGGTTATTTTAGTTTATTTCATACATTACCCAACACAAAAACCGGCATGCGCCGGTCTTTGTTGCAACTACCTGAGTTAGTTATGTGATTCACCTCTTTTTTATGCCTAGTTTGATACAAGTATCATTCTGGGCACCCTCCGAAGTTAGAAACTAGAAAGTTTCTTCACTTTTATCACTTGGATAGGTAGTTGCTCTTTCCGTACCTAGCGGCATTTCTCTTGCGATGATACTGCTAGTAACTCACAGCGTTTGGAGCAAGTAGTCCTAAAACTCTTTACTCCGTACATCCCACCTTATCTCTAAGGTAGTACATACAGTATACCAGTTTGACAATGTATAGCTAAATCACACCACATAATCAGACCTTTGAACAATACGTTGCAAACAAAAGGCTTATACCTCTTTACACAAAACAAATTCAGACGTATACTACACACGTCTATGGATGAAAACAACAAAAATGAACTTCAGGAGGATTTTGAACTGACCGGAGAAGATAACGGAATCGAACCTGAAATTGAAGAGATTGAAGATAATTCTACTAATAAACTGAAGGCAATACGAGACAAACTCAAGGTGTGTGAACAAGAAAAGATGGAACACCTTGAAAATCTCCAGCGAGCTAAAGCAGAGTTCCTCAACGGAAAGAAGCGCCTAGAGGAAGAAAAAGCAAGAGATACTCTACGAGCGGAAAACAAACAGATTGAGAAGCTTCTCCCGATGGCAGATAGCTTCCATATGGCAATGCATGACCAAGAAGCCTGGAATGCCATCGATGAACACTGGAGAAAGGGTGTAGAAGGTATCCATACCCAACTGCACCGCATCCTCAAATCGTACAATGTACATGAAGTAGACCCCACCGGTGATGATTTTGACCCTGAAAAACACGAAGCAATGGCAAACATTCCGGTTACTGAAAAGGCTTTACATGGAAAGGTTGTACAAGCATTACAAAATGGCTTCATTCGGACAGAGGGTACTACTGAAGAACTCTTACGACCAGCGCGTGTAACTGTAGGCGAATTTGAAGAAAAATAGACTACATTGAAAATTAACTTAAAATACTATGGCTAAAATATTAGGAATTGACCTGGGTACCACCAACTCTGCAATGGCAATCATTGAAGCTGGTGAACCCGTCATTATTGAAAACGCAGAAGGGAATCGCACAACACCATCGGTAGTAGCTATCTCAAAGAAGGGAGAGCGACTGGTTGGACAGATTGCTAAGCGACAGGCGGTTACAAATCCCCAGAATACTATTTATGGTATCAAGCGGTTTATGGGACACAACTACGACGACAAGTCTGTGCAAAGCGATAAGGAAATAGCACCGTACGAAATCAAAAAAGGGGAGGCTGATGGTGTAATCGTGCACATGGGAGACAAAGACTATCGGCCAGAAGAAGTTTCAGCCATGATTCTCTCTAAGCTAAAGGCTGATGCAGAAGAGAAAACAGGCGAAAAAATTACCGAGGCAGTTATTACTGTCCCGGCATACTTTAACGATGCACAGCGTAAGGCAACCCAAGATGCAGGAAAGATTGCTGGACTGGATGTGAAACGAATTATCAACGAACCAACTGCAGCTGCCCTTGCATACGGATTCAATAAGAAAAAAGACGAAAAAATCGTTGTATTTGACTTTGGTGGTGGAACGTTTGACGTTACCGTACTTGAGGTAGGTGACGACGTAGTAGAAGTACAGTCAACCGACGGTGATGCGCATATGGGAGGTCGTGATATCGACCAGGAAATTGTCCGATTTCTTTTGAGTGAATTCAAGAAAGAAGAAGGAATTGACCTCAGTAAAGACCCATTAGCGCTACAACGGCTTGATGATGAAGCTGAAAAAGCTAAAAAAGAACTCTCGACGTCAGGCGAAACAGAAATCAACATTCCATTTATTGCAAATATAGATGGCACACCAAAGAACCTGCTCATCATGCTTAAACGTTCGAAGCTAGAAGAACTTTCAGCTGAGTACATTGACCGTTCAATTGAGATTACCAAACGAGCAATTGAAGCATCTTCATTCTCTAAAGAAGAAATTGATGAAATTATCCTAGTAGGAGGGCAGACACGAATGCCCGCAGTAGTGGCGGCAGTAAAAGAACTCTTTGGGAAAGAACCAAACAAAAGTGTTAACCCAGATGAAGTAGTTGCTCTTGGGGCTGCTATTCAGGCTGGTATCTTCCAAGGTGATGTGAAAGACATTACCCTAGTTGACGTAATCCCTCTTTCACTTGGTCTTGAGACTATGGGAGGAGTAACTACTAAGCTCATTGAGAAAAACACGCACATCCCTACCAAGAAAGAACAAGTGTTTTCTACAGCAGCTGACAACCAAACATCAACTGAGATTCACATCACCCAAGGTGAACGAGCTCAAGCTTCTGACAATAAGTCACTGGGACGATTTGTGCTTGATGGAATCCCTCCTGCACCTCGAGGCGTACCACAGATTGAAGTTGCGTTTGACGTTGATAGTAACGGTGTACTAAACGTAACTGCCAAAGATAAGTCAACCGGAAAAGAACAGACCATCAGGATTGAAGCAAACTCAGGACTTACGGAAGAAGATATTGAAAAAATGAAATCAGACGCTGAAGAGCACGCTGACGAGGATGCAAAAAGAAAAGAAGTTATCGAAGCACGCAACAGTGCTGATCAACTCATCTACACAGCCGAAAAAGCGGTTAAAGACCATGCTGAAGCGGCTGGCGAAGAAGTTATTACCACCATCAACATGAAGATTGCTGGAGTAAAAGAAGTTAAAGATAACGATGACAAAGAAGCTATTGTAAAAGCAACCGAAGAACTTTCAGCTGAAATGCAGAAGATTGGTGAAATCATGCAAAAAGCGGCTGAAGCCAAGAATGCAGCTCCATCTGAAGGAGATGAAGCACCAAAAGATGGAAACAGTGACGTAAAGGATGCCGAAGTGGTTGAAGACGAAGAAAAAGAAGAAGCTCCTGAGGAAGAAAAGAAAGACGAAGAAACTAAGTAGTCCGTTCTTACTACATAGAAAGTGTCACTTTCTATGTAGTATAGAGTAAATTATATTGAAACTGTATGGCAAAAGAATTAAATGAATAAAGGAACGTAGTGACTATTATAAATTTAGTTCCGAATTTGTTCCTCCCAAGGGCAAATTCCTGGAACGACCAAGCCTAAAACAACATCATGGCAAAAGAATACTACAACACACTCGGCTTAGAAAAAGGAGCGTCAAAAGACGAGGTTAAAAAGGCGTTTAGAACCCTGGCGGGGAAGTATCATCCTGACAAAAAAACTGGTGACGAAGCTAAATTCAAGGAAATTAGTGAAGCGTACTCAATCCTTGGAAACGAAAAGAAGAAGGCCGAGTACGATGCGTATGGTCACTCTTTTAATGGAGGTGGCGGGCAACAAGGAGGACAGCAAGGTGCTGGAGGATTCAACTGGTCTGATTTTCAGCAAGCAGCCGGGCAGCAGGGAGGTGGAGGTTTTGAGTTTGATATGAATGACATCTTTGGTGGCTTTGGAGGAGGTCAGCAACGTGCAGCGCGTGGTCGAGACATCTCAATTGACATAGAACTAGCCTTTGAAGATGCAATTTTTGGTGTCACTCGAAAGGTGCTCCTGACTAAAACAAACAAATGTACGCACTGTACAGGTACAGGAGGAAAGAAAGGAACCGAAATGAAGGACTGTACTACTTGTAACGGACAAGGGAAAGTACGTGAAGTACGACAAAGCCTCATGGGACAGGTACAAACAGTACGTGAATGCAACGTCTGTATGGGGCGAGGGAAGGTGCCAAAAGAAGTCTGTGGCCACTGTGCTGGAGCAGGAGTCGCACAAGCCGAAGAAGAAATCGAGATACACATCCCAGCTGGCATAGAAAATGGTGAAATGATTCGCATGACTGGACGAGGAGAAGCCATCAGCTCGGGTGCATCTGGAGACCTGTACATCAAAATTCACGTAAAAAGTCACAAGACCATTAAGCGTGATGGTTCAACCCTCCACACTAACCTGCACGTAAAGCTTTCTGATGCACTCTTAGGAGGAACCTACCAGGTAGCCACACTTGATGGTGATTTAGACATCAAGATTCCTGCAGGCATCACGCACGGTGAGAAGCTACGAATCAAAAATAAAGGCGTCCCGCAAGGTCAAAGTACATCACGAGGAGACTTCATGACTACTATCATCATAGACCTCCCCCAAAAACTTTCGCGCAAAGCAAAGAAACTAATTGAAGAGTTGAAGACTGAGGGTATTTAAGAAAAGACGTGACTGTCACGCTTTACCTAGACAATACAGCACGGCTCTACGTTGTGGTTTATTAAATCCATCACTATGTCAAAACAATCTACACAATTCGACTTTGGGGATTCCCGGAAACCAGTCGAAGCTTTTATATTGCATGAGAAGATTATTGAAGACAGAGGAAGTAAATACTCAGTAAGTATTGGCCACAGTACTGGAAAGGAAGACCTGAAAGAATTCCTAAAGACACTCAAGAGTAAAAAGAAGTACGCCAAAGCCACTCACAACTCATGGGCAGCACGTCTTACGCACGAAGGAGCAGTCTACGAAACCAAAAATGACGATGGGGAAACGGGAGCTGGGATGGTAATTTTGCGTATTATGCAAAAGGAAGATATTACTGACTGCATCATCTGTGTCACCAGATGGTTTGGTGGAGTTAAACTAATGGGCGACCGCTTTAAACACATTCAAGACAGCACAAAATACGCTATTGATAGACTATAGTTATCCCAGTAGCTCTCTACAAAACCTGCTCTAAGGGACTATAATGTGAGAATGGATACGGCCTCTATTTTAGGATTCTTGCAAGAATCCTTGTTTATGATAATAGTGTTTGGGATTTTTATGTTTTATGCCCTACAAAAGGGAAGGCAAGCGGTTACGAACACCATCCTTGGACTCTATCTTGCACTATTGATATCTATTGAATTTCCTTATTATGATGTCCTCTTAGGAAGTGCCAGTAGTGCAAAGTCAGAATCGGTTTTTATGCTCATTGTGTTTGCAGGCTTTACGTTCTTAGCAACAATATTATTTCACAGAATTCTACCGCGTGAATATGATGAGACGTCATTTGAAGGCTTTGGGAAAAAGGTGCTCTTAGCATCTGCTGGTACTGTGCTGGTCATGGCTTACAGCTACCATGCGTTGCCCGTAACTGAGTTAATAACACCAGGTTCACCTATTAACTATCTATTTGCATCGTCTCAGTCATTTTTCTACTGGCTGATTGCACCAATTATTATTTTATATATAGTTTAAATTATATGACAAAATCTGAGTATGAAGAGTATAAAAGTTGGGGTATTTTAACAAGTGTTGATTTACATAATTGCAATCCCGAAACTATCCGTGACGCAGATAGGATTAAACAATTCGTGTATGAGTTATGTGAAATTATTGAAGTTACAAGATTTGGAGAATGTCAGGTAGTGCACTTTGCAGACCATGACGAAGATGTTGCTGGATTTTCAATGGTACAACTTATTGAAACTTCTCTTATATCGGGTCACTTTGCGAACAAAACGAACCACTCGTATATAGACATATTCTCATGCAAGTATTATGATCCAGAGGTAGTAGTGAAATTTTCTAAGGAATTCTTTGAATCGTCTGATGCTGTTCAGCACATTACTCTACGAAAATAAGGTATTTAAATTTTATAAACATTTAAGGAAGTACACATGTCTACCATAACTGAAACACTACATAGCGGATGGGGTCAATATTTCACAGATTACGAAATACTCTTTGAGGAAAAAACAAAAGAACAACATCTTCTTCTGATTGAAACCTCATCTCATGGAAGAGTCTTATTTCTTGATGGTGTTGTGCAGCTCACTGAAAAAGACAATTTTATTTATCATGAAATGCTTACACATGTGCCGATATTTGCCCATGGTGATGTACGCAACGTACTGATAATTGGTGGGGGTGATGGTGGAATTGCTAAACAAGCACTTGCACACCCACATGTTCAGGTAACACAGGTAGAAATCGATGAAGGTGTCGTGACCTTTTCGAAGAAATTTCTTCCAGAAGTAAGTTCAGGTGCACTAGACGACCCTCGTATGAATCTGGTTATTTATGACGGTGCAAAATTTGTAAAGGAAACAAGTGAAAAATATGATGTAATCATTATTGATTCAACAGACCCAATTGGGCCTGGGGAAGTACTATTTACAAAGGAATTCTACACAGACTGCTCTGCTATTCTCACCGAGAGTGGGATACTTGTAACACAAAACGGTGCTCCATTCATGCAACAGGAAGAACTTCAAACTAGTGTACAATATTTCAGAGATATTTTTGCCATAGGGACATGCTATCTAACCACTGTACCTACATACGTTGGAGGTCCTATGGCACTTGGCTTTGCAACTAACAACAACGAAGCCTTGCACGTTTCTCTGGAGACACTTAGGAGTCGTTATGAAAAAGCAGGACTGGCAACGGAGTACTATAACCCAGAAGCACACATTGCAGCGTTTGCGCTACCTGAGTACATTCGTCGTGCGATTGAGTAACAAGCTTTTCTTCTTTACAATTACAGTTAGAGGAATTAAATTTAAGACATCAAAATATGGAATACATTGAACAAACTGTTACCAGTATGCTGCTTTACATAGAAAAGCAAGAAATCAGCACGACACCCTTCACCATAATTTCACAAAGCAACTTTACAGATAAAAACAATCAGATAACTTTTGGTATCTTGGCAGAAAGTCATTTTTTTACTATCCAAACCAGTGATAGCTGGTTTAATGAAATTTGTGCATGCACAACATTTGATTCTCTTAGTACGATTCCTTATAAAATTTATGAAATACAGGACCAGCTGATTACGACGGAACACCAGCACTACAGCTATCAGTTTATAGGCAGAATACTTAAAGAAGCAGAGGCAGAAGAGGAACTGAAGACTTTGAGGAAGAAGAAAAATACCTCAAACACTCACTATCTTGAGCATACTTTTCCAAAAGAAAGTGCGGATTCTGACTCTGCATGTACAGAGGTGTATGTGACTATAGGTGAGGTAATTACTATTGAGTCAGTACATACATATCCAAATGAAGGTTTGGCAGTATTTACAAAATCTAGCTATATACTCAAGTAGTGCAACAGTGTATCCCCACCCCCAAACACAGCCAAATTAACTAAATTTTAATAACTCCTCCTGCTGCCTCGCACACAACGTCGCCGTCATCCACCCCAGACACTCCCT
>Ga0208770_1000694_pt1 | contig 19839 bp, 17 predicted proteins | sample AntAceMetag02UK9_FD_184771 | JGI IMG/M metagenome (GOLD analysis project Ga0208770, IMG submission 184771) | Saline lake microbial communities from Ace Lake, Antarctica - Antarctic Ace Lake Metagenome 02UK9 (SPAdes) (version 2) | ecosystem: Environmental > Aquatic > Non-marine Saline and... | reverse complement strand
CTATCTCCTCCGGTTCAACCCATCCCCCGTCCAGTGTGGTGAATTGGTAGGAACTCCATTCCTCCTCGGTCTGGGTCTGTCCCCTCTGGTAGAGGTCATAGAACCAGTTCATGCCCTTGGGTGTTCCGATGAACAGTGCGTTGCCCTTGGTGTCTGATAATGTTGGCCTCAGCACTTCCGTGAATGCACTCTCTTGGATGTCAGCACACTCATCCAGCACCAGGAAGTCAATACCAACCCCACGCAGTGAGTCAGGGTTGTCCGCACCCCTGAGGCATATCCTCGATCCGTTCTTGAGTGATACTGTGAGTTCCGCCTCATTGATCTTGTTGACCCAACGTAGGTCCTGTAATATCTTCTTCAATTTGACCCAGGCTATCTGTTTGGCCTGTCTGTAACTTGGTGCCACATACCAGCAGACCCTGCCGGGTATCCTGGCGGTGTAACACAACTCCCTGATGGCCAATGTGGTTTTACCAAAACGACGACCGGTTACTAAAACGCGGAACCTGGCCTGGTCATCCGCGACCTGTCGTTGTGGATCTGATAACTTCATTGTATGTAATTATTGTTGTTGCTGTGGTGACGTGTTAAAAGGACTATTTCTCGTCCCAAGGAAGTGGTGCCGTGTTCTCTTCGTCAGTGGGTTGGTCCTTCTGATCTAGGTATTGTTTGCCCATCCATATCAACATCCTGACGTCGCCCTGGATTGCTTTCTCCATCTGTGCCCGTCTCAATGATCTCTTGCCTTCAGCCCTGCCCTTCTCTATCAGGTTCTTGAATCTCTTCTCCAGCGTGGTCACTGACGTGGCCGCTATCTCGGCTATCTCCGCGTATGTGCAGTGTATGGATGCCAACTTGAATATCAAGTCATGGTCCAGCTTGTATGATTTCTTCTGTGTGTCCATTACAGGAACCTCTCCCTGCACACGATCCTGAATGATCTGGAATCGGTGTCACCCTGTGCCGTGGTGATCACGCACTTGATGTCGTATATGTTGTCCACCGTGCCGGCTGACAGTCTGATGTTGACCAGGACCCCGCCTGATATCAACACGTCAGTGGCCGCGTTGGTTGGGAACGCCAGTGGTGCGGCATCTCCCGTGATTGCTTCTATCGTGACCGTGGCACTGGCCACAGTGTCACCTGAGTTCAGGTAGTCCGTGAAGTCCAGTCCATACTGTATGTTGGAACTGGGAGATTTGTCGATGTATAGTCCATCTTGGTCTTTCTTGAATCCCGTCAAATTGGCCATTATTGCTCCTGTCTAACCCTTGGTGTTGAAAATCTATTTTTGAATGGTGCTGTCCTCAATTTCAAATTCCTCGTTTCTTGTGGGACTAGGTAGTCCGACGTTTCTTGTGTGATAGTATTTAACCTGTTCTCCGACATTACCAATGTTTGTCTATTTTCAATAGGTAAAACAACCTTACGGAGTTCACGCGACACATGGGCGATCAGGTAAGGATCGGCAGGGAAGAACAGTCTTCCAACCGTGAGTGTGCCCGCTGACGCCACCATCGCCGAGAAGCCGGCCGGTTTGAACGTTGGCACCAGTTGTTCGAATGTGGATGCCGTGGTGATGGTTGAAAAACCTGCAGGTTTGAATGTTGGTTCAACCGCGAATGTGAAGGCTACATCAATGTCAGCAAATGTGTCTGTTATCGCATTCGCGGTTAAAACTGGTGAGAACGCACCCGTTATGGTTATCGAGCTGTCGTTTAAATCGTATATTATGTTGGCCGTCAATGATGGCGACATCGCACTGGATATCGCTACCGTGACATCGATGATGCCCACCGCCGTGAAATCCGTCGTGAACTGTGATGCCAGGTCGGCCTCCGCCGCCTCCTCCAGTGCCGTGTCCTCCACGATGGTGAAAGCACTGTTGTATGTGACCACGTCTCCCAGTTTGAATGCTGGTGATATGATCATGGATCCCGCCGTGTCCAGTCCGTATGGTTCCTCCCACACGTCCTTGGGCCAGTTGTCCCACGTGGATTCGTCTCCGATCCAGGTGATGGTGGGCCAGTCGTCCCAAGAGTCAGTGGACAGGAACGTCCAGTTGTATTCGCCTTGGCTCTGTGAGAAGTCGTCCACGGCGAAGCCCTGCACGAAGTAACTGTTGAGGTTGAATGAGTCCCAGGTGTATTCGCTGTTGACGTCAAATATGAGATTGCCCTGGAACGCGGCCGTGACCGCTGATGTGAAGTTGTCATCCACCCCAGGTTTGAATGTTGTGATCAAGGAAACAGTGGTCGCCGCGGACAGTGTAGCACTTGCCCGGACTAGATTTTCTGTTGATGCTAATAAACTTGATTGGACTGTAAGTTCTCGTGTAAAACCTCTTATAAAACTTGGCACCACTGACAAATTTGTATCTGTTGTGTTGACGTCAGGTGTGGCTATTTTTTTGTTAATTGAAATTTCCTGTAAGGTTGTAGTTGTAGCCAAGTCAGACGTTGCGGTAAATTTTATTACACTTGGTAAGACATCCATGCTTGACACACAAGTATCAAATGACACAGAATCAACAACACCATCTATGGTATGAAGATCAGCCTCCCAGTATCTTGTGAATGGACCTCCTATTATACTACGATGGAAACTTATGATGGTGTCTGGAATACTGTTATTAGGATTGTAACTGACCGCCCGCTGTCTATATTTCGCAACTATAGTATTTTGATTAAGACTTGCTGTCTGTGTTGTGACATCGCTTCCAGTCTGTGTTAAATTGCCAGCCGTGCCACGGTATAAAGTGTAATTTGTATTTGTTCCACTAATGTCTGGTTGATATGTTATGCCGTTGATGATCACCTCTGCTTGGGACGTGACCGCAACTCCAGATCCTTGTTGTGTCACCGCGGCATGCCCTTCAATACTCATATTGATATCTACACTACACCTTGATGCTGGTATATTGTAAAGTGTATCGGCCACACGGTAGTCATCCGTGGTTATGGTTTGTGTAAAAAATTTACTTTCAGGAGCGGATGTGTTTAGCGTTACTGTGCCATACTGATCATTACCACTGGGATCAGTTGATGCTGGCGTGGTTATGGTCCAATTTTTTCCAGCCCCGTCGTTTGTCGCTGACCAGGTTAGATTAGTATTCTGTGAATTGAGTGATGGGTCGTTAGGCCAGTTACTGAAACTTTCAGTCCTAACTATCCTTCTGGTAGTTGACACAGGAGTTTTCCTCCTTTATTAAGCGAGACTGATTGATAGGTTGCCGGTTGATACGGTGAACTGATCCCCAGAACTCACAGTCTTGTTTGTTGTAAGTGCCCCATAGAACAACACGTTTCCACCTGTTGATGCGTCCATCAGTGCGATGTGTGTGACAACATTGCCTGTTGTGCCCGCCGTCTGGTAGTCCGCCGTGGCCACTGGGAATGAAACCGGTGTGTTGGTCTCTATCGTTCCTGTGGTCGTGGTGCCCGCCTCCGCGAAAGTCACTGACTGTCTGGCGTATGCGCCTGCGTTGATCTCGTAGTAGCCCCATTTGTTTGTCGCGTCCGTTCCTGAAGTGTTTGACTCCAGGGCCGCCGCCACTCCCGAACCTGAATCCGAGAACAGTGCCACGTAGATGGTGGATGGTGCCGTGTAGGGTGCCGTTGAGTATCTCAACGTGTGGTCTAGTAATTTGTCTTCTAAAAAGTTTGATGCCGCTGACATAATTTTTTCTCCTTTGTAAATTTACAATGTTATTTATTTGTTAAGTCAATCAACTTTCTAACTCAAATATTGTGATTGTATATGAAGGAAAATTGAAGGAGTTTCCACCAGTTGGTGACATACCAACTGTTTGAGTTATCTGATTATTTGAGAATGTCACATCGCCAAGATCAGTGGCACTGAAATTGATTGTAATAAATCCGCTATTAGTTGAACGAGATCCTGAAAAGTTGCTTGAGTTTGAAAAAGTAAAGCTAGATGGCAAACCATTGAAGTTGGACGATTGTCCTACACCAACCGTGGCTGAATAACTTGCTGGGCTGTTGGCACCGTTGACAGCGTTTAGTGATCCAATGGCAGTGATGCGGACATTATAAGTGCCATTTGATATTGGTATAACCTTACCGTTGGTGGTGCCAACTGGTGTGCCTGCGATGTTTAATTCATCTTTTGTGACGTTAAAAGATGTTGTCATCATACCAGAACCTACTTGAGATCCACTTTTCCCCCCCACTACAATTATCGTCTCCAATGGCACGAACGATGTTCCTGCTCCTAATATGTTTTTTGCGAATCCTATTGGCATAGTTCTCCTACGCGAATGCTTTTGCTATGTTGGCTATGTTGTTGGTGCCATCGTTGAATATGGTCACAACGTCTATGGCATTGGCGTCCGTTGACAGTGTTGGTGTGCCTCCCGCGAACTTGACGGAGGTGAACGCACCAGTCCTTGAACCCGTGCCATCCTGTGTGATTATTATGGTCACCGTGCCACCCGTTGGTAGGTTTGAAATCGTGAATGTTGTGCTGTGTGCCAGTGTGACCGTGTGGACCGTGGCCGTGGCCGCGTCAACGGTTATGCCAGTTGAACTGGTCAGTGCCGTGATGTCTTCCGTGTAGTTCTTGTTGAACCTGACCGTGTCATCTAGGTCTATGGTGCTACCTGATGATGCTATTGTTGAATTGGTTATGGTTAGGTCGCCATTGCCATCGTCCGTTATGAATCCCGAGTCATTGGTGAACATTGATATCGCACCCGCCTTGTTGGTCAGTGTCTCTGAACTAGATGCTGTGATGAAACTGGTCAGTGTTGGTGTGCCAGTCAGTGAGGCGTATGTGAAATCCTGTGCCGTCTGTGCCGTCCCCGTTATGGTGATGGTGTCTCCTGAAACCGCCGTGCTTATGCCAGTGGCACCCGCTATCTTGAACGTCTCCCCTGGGTTGACCGCCGTGCCCGTTGAGTCATCTCCAACGAATGTGGTGGCCGCCGTCGCTGAACCTGTTGCATCAGTGTCCAATTCGAACCTTGCGTTTGAAGTGTTGTATTTGAGGATCTGACCGTTGGTTGGTGAGTCGATGTTGAACATGTCAATCACGCTGTTCACGTTGTCAACATTCTGCTTGATGTCCGGTCTGGCCAGTCTAGGTGAATCTGTTCCTGAGTCTAGGTGTGTTGTTCCTGCTTTAGTTCCTGTGGGCCAAGTAGCCATTGTGTGCGTCTCCTTTAGTGTTATTTAATTAGATCGCGTCCGTCTTGATGATCCTGTAGTAGTTGCCACACGTGATCATGGCCACGCCTGTGCCCAATCTCAACCCACTCATCGTTCCTGCTGGAACCGTGCCAAGGTTGATTGTGTCTATTTCTCTGGTCAGGCTGACGGGGGTGGATGTTTGTGTCTGTGCGGAAAATATGCTGACGTAGGCCGTGGTCGATTTCCTCCACATCACTGCAAAGAAGTTGGCTGACAGTGTGAACAACGTTGCTGAGTCTGGATCGAACGCAGTTGACGTTGAGTCTGAACCATTGGTGACGCTGACCGCCAGGCTGTTTGATGCGTGTGTGTCAGGTGTGCTGATGTCTTCGGCCACTATGTATTCGGGTGATGTCCTGTAGGTCCAATTTGCGTCTAGGTCTTCTGAAGTCCTCGCCACGGAGTTCACGTATAGGTTTCCACCCTTGGTTCCGTTGCTGTCCCCATACATGCCAACCCACTGGCCGGATTCCAATCTGATCGTTTGAACCAAATCTTCTCCCAACTGTGTTTCTGATCGCAGTTGACCACCCTGATACTGTATCCTGTCTGGGTTCTGCACAGAGATGTCGTTCCACTCGGCATTCTGATTCCCACTGGCGGGCCTGTCCAACCAAAAATTATCAGCGGTGTTAGTAGGATGTCTTAAATTCCATCTGTGATTGGTAAATGTTATGTTCCACATCACACCAGCCTGGTTGCCACCTGTCGTGCTACCATCAGTCGCGTGGTATGGAGTCCAGTTCAACATCGCCCCCCTAAACTCCACCCCGTTGCCAGGTCGGCCTCCGGTGGGATGTTGCATCCATTTGAAATTTGAATCACCTGTCCACATTAATCTAGGCAATGATTCTGCCGCTGATGAGTGTGCTGTGCCGTCTGCTTCAACTCCGTTATAAAAACTGCCTGTTGAATCAGGATCTCCACCCACACTGCTGTATGAATGTAGAGGTAGATATGCCGCTTCATTTGTTTGGCCTGATATGGTTGAAGTAATTGCATCCAACCCTGTCAATGCTGAACTTGGTGTGCTGTATAAAGTATCTAGGTCTTCCAACACTGCGTGGATCCACACGGGTTGATTGGTTCCTGTTGCACTTCCTGTTGTATAAGAAATAGTTTCTTGATTGGGATTTTTAGCCACTAATATTAATGAATAGGCCTTGCCAGCAGTTCCAAACTCAGTATTATCCATGCCAGGCATTTCCCAATATTCTGCTACCACGCTGTGCCTTGTTTCTGTGGGTTGGAATGATAACAGGCCTGATATTTTACCAGAGGATGTCTGTCCTGCATCTTTAAACAATACTATTGAACCTTGGTCTGCTGTTGAGGTCATTAAAATGTTGGAACCCCATGATTTGATTTCAGGTCTTGTCATTGCGTGACCACTACTAAGGTTAATAGACATAGAGGTGGCATCCGCGGTGTCTGCCGTAAAATAACCCAAGAATTCCTGTGAGCCATTGGTGATGGCAAGATAACCTGTCAAGGAACCTGCTCTTATGGCGTTGTTTTCCGTGTATGAAACTTGATAGGTCGTGCCCAGTGCCGTTGAAGTGTCATCAACCCACTGTTGCCAGGCCGTGTCGTTGGTGCCGTCATAGGTGCTCCAGTCCGTGGTCCTGCCAGTCCCACCTCCTGAACTGCCTCCTATCCAAACTGCCCTGCCCGCTCCTGGGAATGTCATAGTGGTGTCTCCTTAACTGTAGGTTGGTCCAAGCGTCCAGTAGAACGTGTTGCTTGATCCGTTGTATCTTGAAAATATGTATACCGTCTGTATGTCGTTGGCCGCTGAAACTGAACTGCTGTCAACCCCACTCGCGAACTTGAACGTCTCCCCGCCCGTTGCGGTGAATGACATGGTCCTTGATCCAGTGCCGTCCTGCACCAGGTAGAGCGTGACGCCCACTGACTGTGCGGTGTTGGTTGGGAAGTTGCTCATGGTGAATCCCGTTATGTTGGCACCCAGGGTCACCGTCTGTAGGTTACCGTTGGCCCAGTCCACTGTGTAGGCACCATTGGCGCTGACTGTGGAGTTGTATGAGTGTTCGTTGAATTTCTCAATTCTACCCAATCTAGACATCGCTGAATCACTGTCGCTGTAGAAAGCGTATGTGTCTCCAGTGACATTGGCGCTATCATTGTTGTATGCGTAGAAATGGTAGAAGTCACCCACGGTGTGGGTCCCCTGGCCATATGTGCCTATTCCCCTTGAGTAGAAACCGTGGCCCGTGCCCAAACTTGCCGTGTTGCCTGAACCTGATTGCACGTCAACCCACGCGCTCATACCCGCCGCCTCAGTAACTGTCAAATCACCCGTGCCCTTTGCTTGCATGTATACACCACCTTGGACCCCTTGTGCGTTACCAATCACTGAATCTGAACTGCTGGTGTTGACGGGGTTCGACTCCGCTGAAACGGCCATCGGCCCCCTTGATATGTAGTTGCTGGTGTTGGTCGTATTTGATCCATTGGCATCAAATTTCATGACGAAGAAATTCCTATACCTGTCATCGCTACTGTTTGAATCCTGCCCACTGGTGGCCTTGATGTCAGTGATTATGGCATTACCGTATAATCTACCATGGTCAAACGTGAAATCCCTGGCCTCACGATACAGGATGTTTCCATTGTTGTATCTTGCGTTTGTGGAGTGATTACTGAAGTCACCTCCGCCACCTTTCAGCACGATCATACCAGTGCCTGACGTTGATATCTCGAAGTCCGCGTTTGATGAACTCGTTGATATCTCGTTGCCCGTGAATGTGAAGTCTCCCGTGCTGGCTGAACCACCACCCGCTATTGTGATTGTTTTTGTCGCCCCAGTGCCTGACGCAACAACACCTGAACCAACGAAGTTGATCGTCGTGGCCGCTGTTGACAGCGATGAACCCTCGTCCTGGACCGTGATCGCACTGCCCCCACCCGCCACCGTTGTGAATGTGAATCCAGCCGCACCGTCCGTGGTCAACACCTGTCCGTTGGTGCCATCTGTGATGCCTAGACCTGTGATAGCAGTGGGTATGGTTGGCTTGTTTGTAAGATCCGTGTATGAACCACTGAAATGGCTCAGGTCGCTTATCTGTGATTCCGTTATGCTCAACGCCGCCTGGTGTTGTGTCACAGAGCCCTGTGTTATGTTGGCATCTGGGACGTTGGCCCAAGTGACAGCACTTGAAAGGTCATTGCTCTCCGCTGTAAGGTATGTGCCGAAGTCACTGACTTGTGATTTGGTTATGCTGAGTGCGGCCTGTTGTGCCGTCACGTCTGATTGTGTCACAGTGTAATCCGTTATGTAACCAGCACCATTGGTCAACGTGTTGTTGTTGGTCGGTATGGTCGGTGTTCCCGAAAGGTCTGAATAGGCACCTGACGTGGCCACGGTGTTCAAACCTAGGTTCGTCGCGGCATTTGTTTTCTGTGTTGAATCCAATCCTTGGTTGTTGACATCTATCCTCAATCTGTTGCCCAGTGATGTGGCAGTGGTCGTGGCGAAGTTGGCATCATCTCCCAATGCCGCCGCCAGTTCATTTAAAGTGTTAAGGGTCTCTGGTGCTGAATCAACAGTGTTGGCCACCTGTGTGTTCACGTAACTCTGTGTGGCGTATGAAGTAAGGTCTGGTCCAGTGACCGTTATGGTGTCTCCAGACACCGCCGTGGTGATGTTTGTGCCACCCGCTATCTTGATGTTGTCGTTGTCCTTGGCACTGAACGTGATTCCTGTTGAGTCATCTCCAACTATGGTGATGTTGGCGTCAGTGATGTAAGATCCAAGATCTGAAACTTGTGATTCTGTTATTGACAGTGCCGCTTGGTGTCCAGTGACATCCGATTCAGTGACCGTGTAATCCGTTATGTAAGATCCAAGATCTGATACCTGTGATTCAGTCACGCTCAACGCCGCTTGGTGTTGTGTCACACTTGATTCGGTTATGTTGGCGTTGGGAACGTTGGCCCATGTCACAGCACTTGAAAGGTCATTGCCCTCCGCTGTCAGGTATGTGCCGAAATCTGAAATCTGCGATTCAGTGATTGATAATGCCGCTTGGTGTTGCGTCACTGAGCCCTGTGTTATGTTGGCATCTGGGACGTTGGCCCAAGTGACAGCACTTGATAGGTCGTTCGTCTCCGTGAATGACGTCAGATAGGCTGAGTCATTTGTGAACTGTGATATGGCACCTGACTTGTTGGTCAGCGTGTCCGTGCTTGAAGCGGTGATGTAAGATCCAAGATCTGATATCTGTGATTCAGTCACGCTCAACGCCGCTTGGTGTCCCGTCACATCCGATTCAGTCACAGTGTAGCCAGTGATGTAGCCCGCACCGTTTGAAAGTTGGTTGTTGTTGGTTGGTATGGTCGGTGTTCCTGAAAGATCCGTGTATGCCCCTGAAGTGGCCACCGCGTTGAGACCCAGATTGGTCGCGGCGTTGGTCTTCTGTGTTGCGGTAAGTCCTTGTGCGTTGGTGTCAACCCTCAACCTGTTGCCCAAGGCCGTTGATGTGGTTGTGGCGAAGTTGGCATCATCACCTAGTGCGGCCGCCAACTCATTGAGTGTGTTCAGTGCCTCTGGTGCCGTGTCAACTATGCCAGCGACCTCCGTGTCCACGTATGAAGTCGTTGCGAATCCCGCCCCGTTTGTCAGTTCCGTGTTGTTGGTTGGTATCGTTGGCTTGTTTGATAGATCCGTGTAACTGCCTGAGAAGTGTGCCAGGTCTGATATCTGTGATTCCGTTATGCTCAGTGCTGATTCATGTGCGGTCACGTCTGCCTCGCTCACTGACGTCTTGTAGCCGCTGTCGTTGGTGAATTGTGATATGGCACCTGACTTGTTGGTCAAGGTGTCCGTGCTTGAAGCCGTTATGTAACTGCCTAGGTCTGAGACCTGTGATTCAGTCACGCTCAATGCGGCTTGGTGTTGCGTCACTGAACTTTCAGTTATGTTGGTGTTGGGAACGTTGGCCCATGTCACTGCCGCTGAAAGGTCGTTCGTCTCTGCTGTCAGGTATGTGCCTAGGTCTGAAATTTGTGATTCCGTTATGCTCAACGCCGCCTGCTGTGCCGTCACGTCGCCTTGAGTGACTGTGTAGTCAGTGATGTAGCCTGCCCCATTTGTTAATTCTGTGTTGTTGGTCGGTATGGTTGGCTTGCTAGTTAAATCAGTGTATGAACCTGACGTGGCCACCGTTGCCAATGAACTTGATTGTGCCAATCCTGAAATGTCTGGTCCTGTCAAGGTCAGTGTGTCCCCTGACACCACTGCCGTGATGTTCTGTGTGCCCGTTATCTTGAATGTCTCGTTTTGATTTACCAGTGTGCCTGAACTGTCATCACCGACGAATGTGATGCCTGCTTCGTCTCCACTTGATGCGTAACCTAGTGCGTTCCAGGCCGCTGAGCCCGTCCCTATCTTGAATTTGTTAGTGTCTGATTCCCAACCGAACTCTCCAGCCGCCAAGGTTGGATTGGCTGACGCCCAGTTGCTTGATGTGTCTCTTCTTAGTTGTATCTGTGTAGCCATTATGCTGATGTTCCTCCATTGATAGTGGTCGTCCCACCGTAAGTTGTTGAACTAGACCCGCCGTCAATATTTATTGCGTTGTTGATGGTGCTGGCGTCTACCGTCAGTGTTCCGTCGGTCGTGCCTATGGTGATGCCACCCGCACCCGCTATTGGTAGGATGTTGCCATCTGATACCGCTATCTGTGAACTGTCTGGTGCCTGGAATGTTATGCCCTGTGCCTGTGATGTGCCCTCGATGGTCACTGTTGATCCTGTGACTGAAGTTGATATACCGGTTCCGCCCGCTATGGTGATTGTGTCACCCTGTGTGACGTCTTTGCTACCTGAGTCCGCCGCGATGGCGTGTGTTGAATCACGTAGATTGATCAAGGTTGAGTCGATCTGTGCGAACGTCAGTGGTGCGTTGGTGTTTAAATTCTCTGTGGATAGGGTGCTCGAGGTCTGTGACCTTGTCACTATGGCGGCCTTGGTTGGCATTCAGGATCTCCTTTGTAATTACAAGGATATTTATTGGAATTAATGTGATGTTAGGTTAGTAGTGCCTTCCCTCGTGAAGTAATGTCTTGTTCCATCATAATACACTTTGAATATTTCTGCCTTACCATAGTTGATGCCTATGCCTGAACCCCAACATATGAAGTTGGTGTTTGATTCAAAAAGTATGTCAGCACTTTGGCCAACCGTTCCAGCATTACAAAGGAATATTAATGTCAGCGTGTCATTTGTATCCATATTGGTTGGTCTGTTCATGGTGATGGCATCTGAGTTTTTGCCTTCAAACCTATGCAGTTGTGTTGAACCATTGTTAAAATTAGGAGTGAATGTGCTGTTGTCCATTGGATGGGCCGTGGACTCCTCATAAAAAGAAAATGCATTTGTGTAAGAACCAGCTGGCGCTGATATCCAACTCAGTGTGCCTGAACCATTAGTGGATAACACCTGTCCATTTGATCCAGCTGTCTCTGGGAATTTCATCTCGTTGATACGCACCGTGGCCTTGTCAGTCAGCACCACTTCAAATGGTATGTTGTCCGTTGCTCCACTGCTCTGTGCGTCTGAGCCATATATGCTGAACCGGGCTCCTGTGCTGAATGCGTTGCCCTGGTGATTGAAATCCACCTGCCCTGAATTCACCCGAAAGAAGTTTCCAAGGTCTGTGCCCGTGGCACCCGTATCTGAAACTTGGAATGAAGTGAAAACACTCTGGCTGGTGCTACCTGACCCACCCCCGAGGTTTGAAACCACTATGTCGCCATTGGCGTCTGCCGTTATGGTGCCACCTGAGAAATTGACCTGTGTGTCCGCCGTGATGGTGTGCTGTGTTGAGTCATCCGCCCTGAGCCTCCATCCCTGGTCTCGCAGGTTAAGGAAGTTTGAATCCAGTTCCGCGTTGGTGAGTCCTGCACCTTTTGGTATTGAATCCGCTGTGACTGATGTGGTTGTTGCTGATCGTGTGACTAGTTTGGCCTTGGGCATTTTGGGTCTCCTTGATTACTTGTTATTTAATCATAGTGACCAGTCCATTGCCAAATGTTATCTCCGTGGGCTGGTCCCCCTCGGGTTCAGGTTCCACCAGTTCCAGATCATGTAGCTCGTCGGCGTCCAGGTATATCTCGTCACGCTCGTAGTTCTTACGCAACACCCCACGTGCCTTCAAGATGTGTCCCTCGCCCAGTATGTGTGTGATGGTTGGCCATCCCACGTGGTCGTAGTTCTCCATGCGGCTGTCCGTGAATGATCTGCCGGACTGCGGGTTGTCAATGTTGCCTATGCTCACTGACAGCTCCCTGTATTTGCTCCCCGGGTTGCTGGCGCTCATCCTCTCGCCTGATATACCGGTCAGGTATACCTGGGCTGATGGGTCATAAACCGGGTCTTTCTTTCGTTTTGCCATTATCGTTTCTCCTGTTGTTTGATTTGTTTCGTAAACTCTGGTTCTCCACCTTCCAACTGTTGCTGGCCTCACGTTCCTCACGTTTGCGTTCACGCCTCTGGTGGATCTCCTCCTGTTGTTGTGACTCTATCAGGGACCTCACGAACTGGTCCTCCTGCTGACGCTTCTGTTCTGGTGTCATTTCTTCCTCCAACGTTGGTGCAGTCCACCACCCAAGCCCGCGGGCCTAGGTCTGCTCCGGCCCAGGGTCTTCCTGTGCATGGCCTCGCCCCTGTTCATCAGGTGCACGTTCTTCGTGGTCCATCCCCGTTCGGTGTCATGCCTCACCAGGTTCAGGCTGTCCGTCGTCCTGCCCAGTTGGTCTATGTGTCCCACCCATATGTCCCTGTATTGCTCCCAGGTCAGACGCCACGCCTGTGACCAGAACCGGGCCTGGTTCTTGGCACGTAGCCAACGCCTCCTCAGGTGCTTGAGTTCGGGGTCCGGTCCGGTCTTCCATGTGTCAGGCCTAGGTCCCAGGCCCTTGCCCCGCCTCCTGTCGCTGTGTGCCTGCCGCTCCTCGGGTGTCTGGTTTATGGAATAGGTTATGCCCCAGTTCCAGGGCCTTCCCCGACTTATGTTGGTGCTGACCCGTTTCTGGTTGGTGGGTGACACCGTGATTGGTTGTGTCCTTGTTCTTCTCGTCATTGTTATTCTCCTTTACGGTATTTATTATAACACCTAAATATCCTGGTGTCAATGTGGATGTGGCTGACCGCAACGTTCGGTGATGGGATCGGTCCAGTTGCCGGTCTGGCAGGGCCATCCTGACTGCAACGCGGAGCAGTTGGTAATTGTGAGCAACACAATGGTAAAGATGGCGATCCTGGCTATTTTGGTAAAGATGGTGTTCATGGTGCGGCTCCGGTGGCTAACTGCTAATTCTATTGTCCAGTATCCTTGCTGTTGACTGCTTTGCCATCCACAAATTGTTCTATGTCTGTTTTTTTTTGACGTATGGCCCATGATCGTAAATCACCTATTGCTTCACATAAACCTGTGAAACTGGCTTCCATGTCATCCTGATTGGTTTGACTGTTGTGCATATAACCATCGTATGCGAGTGGTTGTTCTCCCACTGCATCATCCATGTCCCACATGGCTGAATCCATGTGTTGCATCACTTCATCGAAATGTTCTTTGATCTCTTGTTTCAAGTTCTCTGGTAGGTGTGTGTATTTGTTGATGTTCCAATCCAGCTCTGGATACAGTTTGGCACACTGTGCCTGGTATTTGAGTGAATTTGGTATTGAGGGTTTCGTCATTGTGTTTCTCCTTTTGTTATTCATAATTGTAGCACACATTGTGATTGTGTCAACCCGGTGGTTTTGTAGATGGTTTTTTTGCGTCCAGCTAAAAATTTGCGTTAATTTTCTGATCAGGCTGGTTCAACCCTGTCTTTTTTTTGGCAATGCGAGCTCCCATATGGGATCTGGTCTATCAGGTTGATGAATGTCCATGGCCTGCCTCAACAGTTCCCTGTTGTGCCTGACCAGTTCTATGTTGTGCTCACATTTGGACATGGCCGCGGTGATGTCCAGGCCCTGCAGGTGATACAGCATATCCTTGTAGGCTGTGATCTGGCCATCCATGTGCAAGATTTTACTGTTGATACCCCTCGTGTCTGCCCTTTCAATTAAGGTTTGTATTTTCTTGAATGTTTTCATTGTGTTCCTCCTTTGGTTATGCTTAATTGTAGCACGGATCTGGATCCTGTCAACCTTCCGGAAAAGTGTGGAAATTTGTGCAACACTACTAGGCCCAATCCCATTACCAATCCCAGGGGGCGCCCCACCACTGTCCAGCCAGAATGATCCCGCGTGCGATCACCCTCACCAACCTGGCGATCCAATCGCGTGGTAATGGCCTCCGGCCGGCCATTATAACAGGGTTTGGAGGGTTGTCAACCGGTCGATTGGATGTGGAAATGTGGCCCAGACTGGCTCTACTGATTCATATGGTCGGGAATTGGGTTGGTAATGGTGTTCTGACTTGACTGGCGGAAGGCCTGCCTAACCCTGCTCATACGGCCTCTGTTACGCCCGCTATGTCCAGCCGTGTGCCACTCTCTGACAGCGTCTTACGGTTGTTATCGTGCTGTCGTTTGGGGTCTAATGCTAGGTCAAGTCAGCAGGGATCCTTCTCCAATCCCTGCGTTCGGCTCTACTTCTTGGCCACTATCACTTTGAACTCATACTTGTCAAAGATCGCTTCCGGGCCAAGACTGCTGATTGCGTGAGACACTTTCACTCCATCTTCTGGATATGCTTGGTCAGCCGCCATGTAAAGGAACTTGATCTGGTTACGGTATTCAGACTTGATTGTTTCCAAATACGGTTTGGCTGTCTTGTTGTATCTCGCATCTTCTCTGACCAATTGCAGTTTGTGATATGCCTCTGTGATGGGTGTGGTGAAGTCCACTGTTCTCGCACCTTTCAACACTTCTATCATTGCTTGTTGTTGTATTGTTTTCTTTGTAGTCATAGTATTATTATAACATCTGTGCGGAGTTTGTCAAGCGGCCCGGGTGATCTGTTTGTTGTGGTAATTGGAATTCAGACCGCGTGGGCCGTATCGTGTTCACTATTATAACAGGTGTTTGCTGTGTGTCAAGCGGTCCGGGTGATCCCAGTGTGGTAATCCCACAGCAACCTAGGGTCGAGATCTACTCGAACAGGGTCTCTGACAGGTCCTCCGTGCTGGCCGCTATCCTCTTCCGTGCTATCTCACAGTAGTTGTTGTCCAGATCTATGCCCGTGAACTGCCTGGCCAACTCCCTGCAGGCCATGCCCGTTGAACCTGATCCTGCGAATGGGTCCATGACGTGTGCCCCCTGTGGTGTGACCAATTGGACCAGATACCGCATCAGTGCCACTGGTTTGACCGTGGGATGGTTGTTGCCCACGTTGTGTGTGGCTGGATCACTGGTAAATGTCTGCACATTACCATTCTTGTCCGTGAGTCCAGTCTCTATCTTGCCAACTGCGTTGTTGCCCACGTTGTTCTTCTTATCGGGGTTGTATTGCACTCCTGTGCCGTCGACATCATACATTCCGGCGGGATTGGTTGGTATGTGTGATAAGGAACCTTTGTTCTTCTGTCCCTTCTCGCCATGCCAATGTTCCGGGGACCAGTCGCCATCTGTGCCTAATATACCACCTTTGCTAGTTGGTATGTGATGCTGTTCAAATCCCCTGTGCCTCTCCTTACGGCTCACCTTGGGCGAGTAGAAGTATTTCTGGTAGTCTGGTATGTCGCCAAGCACGTTGCTGGGATACCTGCCCTCCGTGTTGCCTGTTATTAGTTTTTCTTTGTCCTTGTCTAGATTTCCAGTGGGTTCACAATACTGATCCATACCTGTTGTCCTTGTGCCCTTGAAGACATTTGCTTCTTTCATGTCCGCTTCACCCTCATATGCTATCCTGGTGGCGTCTATGTTCAAGGCCCCAACGCCGTGCGTCAGCACGTTGTCTATGGTGCTTCCCCGGAATGGCTTGCGGGCCATCACTATGGGCTCGTGTGCTGGCTTCAGTGCGGTCTTCCAACCTGACCACTGCTTGGCTTCTGGTGATGTTGGCACTGCTATGGGCTTCATTCTTTCAAACGGCACATCGTTGTTTTCTGAGAAACTTCTTTGATTTTTGATGTTATAGCCATCAGTGACATCTCTTACCTCGTGTCGCTCAACACCCTGTCTCCGCTGTATGGCCTTGCCTATGTCCTGTGCCTTGGGGAATCCTGATGCGTAGATCCACATAATCTGGTCCCTGATGTCAAATCCCACTCCCTCTATGTTGGTGGCCAGGTTGTGATAGGTCCTGGCGGCTGAGAACGCCAACAGGTAGCCACCTGGCTTCAGCACCCTTAAACATTCCTGCCATATCTCCACCGCCCCCGTGTTGCGGTCCCACTCCTTGCCCAGGAACTCTATGCCGTAGGGTGGATCGGTTATGACGGCGTCTATGCTGTTGTCCTTGAATTGTTTTAAAACTTCGGCTGAATCGCCGTTGATTATTTGTTGACTCATTTGTTGGCCTCCTAAAGGTAGCAGTCAGTTGTTTGTGTGTGTATTTAGGCCGTGGCTAGGCCAGCATGCTGGAAAGTGGTTGATCACCGCTGTGCGTGGGTGTGTGTGCGAGTAAAGGGGTGTTCTGGACCTGATCATGCTACATGGATTATGGCAAAACAAAACAGGCATCGATCAGGTCCGGGTTGTCGCTGACGTGTCTTATAAGTCAACTCTGCAAGGAGTGTCTTCACGCCTGGACACGGATATTTATTCACGGACCACGAAAGGCTTGCTTTTCCTGATCGATGAATATATACTACTAGAATATGGCAACTATAACAACACAACAACAACACATCAACAATCTACAACAGGCACAGGCGAGGCATCAGGAACGAGCCATACACACATTCCAACGACACATAGGCACCAACATCATGGCACTCACACCCCAACAGATACGAAAGATCAGAAGGCAACAACAGAGGCTACAAGCAAAGGCATCGAGACATAGACAAAGCCAAGTCTGACCAGTGGCTAAAACATTAGTTGTAATATGACGGCTAATGACCTAATGCAGATCAATGCATCTCTATTGTGTTGATCATACGCGGGCCGAGAATTTTGCTCGAGATATCCGAGAGGATAGATCAAGAGTTTGGTAGTTCCAACACATCCGTCTACCGGTAAATTTTTTAGAGTCTTGTGCGAGATATCAAGCACGAGTGACGGCAATATGTGATATTTTTTTTATGGAGATATCGCGTATTGCCGTCTTGTGACTTCAACATCAAGTGTCGCTTTCGCTATTAGGTAGTAAATGAGAGAACACGATCACGTAGTCCACGGAGTGATCGTTTATCCATTTACAGGTCTCGCAGAGACCTATAAACAACCACACACATTGACACATCGTCGCTGTCGTAGTATAATTGCTGTATGTTGATAGATGATGCATTATATCTGATAGAGACCTGGTCTGGTGGCACGGTCACACTGACCGACAGGCAGTTGTTCCAGGTCACTGAACATTTCATGAGCACATTGCCCGCGGATCATCACGTGCCTGGTCACACTTGGTCACAGATGGTGGGCGAGATGGATTGGTATCGGCAAAACGGATTCATGACACCCAGACAGCGGGCGTGGTTGATGCACCGCCTACGTGAACACCTCTAGATCCTGATGACCGATCGTCTCTGGAGCACGTGGCTCTGGTAGTCCTGGGATCTCCGGGCGAATTCAAATCTACAACTGTGTATGGGACCACCCGCACACCTCACGGTGCCCTTGCCGGACTGTCGCCTGCTCATCTCACACCTCCATTGCCCATGGGCCTGGATCCGGTGGTTGAATCGTTCCACCTGCATTATGACACCGTGTGCGTGGCCGCACTGGCGTAGTTGCTACGCCTGTCCAGTTCATTCCTGGCCGTGACCCTCACGTCGTATTGTTCGCCCGTGGACACCGGTCCAATGAAGAACGTTGTGTCGTTGGTTATGCCAGCGGTGATGTAGGTGCTGTCAGACGCCAACTTGTATTGTGTGATGTATTCGTTGACGAATGGATCCGTTGATGCGGTCCAGGTCACTCGCATCTGTGACTGTGCCACGTATCCTGATGTGCTGGAGATGCCGGAACTGGTCACCGTCACTGACGCGGGTGCTGACACCAACAGGGGATCTGGAAGGTTTATGGTCGGCTTGGAGGCCGCCGCGGCCTGACCATCCAACACGTAGTCATTGCTGTTGTGTTCCGAGGCCGTGAAACCCAGGGTGCCACTTGGACTCAGGTTCATGCTCTCGACCCTGAAGTATCCATCGAAATTCAAATTACGGTTCTGTATGTTGACCAAGTCACCCACGCTCACGTCCGTTACGGCCGTGGTGGTCGAGAACTGGATCGCCATCTTGTTCCTGCTGGTCTTGACCAAGGTCTCGGCCATGTTCAGTGCCCTCTCCCTGTTGGTGCAGTGGGGCAGTGTTATCTGTTTGTCCAATGGTATGCCATTGTCCTCTGTCAGGTAGGTGGAATACACGCTACCGTCACTGGGAGGCCAGAAAACGTCATTGGGTTGGTAGTCAGCGTCTGGATCCGTGTAGGTCACACGCAGTTGGTTCACTTTCCTCTGTTTGCTCTCACCCGCTATCCTCAGTCCACCGATCAGGTTGTCCTCGTTGATGATCATGGTGACTGGTGGTGGGTTGGGTGCTGAATCAACGTCCGCCAAGTTGCCACCGTGGTGCAGTTTGACGAAATACTTGCCTGATTGGTATGGCATTATGCCATTGAAGCTGGCCAGGATGGTCTTGACGTTGTTGAGCAGGCTCTCTGATGTTTCTATGTAACCATCGAACACACTGAACTTGCCAGTGGTGCTTGACGTGTAGGGCACGGTCTGTTCACACTGTTGTGCCGCCAGTTTGATGCTGTCCCAATCGAAGTAGTCATTCGCCAGGCCCTTGCCATAGGTTGGATTCCTCAGGTAGTCCAACAACACGTTGACCGGGTTGTTGTTGTATTCCTCAGTCTCGCTGGCGTAGGTGGTGGCATGTGTGGCCGCACCATCTATGGGTAATTCCGTAGAAAATTGGAAAGAACCATTGGCCAGACCGGTCTGTGGTCCATTGCCCGTGATCACATTCATCAACTGGATCTGATATGTGCCTGTGGGCACGGCAAACACGTGATCCACGACGGCCGTCGCTGGTGTGCTGTCAGTGGTCGTAACTCTGCTGGTTGCGGTGCTTGACACCGTCGCCCCACCATTTGAATTATACAGGATGGCCTGCAGGGCAACCGACTGGTATTCCCCTGGCTGGTTATCTCTGGATCGAACTGTTGATGTGGCCCGGACACTGATGGTTGCATCACTGGTGCTGGTGGTGAAATAAGCATCGCCGACCGTGTTTTCAGTTGGTAATAAAGTAGCCCTGCTACCATTCGCGACATTGGTCGTGTGTGCCACCGCACCGCCACCTGACAAGGTCGCGTTGGTGAAAGCACCTTTGTATGCCTGTGTGTATCCGTTAATGATGTTGAATATCTTCCTGCCTTTCAACCTGACCTGGATCTTTGGTATGCCTGACCTGTAGGGATTGTTGTCTGAATCCGCTTGGTCCTCGATCTTCTTCCACCTGAACCTACACGCTAGGTATGAC
>Ga0208770_1000687_pt1 | contig 19946 bp, 23 predicted proteins | sample AntAceMetag02UK9_FD_184771 | JGI IMG/M metagenome (GOLD analysis project Ga0208770, IMG submission 184771) | Saline lake microbial communities from Ace Lake, Antarctica - Antarctic Ace Lake Metagenome 02UK9 (SPAdes) (version 2) | ecosystem: Environmental > Aquatic > Non-marine Saline and... | reverse complement strand
GGAGACCTGACCTTATTCGCACTCTCTGGTAAAGCCCAAATAAATCAAAACTAATCGTTGCTATCCATAACTAATTTTAGTATAATATACGTATATTAATACCAATTGCAATTAGGAGAAAATAACAAATGGCAACAAAAAAGAAGAACTTGAAGAAGTCAGCCAAGACTGCAAAGGCACCTACAGGAACAGCGACGGCTAATCCCCAGGCGGCACCAGCACAGGCACAGGCTCCACAACCGGATCCAACTGCTTTATCGATCGGCGACTTGAAGAATCTATCCACCATACTTGATGTGGCATCTACAAGGGGTGCGTTCAAGGCCAATGAGATGGCCGGCGTAGGATTTTTATATAACAAACTACAGGCGTTCTTGGCCAAAGTGGCACCGGAACAGAAACCTGAAGGCGCGGAAGCACCAGCGACTGCGGAAGGAAACAAATAATATGGCACTAATAAATGTAAATGACCAAGCCATGCCAATGGGTTCAGACTCAGGAGCAGGTGAGGGACAGACAGGACCAAAGAGACACTTCAAACACATTGGAGAACTCGTGGACGGTGGAGCGAAGGTAGTGATCGTGTACAGAACAGTACCCGGTGAGCCTGACAACTGTCTCGTGGTTGGGACTAAATTCCTACCAGACATGTACCACAACTCTTTGATGAAAGCCGTTGAAGGTGCAGGTCAAGAGGCAGACGAACTTGCTGATTACCTGGGCAGACAGACGTTCCCAGATGGGACCAACATGTTGGCCATGATGCACAACGACAACTACATCAAGAAGTTCAAGACCAAGGACATAATGGTCACTTTTGGAAACACCCCAGACGGTAGGATCCTTTTGAACAAACTGAACGAGATGATCGCCAAAGAGAAAGGTGTCAAGGTTTCTGAATTACAATCAGATCCAGATGCTAAGGTAGAAGCACCCAAGGCTGTCAAAAAGGCAACAACGAACAAAGCTGATGCCAAGACGACAACCGCCAAAGAATAGCACATGGGTACAGCTGACGAAGGATTTCGTCAGTGAATGGCCGGAGGTCCTGGATGGTTTACAGTTCCAGAACATGCCGGTCAAGTACCTGTTGTACGTGAACATCCTACTCAAGAACAACGTCACCATACACTACGACATAGCCAAGGAACTCAAAGTCAAGAAGCAGGAACGCATAGCCAAGTTCCTCAAGGACACCATAGAGCAGAACTACCTCAAGATAAAATCAGTGGATCTAAAGTTTGACATACCCGCACTGAAACGGGACATGGAGTCCAGGACTTCGTTGGTCATGGCCAAGACTTTTAAGAAATAGAATTGAATTTATTTTTTAGCCACTCAAGCTCATAACTTAACATCAAAGCACGTTTATCACCGTTGACCTCTTTGTAGTATTCAACGGCATCTAATGCTCCACGTTGCACTAACAGTGCATATGCACCTTTGCCTAGCTCACACCATTTTTTAAGTCTGTGCTTGGATTCCACAGTGGGTTTCATCTCACACAGCTTGAGCACTTCCCTGAATGCCACACGCCAACTAATCTCTGGTGTTTGGTTAAAGTGACTTGTCCCACATAACTGCGGTACCACAGTGTGTGGCTGTGACAGTGTGAAATCTAAATTCGGGTGTATTGTTGAAAGACACAGACGTTTGTTGTACAAGATAACTGCCCTATGTCCGTACTCTAGTCCATTGACTGGATTCTTGCAGTGGAATATGTAATGACAGGAATTCTTCATCCTGTCTGGCTGAAAACTGAAATCGAAACTATCGTCTATTTCAATGGTTGGAAACACTGCAAAGAAATAATCTGTTTCACTCATAGCGGCCGCGGCATGATATGCCTGGGTTCTACCTTTGACTCCTTGCAATCTTTTTGCTCTGGGATATTTCTCTTTCAATACTTTCCAATACTTCTCTGCACTGGGTTCGTCGTATGATAGGAAAACTATGTCCATGGGCTTTGTTTCATATGATAGATCAAAATGCACACTCCTGTCTATGTCATGGAACTGCTTGATGTCTCTGTTTCCGGGCACTAACATTATGTCCTTGGTCTCTCCCCAGGTGTACATTTTCTCATCCTCCCAGAAACTGGGATAGAAGTTTGGAAGGTCAACATCTACTAGGTCTCTATTCACCATCCATGTGTAAAACACCTTGTTGTTGTTATATGCTACTAGTGGATCTTTCAGTGCGAAGATTGTTCTACCGATTGGTCGTTGGAACAACGTTGCATGGGCATGATAGTTGATGTCCTTGAAATCTCGTAGGAACGCCAACTCATTCATCTGTTCTTTGAACTTTGCCGTGGGTATCAACATCACATTGCCTTCCTTGTTCAATCCTCCCATGGGGTGTGTTGTGTACCAAACGTGAATCTGATCTTTTTCGTGCTGTTCCGGAATAAAGTCAAGATCAATACCACCAAAGTTTTTTATGTCTACGAGATTAGAGAAGAACCAGAAGTGCTCTGTCTTTACATCCTCGACCACACTTTTCAATATCTCAAAATAACTGCCAATGAAGGGTACCACTCTGGTGTCTGCGAAGGGTGAGTCTATGTTAGATGTGTTTCTGAACCTAACCTGCACACTGTCAAACGCCATTGAACTTCCTTATCTTGTCACAGACGTAATCAACTTCCGCCAACTTTAGATGTGGGTATATGGGCAGACTCAATGATTTGGCACACATGGTTTCGGCATTGGGATATTGTCCAACATTCTTACTGTCCAATGTTTTAGTGTAGTGTATTTTTGTTTCTATTCCGTTGTGTGCCAGATATGTTTTCAACTCATCACGTCTGTCAGACAGCATGACCAACTTGTGATAACTGGATTGTGTGTTGTCCTGTGTTTCTACGAAATCTGTGTGTTTTAGATTTTTCTTGTATCTTTTGAAGACCTTCCCCCTCATCTTCTGCAGTTTGTCAAACTTGCTCAACAACAACAGTAGTTGGTTTGCATGATCCTCGGATATTAGACTGTTGTAGCCATACGATGTCTTGCCATTCAATCCGTGTCTACGTAACGATATCACTGTGTCGTACACGTCCTTGCTGTCGGTCAACACCATGCCACCTGTGCCAAAACTGGGCATGTTCTTCATTGGATCAAAACTGAACACACTGACATCGCCCAATGCACCGGAAGGTGTCTTGCCATGCATGGCTCCCTGTGATTGTGCGGCATCTTCTATTAATGGTATCCTGTGTTGGTCACAGTATTGTCTCAATCTGGTGTAATCTGCTGGATTGCCAAACATGTTCACATACAACACGGCATTTGGCAATCCCATTATGCCCCAGTCTCCAATGTTGCCCTGCTTGTCTGTGTCTGTGAAACGTATGTCTGCTCCCAATCGCTTGATCGCCCCTGCCGTGGCCACGTAACTGAATGCTGGACACAGTATCGTGCTACCTTTGTTTAGACCAACTGCCCTCATGGCGAAGTACAGTCCGTCTGTGGCACTGCCCACACCTATTGCATATTTCCGTTTGTATTTTTCTGCTATTTCAGTTTCTAGCTGTTTGAGATACTTGCCTTGTAGCACGTCACCTGATTTCCATGCCGCTTTGGCTCTCCTTGTGAGCCTCCAAGAGTAAGCATCATACAATCGGTCAATGCCATTAAATTTTATTCTGTAACCACTCATAGTATTTCTCTAGTCCTTGATCAAACGATGTTGTTGGTTCATAACCTAACAAAGTCTTTGCCCTTGTTATGTCCAGTGTTCCTCTTCTGGGATATAGTTTATGAGCACCTGTGTCCACTATGTCGCTCTTGCTACCTGTGAGTGCTATGATCTTTTCCGCGGCAGTTCTCAATGATGTGGCATTGCCTGCCGTTATGTTGAAGCTCATGTTCTTTTCTTCTGACAGCGTGGCTTTTATTATGCCGTCAGCTGTGTCATCGAGGTATGTGAAATCTACCTTGTTGTCTCCGTCATGCACTTCTATGGTCTCGTTGTTCATTGCTCTCTGGAAAAACTTGCTCAACACCCTGTCGTCCATGTCTCCTGGACCATACACACCACTGGGTCTCACTATTGCGTAGTCCACCCCAAACTGTGATTGGTAGTGCTTGACGAATCTTTCCGCCGTTATTTTGGCCTCTCCATACAGGTTGTTAGGTTTTGTTTTTGCATCTTCCTTAGTGCCATCTGCGAAGTGTCCATAAATCATGCTTGAACTGATGAACACCACTTTCTTCACAGGCATCTTTTCTGCGTGCCATAATATGTTCACTGTGCCGCCTATCACGTTCTGCACGCCTATCATGGGATCTGCGTTTACTAGCTTGGCCCTGGGGTAGGAAGCGAGGTGTATCACGTAGTCTGGTCTTGGCCTGAATGCTCTTAAGACATCTGCAGATTTCGAAACATCGCCCGGGATTCTGTATACGTGCGGCCAATTCCTCTGTCTGTAACTGTATAAATTTTTCAAGTCTTCCGGGGTTATGACCCCGTAGGTCTCACTGTTGTCCATGGCCGTCACTTGGTGTCCCATTGCACAGAGTTTTTCCACTATCTTTGATCCTATGAATCCGTATGCCCCTGTTACTAGTATCCTCATTAGAATTCCTTCTTGATTTGCACCGTCGTGTTTTCCACACAACTGTCTTTGATCTCTTTCATCGTTTCTTTCTGTGTATCAACATCGCAACTGGCTGATGGTTTTATACCACAGCCTACCAATAGAATTAACACGATCAAGTATCTCATTATAAAACTTTCACTCCGTATTTGCTTGTCCAAAGTTTACCATCTTTGGTGTCATTTACCATGGGCATGCCCTTGATGTTCAAACTGGTGTTCAACAATATGGGACAACCTGTCTCTTTCTTCCATGCTTTAAGCAGTTCGTAAAACCCTTCATTATCGCTTTTTGACACGGTTTGCACCCTACTTGTGCCATCGTGATGCAATATAGCCGGACAGTCTTTACCATGCGTGTACGCCGCTGTGTATTGCATATAAGGGGTGTTTTTGACGCCAGTAGGTAGGTCAAAATAGTCGTTTACGTCCTCTTCCAGTATGGCCGGAGCGAACGGTCTGAACCGCTGTCTCTTCTTGATTCCGTTTACCAAATCCTTGATGTCCTCACCCCTGGGGTCTGCCAACAGTGATCTATTACCAAGTGCCCTCGGTCCAAACTCCGCCCTGCCATTTGCTACGCCCACCATTTTATTTTCCTTCAATTCTTTTATGATTGCGTCCACGGGATATTCACCTTCTATGTTGTGTCCTAGGAATGGACTCTTCCAATTCAGATGTATTTTTTCTGAGGCCGCTATGCAACCTAGGCTTGATCCCGAATCTCCCGGGTTGGGTATGATCCATATGTTGTCAAACAATCCTAGGTTCGCAAGTGTCCTGTTCGCGGCACAGTTCAATGCCACCCCGCCAGCGTATACCAAATTCCGACTGCCGTACTTGGATGCCCTCAGGAAAAGGTCTGCAAGTATCTCTTCCGTGACTGCCTGTATGCTCGCGGCAATGTCCATGACATCTGCTTCTGGATGCCAGTCGCTCAGTCCCCTGTGTAGATTCTTCTTCATCTTGAATGGAGACTGGTGCACGAAGTCTTCGTATATGTCTTCCTTGTACTTGGGCTTGCCATATGCGGCCATGCCCATCAGGATGTATTCTTCCTCTGCAGGTTTAAGTCCGCAACGATGTGTGAATGCTGAATACAGTATGCCCACCGAGTGTGGATAGTTGAGGGTCTCTTTCCTGTCAATCCAAACTTTGTCAGCAGTGGATATGCTGACAGTCTCCCATTCTCCTATCGCATCAACAGTCAGTATGGTTGCACCTTCATCTTTGAATGGTGATGTAAAATATCCTGCCGCGGCATGTGAGTCATGATGTTTGACATACTCATCAATCTTTATCCCAAAGTGATCCAAGTGCCATTGTGGCATTTCCGTGTAACTTAATGCTGTTCCAAATTGTCCTGCGTAGAATTGTCTTGTTTTCTTCAACCAAGGTCTCTCATAGTATACCACTTTGTCAAATGGACCATAAGTCATTGCTTCGTTTACTATTTTCCAATTCAGGAAGTGATCATTCTTGATTTTCGAATAACGTTCACTGTGTGCCGCCCATAGTATCTCCCTGCCATCCACCACACTCATGGATGCGTCATGGTTCATGCAGTTGATACCTAGTATTCTCATTTTATGCTATCCTCAACACCCGCTTGGCCTTGTCTCGGAACTTCTCCCATTCGGACAATTCCACATTATATTCGAAGTTCTGTGTGGTCAGATTCACTTGCACTTCCTTGGCCCCATTCTTCAAGTGGAACTTCCTGGCCATGTCTGTCAATGGTGACAGCGTTATCAATCTATCTATGTGGTGTGATCCCTTGATCATCTTGTACACCTCGTTCACCATGTGCTTTCCTCCACCCTTCTTCTTGGCCCACACCGTGTACGCTATCGCTATCGAACCCTGCACTCCCGCCCTGTGTATGGCCTGCATGGCGGCGTCCCTGCTCATGGCATCCATCTCCTCAACGCTCTTGGGTATGCCGTGTGTGAATGCGAAACACATCACCGCGGCGATGTCACCCTCCTCGTCCTTGATACCGTATATCTTCCTGCCGTACGCCTGTCTGAACTCCAGACTCAATTCCGGTCTCACAGGATCCTCTGACACGTCGATGTAGGGTAACTCCACCAGTTCAAATTTAGGTTTCTTGTTCAACATCCTATTTGTATATGAATGGGTCTTTCTTCTTAAGTTCTTTCAATCTCTTCCTGTACTTGATCTCTTGCTTGATCTTGTTGATCAGGTGCTTAATCCATGTGAACATTATTTGTCTCCTATCAGTTTGTTAAAAGTTGGTAACATTAATTGTACAGCATCTTCATGTGCTTTGTCTAGTGGATGTGTTGTGCCACGCTCATATTCTTCCATTAACGACCATTGGTTGAAGCCCATCATACGTTCTCCGAAGCTGAACCACTTGGTAAGATCTATCTCGCCGTGCAGTGCAGACATGAATGGATCCTGATCCTTGTGCTGTTTGAACTCATCGTAGAACAGGGTGTTGTCGGCCAGCGTGAACATGAATGGTATTTTCTTCTTCTCCAGGATGTTCTGCAACCAGATGATGCTCTTCCAACTGAGGTATGTCTCGTGGTACTGGTTGGCCGCATGCCTGTAGATGGCTTCCGCGAACGGTTTCACTCCCGTCTCCACGAATGTGTCCCTCCTGGTTCTCCATTGCTCCTGCTGTGGCTCTGACCCTGCCAGTGATCTGAACGCTTCCTCGTTGCCTGCATTGGTGTCCCAGGGCGAAATTGACGTCCACCGTGTGCCTTCCAGTGCCTTGTGCCTGGGCATGGCCCAGTCGTACCTGGAAAGGAAACTCCACATCACAACCACACATTTGATGTCAGTGTTGTTGGCCACTGCATTGAACACACGTCTGGCTATGCCCGGATTGCCCGATCCTGGATATGCCGTACATATGTACTCGTCCGATGGACCAGTCTTCAATCCATAGGCCCATGATTTCTTGCTGGGTATTTTTCCTTGTTCGTCGTCACTCAACTCATGTCCGAATGTGAAACTGCAACCGCCTGCTATAAATTTACTCATATATCCCCAATAGGTTATTTAAAAGCGGAAACACTTCTCCAAAATTTTCTTTCCTGTATCCATCTATCTGTTTAATTTTACGTGTCAGCGAATCCTTATAGTCATGCATGACTGTCAGTGGCTCGCTATTGAGATAATTCACAGCGTCCATAATTTCTGTTTTTCTTGTTTTTGTTTTTAACAGTTTATCAGTTACTATTTTTTTCAAATCCACCGGCAACTGTTGTATATCAAATTCTGTTGGATGATGTAATATGTTTATATACCAAAAGTCCGGTCCCCACTCATCAACGTACGGCGCCAGTTCGTCTAGATAGGCTATGTTGAAAACATTTATTGTTGTACATACCTGCGTTGATAGGTTCTTCAGTCCAGCATTTTTAAATTTTAAGATGTTTTCGTTGACCATATCCCACTTCGCTGGGTGTCTCTGGTACTCAAATCTCTCTGTTATATCGTCAATGCTGAACGCCACTTCGATTCTTTTGAAGTGTGGCCATATCTCGTTCAACTCCTTCTCAGGAAACTGTGTGCCGTTTGTGTTGTAATGCACTTCGATGTTTTTTGCTACTCCCATGTCCACACAACGCTGGAGTATTTGGAATTGTTCTTTTATCATCAACGGTTCCCCGCCTGTTATCTCAAAAAATCTTATAGATTCTATGTGTTTCTCTAGATCTTCATAAAATTTGTTTTTTTGTCTTGGCCACACCCCTTGCTTGTTGTATTTTGTCCAATAATCTTTTCTATCGGGATCAAACTTTGCCATCTCGTTGGCCCAGATCGAGCTCGAGTCGGGAGAACATATTCTACATTTTAGATTACAAATGTTTCCCAATTTTAGATCGATGAATCTCGGTGCAACGATATTTTTACTAATTTGTACTTGGCCTAATTCCGGAGCTTTGGTCCACATATGCTGTCTTTTTGACGTGTTGCCTGCGGCTTCCTGTTTCCAACAACTGTCGCATGCAGAAGGCTTCTCGCCTGCCAAAAACCGATCCCTTAGATCATTCATGGATTTCGAATTGATCACTTCGGATATAGAATGTTCCTTGGTGTTGTATGTCTTCCCATCGGGATCTGTCAACTCGTCCCTGTACACGCAACAAGGTTTGTATGTTCCGTCCGGCCTGGTTTCAATACCAGCCCACGGTATCATGCACATATTTGATTTTATATACTTGTCCACCATTCCAATACCCTTTTATCTCTGCTTAATATTTTTGTTATGTCCTGTCCTCTGATCTTGTCAATCCCTTGCTGTCTTTCCTTGCCTTTCTTCCTGCCTACGACAGCGTCAATTCCAAGGAACATGTCATCGAGGTTCTCCCTGATCTTTAAATTTTTAAGTGTGTCAATCAGGCTCTGTTGCTTACGTGTGGCCTTTGGCTCCATGTATTCCAGTGCTTCATCTATGATTGCACACAATAGCTCGCGTGGCAATGCCAACGGACTCAACACCTCTGTTGGGCTGAACGTGAACATGACCTTTGTCAGCAGTTCAACATTCAATTCCTGGCTTAGATCAAACATGTTTTTAAGTTCCAGTAATCCAGGCATTGTTATTGTGTAGTCTAATCTCATCTCTCTGGATGTCTTTGCGACTGCCATCCCTTCCTTGAAGTTTTCCAACCATTGCTTGTAGTCTAGACCGTCCCTGATGTACTCTCCAACTTCTCCTGTGCCATCCAGTGACGAACAAACTTGCCAGTCCTGAAACTGTGGCAATAGGTCAAACAGTTTGATCCCTTTCAATGACGTCCTACTTAGATTGGTGTTGTACCTGACATACACTTCCTTGGCGAATCCTAGTTCTATTATTCTCTGCATGGCCGTCCAATGTATTTCCCACATCAACGGTTCTCCACCGCACCAGTATATCTCTTTGATGGTCTTTGTCTCCACGGCATTAGTGAACTCTTCGACCACTTGTGTGTCTTGGAATTTTTTGATCTGTTCTCGTAGGGGTGACGCCATCCACGGTTGTGATTCTTCGTTCCATGATTTTTCTTTTCTGGATTCCGCTTCCCAACTGCTACTCAACATGTCGCCACACATCCTACATTTGAAGTTGCATAGGTTGTTGAATCTGTAATCAAAACTCACAGTTGGCATTGTGGTCGCCCCTGTCTCGTCTGTGCTGTCGTAAGCTTCGTCTACCTTGTGTTTGAACAACTGGTTGAAGTACGATCTGTACACGTTCGTGTTCAACAGCTTGTGATCGCACACTTCACATTCGGATAACTCTTCCCCTGCCATCATACGTTGCCTGACTGATCGCATGTGATCTGAATTCCAGTGTTGTTCCAGTGTCAGTGGCTTGTACTCCTTGGCATCGTTGCCCGTGTCAATGTACTGCTTGAAACTCTGTGCGGGTTCCCTAGATGCACAACACAACCGTCTTTCCGTCTGCGGTGACAGGTACGTGTGCGTCCACGGTGCCATGCAGAATGTTTTGTTGCCCTCGCTGGGCTTAATCCTTTTCATACAACTCCGTCAGTTCGGGAAATGCTTCTAAAATGTTCTCGTCTCTGATGTCGTCTATACGTTTCATGCTGTCCTTGAACTGTTGTAGGTCTTGGGAGTTATCCCTTCTCATCATGTAGTCCAGCCCTGCTTCGAATCCTTTAGTGGCCCTAGTCAAATGATCCAATGGACGCAACCATTCTATGTGTTTCTCGTACTTCTCTTTTATCTGTTGTTTGAACGATTCAGGTAACAAGTCAATCCGCTGTGCATAGGGATATTGTAACAAATTAAAATTGAAGTCTTGGGGTTTCAATAATCCTTGGTCTACCCAATTCCTGTGGAAGTCCACTATGTGTAATGCATTGATCAGCCCCACTGTGCTTGATATGTAGAAATCAACTTTTGGACAGACCTCTATCATACGTTTCCTGTTTGCCACGATGTCTTTCCACACTGTGCCCTTACGCATGAACTCTCCCCTGTCCCCTTCTGCGTCTAGGCTCGCACCGATCGAAACAGAATCAAACTTGTTCCATAGTTCTAGCACATCCATGTCTTTGAATTTTAATCTTGTGAAGTTGGTGTTGTATATCAATCTCACATGATACATCTTACGCTTGTCTAGTTCTTTCAATATCCTGTAATGTTCTTCCATTATAAGTGGTTCGCCACCTGCGAAGTAGAACTGCTCCACATGTTCAAACTGTTCCAACATCTGTTCCCATATGTCGTTTGAATTTCTACCTACTTTTATAATTTTTGCGTGTCCGGGGGGAGAACCATTTAGTTTTTTATGATCCTCATACCAATTTGAGCTGAACCATGTACCGCAACTCCTACAAGCAAGATTACATAGGTTACTGAATCGTATGTCCCAATACTTGATAACAAAATCTGCTGAACCATCCGCTTGAGTGTTCTCAGTCATGCCAATGTTGTGGCCAAAATGTTTATTTGAGCTCAGACGTAGTGAGAAGAATCCCGACCCTTCTTGATCATAGCATTTGGTACACTGTTTGCTTTTCTTGTTGTTCAACATGTTCATCCTCATCTCTCTCATATCAGGACCGTTGAACACTGTTTCCATGGAATCCTTGTTTAGATTCCCTACCGGATATGTGTCTAATGCAAAACAACAAGGATATGCTCTACCGTCCGGAAATGCGTGTATGTGTTGCCATGGCAACATACAGAATGTATCACTTTTTATCAGTAACTCCTCTTGTCTAGGAGTCATGTCTTTGATCTTTAGTTTCTCGGGCTCTTTGGCCCCATACTCATATGCCACGATACCATTCTCCTATTATTGGAAAAGTTTTTTCAAAATCTTTCCCGCTACGTTTGTCGTATTGACTGTAAAATGCCTTGAAATCTTTCTGTAACTTTTCCTGCGTGGCCGCACCTGCGTGTGGTGTCTTAACAACATCCAGATAGTCTATTAATCGCTGTGTTTGATTGACTTCCATTTCTTCTAGATGTTTCACATTGTTATTTAAAAACTTCTGTATGTCACCCTTAAATTTATTTCTCAGGTCATCCGGTAGCACAAGCGGTGATTGGAAGCTAGGGAATCTCAATATGTTCAGTGTGTAGTTGAGTGTTGGTCCGTACACCTTACTTGCACTCTTGAACCACACCATCTTCTCTAATAACTCCGGAAGTGACTCTAAACACAGTGCATTGATAGTACACATGTTATGGATCTCTGACGGAACCTTGTCCACCATCATGTGTAAGAAGTTTGAGAACCAGTCTCCATAGTCTAATCCGTCCCTGATGTACTCTGCCTGTTTGTGTGTTGCTTCCATGCTGGTGTACAAGTGGAAGTTGTTGAATCCTTTCAGTTTGGTCTTGAATCGGTCAATGATGCTCTGCTTTGCTCCCAGGTTAGAGTTTATCGCAATACGCATATCAGGGTTCATCTTGTCTCCCTGCGTTTCTATCCAGTCCAACAGTCTCCACAGGTTCGGACTCATCATGGGTTCCCCGCCTGTGATCCTCAATTCATCTAGGCTCTTGTGTAAATCCGTTTCCCACCATTTGTAGAATGCTTCAACGTAAGGATTCGTCTCATCCTTGTTGTATGGTTCCGCTGAATCGTGTGCATGGGTGAAATGATTCCTGCCGTCTGATGTCAATCCTGTATATGGTCCTTGCCTCTTGATGTTGTTTGCCCACGTGGAACTGAACTGAGGATTACAGTAGGTACAGGCGAAGTTACAGGTCCTGTCGAACGCTATCTCCAAAGTTTTTAGGTTTACATCATCGGTGTAATCATTAGTGTGTGCCTTGTCTAGATCTGTATTTGTAAATATTCTTGATTTGTAAACCCTGTCGCTTATGTTGTCCCTGTCCATGTCCTCTATCTTCCAACAGTACTCACAGCCTTTAGGTCTATCTCCGCACTGCATCTGTTTACGTTCTGCTTTCTTCTGTAGAGTGTTGTGTATAGCACTCGGATTTGTCTTGATCGCTTCTAGGTCAATCTTGTGTGGGAGTGGGTGATGACAGCTCGTGGTCATTCCACTACCCAACCATATGGTCGCATTATACCATTTGGCTCCGCAGAAACTCGCACTCTTTGTGTCTAGTATTTGTTTTTTGTATTCTAGATCGTCCATATATGTTTTATGCGTTCTTGCACTCCGTGTAAAATTCTTCCATCTCGGGGAAAGTGTTAAGGAAGTTAGTTGATCTCCTTCGATCGTGTTCGTTAAAAAATGCGTAGAAGTTTTTTTTGTTTTGCGTACTTGCGTCCGCATTTTCTCGCCAGTGTGCGAGATTGCGTTGCATTTTTTGAATCTCAAAGTCCTTGAATATGTGTAGCCCGTTTTCCTCGCCGGAATTCGCCTGCATGTACTCGATGTTCGCCTCGTGTATGCTCTGGTACGACTCTGGTAGCAGTGTGATCTGTTGCCATGCGGGTTGTCTCAGCAGTGGCACGTCGAACCATACCCTCTGATAGGTCTTCGAGTACTTTGTACGCAGTTCTAGTATCTTCTCCAACAGTTTGTCCATACTCGTGATGCTTAGGTTGTTGTATGTACATATGAACGTTATCGAGTTACGCACAGGAATGCGATCCAGGAATTCTTCCACGTTGTCCATCATGTAGTTGAAGTCCAGTCCATTACGTATGTACTCCGCCTGTTTGCCAAACGCATCCACACTCACGAACTGCATCAGGTGTTCGACTTTCTCTTCCACGCATATGTGCTTGGTCATGTTGAAGTATTTCTCTTTCAGCTTCTTGTCCACGGGACACATGTTTGATGTCACGTTTAGGTGTAGGTCCTTCTTGGGATGGTCCGTTATGTACTGCAACACCTTGTAGGTGTTCACATCCATCATGGGTTCCCCTCCCGTCATACGGAAGTGCTTTAGATTCTTGTACAGCGTGGGCCACCATCGCCAGAATGCTGTCACGTATGGGTTCTCCTCCCTGTTGGGTATGGGCTTGCGCCTTCCCTGGAAGTGCTCGGGTGCGTTGTGTGGTGGTGACGTGGGATACGCTCCATACCTGTCCACTTCCCGGCCCCACGTGGTGGAGAACTGTGGGCTACAGTAACTACACTTCAGGTTACAGGCGTTGTTGAAGTTCACTTCCACGTACCTGGGTGTCCAGTTTTCATCTATCGGGTTCTTCCTGATGTCATCGAAGTCCTGCATGGCCCATGGTTCACCGGATCGGTAGTGCCTGTCTGACATCTCCCCAGTCTTCTCCATGTTCCAACAGTACGAACAACCTGAGGGTTGCTTGCCTTGGAGCATCTGTTGTCGTTGATTCAGTTTCTCCGCCGTGTTGTGCAGTGCCGCGGGATTCAGTTTGACCGCTTCCGCGTCCATCTCGTGCAGTGGTGGGTGATAGCATGAGTTTGTCAGTCCCGTGGGCAGGTGCAGTGACGTCTGGTTCCACTTGGCCAGGCACATGGTGGGTGACACTTCCGCCAGCTTGTCCTTGGCCCTCAGTGCATCTGTTTTGTAATCACTAGTACTCACGATCTTGTACTCCCTTGTTGACATGTTCAGGCATCACGAACCTGTAGAACCGGCTCTCGCCCTCATCATATTCTGCTATGGGCATGTCCAACTGCTGTCGCAGGCTGTTGCCAAATATCTCCAATTCACCGTCTATGTTTTCGGGCTTCACGGTCGAATGGAAGTAGTCGGCCATGCCTTCCAGGTCGCTGACGTCGAAGTCGTAATTCTTGTGGTCCACCACTGTGTAGAAACTGCCCATCCTGGCACCCAGCATGGCGAACTTGCCATTCTCCACGTCAGCACCTATGGTGCACCACGTGGAAAGTATGCGTAGGTTTGTGGGCCATATTTTTGAAAAGTTGTTTGGGTCTATGGGTTTGCCTTTCTCGGTACTCATCTTGACACCCTCCCTAAAGCCGGCGACGAAGGCCTGTTGCGGTGTTGAATTTATCACGGTTGTTGAATAGCAGTTGTGTAGGTTCTCGTGTGGCACACCCCAACAGAAGTCCATCCTGTTCTCTTCCGTCTCTGCGTTCTCATGCGTCTTCATTCCCAGACAGGTTTCCTTGTCCCATCCAACCAGTCCACCATTTCCATACACCAGTCCGTTGATGTTGTTCCTGGCCCTCCAACGATGCACTGCTTTCTTGTTGGTCTCTGACCAGTCCAGTGTTTGCAGTAGGAACTTCTCATCTATTATGTTGTCACCGTCCACACTGATGAAGAAATCTGTTTCTGCAAGTTCCGCCGCGGCCTTGTGTGCCGAGTCAAATCCCACCACGCCATCAACACGCTTGGCCCATGGCACCTTGTTCTTTAGGTCCGCCCAGTTCTGTTCCTTGTTTGGCTCTCGGAAACTGATGTACACGAAGTCCAGGTCGCTTACTCTGACTTTGTCTGCCATGTGACCCCTCCTTCCGCTATTTTGTTTGGCCAATGAATATCATCGTCCTCGAAGAAATAACCTTTTTGTGATTTGACCAATGTCCTGTACTTTGATTTTGGTAGCTGTGCTGGTTTCACGACGATCTCGCCGTCCTTGAACACTAGGTTCTCCTCACCATGCTGTTGTGACCACAATTTCTTCTCCAATGACACTTCATGCTCCTTGCCCTGCACTGTTATAAAGAACTTCTTTGGTTCCCGCTTGGGCATGTTTTTAAGTGCTTCAAATAATCCTGGCATGCAACTCCTTGTCATGGTAGTGCCATACCCTGCTCACACGTGTCTCTCCGACGTAAACGGCGTCTCCCGCCTTGTTTGGGTATAGGTATTCGTTCTGGTCCTTGGTCCTCGTGGTGCCGTTGACCCCTGGCTTGTGATGTATGAACTTGAACCAATCGTAATCTATCAATCCCTGCGATGTGGGATCCATGATCCTATAAGCCAGTGCAAACACCACATCAGTGCTGGGGTATTCGTCATGACAGTTAATCAACATCCTCGTCTTCGCGTCATTCCAGTTCTTTACTATGTCTCGTGCCGTGTCGTAGAATTGCTGTGCCCTGTTGCTTCGCCTGAAGTACATCAGACCGTTGTAGATGTTGGGCAAATGATTCCTCGTAAAAAGTTTCCTGTAGGGTGTTTCTTTTATAACATTATCCCTGTAATCTCTACAATCCACACTGAACACTAAGTCGTGTTGCCATAGGTGATACCACCACCAGTCTGTGTTGGCGGTCCACAACATGTCGGCCTCTAATTTGATGGTGTGGGTAAACGGTGTCATGTCAAACGCCTTGTATTCATTTGCCCACTTGATCTCATGCTCCGCACTGTCGTCTTGTCCCATAACTTTCACCACATCCACATATTCACTCTCGAACTTGCTATTCTCGTCCGTTATCACGCAAACTTTGTTGTGCTTGTTCCAACGTTTTACGCTCTTGGCAAGGGTAATGGATAGCTCAACGTAATCAGTCTTGTCATTGTTCTGTGCGAACCAAAGGAAGCCTTTAGACATTTGCTACCTCCTTGTTTAATACATGCACGTCCTGATCTTCTACGTAGGATATTTGATCTCCATGTTTCCATGCTAGTCCGTTGTCTGTTATTTTGACTACCTCGCAGTCCGGTGGCAGTGTGGGCAGTGCGAATGGTAACTTCTCGTATCCCGTGAACCCGTTGATCTGTTGCAGTGCCATTGCGAACAGGTAGTCATTGCGTAGGTTCTTGGCATAGATCCTGTACATCTCAGTGAAGTATGAATAGTGCTGTTTGATGTATTTGACTGTGTCAAATATCTTGCCCACTCTGTTGTTCTTCTTGAACAGCAACACTGTGGCCCACACCATGGGTATCATGCTCCATCTCCTCTGATCAAAGGTGTTCCTGCCTGAGAGATCATGTGCCGTGTCTGGCACCAGGAAGTCGTATTCTGTGTCAAACAACTGTTTGAGATTGTCAGAGAAACAGAAGTAGTCGATATCCATGACCAGCGTGGTGTCATAGGGAGACAGCTCGTAGGCCATGTGCCTGTCCACGTTGTTCCATGCCCGGCCGTTGTGCTTGTTACCTAATTCTGGTTCTATAAATCTGTAATTAATAAATCCCATGGGACTCATCCGTTGATACGTGGCAAAATTAGTGACCACCGTTATATCCTTGCAGATGTTCCGCTTGACCAGTCTGACACAACGTTCCAGTATCTTGTGATACCGTGTGTGCTCAGTGTCGAAACAGAAAAGCAATACACCCCTGGACATCATGCGTCCTTTCTAGCGAATGTTTTGTATATCTGGTTATATGCGTTAAGGCTTTCTTGGTTTCGTTCCAATAATATCGATAGGAATTCGTCCGGGGTTGTGATCTCAACAGGATTATTGTTGGTGTCTAGCAAGTAGAAACTGTCCTGTGATTCCTTCAATGTCCTCACTAGGCATATGGTCTGTGGATCAGCACGGAAGATGTGTTCGTTGTAGACAACGACCAGTCGTGAAGTTGCTTTCTCCAGTGCGTTGCGTTTGGCTACCGCCGTGTCATAAGAAAGATCTGATAGATTTTTTAAAGAGCCAATATCCATACCACAATTATACAATAATTATGGTGGTAAATCAACCTGGTAAAATTATTATGATGTTGAGTTCGAAACTTCCGCGTTTGATAACGCTCTTATGTCCGCCGCCAAACCTTCTCCGTCTGTGGGGTATGCTTCAAGCAGTGCCAAGGTCATCCTGGGTGCTTCGTTGGGGTTGGCCGGTGCACCGTCCGTGTTACCTGCCGTGTAGGTGTCATCATTGTCTCCGTCGACCGAATACATCTTGATGGTCAATACCGTTGCTGTGGCCGGTGCCGCGTCTAACTTGGCTGATATCTCAACCGTGTTTGAAGTGTAACCCGAGTTGTCTGAAGTCAGTTTCAATAGTACCGTGTAACCCGTTGATAATTCATGGAATCCGTTCGCAAGACCGTCTGTGGTCGGTGTCTCACCTGATCCTGATCTTGTTGACACATGTGCACCTATGTCTAGGTTACCTACTGCTGTGGCTGTTAGGTCATTGAACACGTCGTCCTTCAAACCGTCTATGCCTGTTATGCAACTAGGATCTATCCTGATGTATCCACCTGCGTTGAAGAACGCCCTCATGGTGGCGTTGTTGGCGAATGTGATCGATCTCTCTATGGTTGATGTTCCGTTCCACGTTGCCGCGTTGGTGCTTGTGCCCGCCGCCACTGGTGATGATATCGCTGTCGCACTTGTTGATCCCGCCGCCACCGCCGCCGCCAATGATGCTAAATCTGATATCAGTGCCGCTCTGACGGCTATTTCGTCACCAGCCGAGACTGATGATGATGTGATTGATACGTTTGTGTGGTTGGCGATGTTGTCCAGGCCCGTGAATAGACTGTTCCATGATGATGCATTAATAGTGCCACCAGCTGATACCGTCGCAATTGATGTTTGGTTCAGTCCGTACACTCCCGCTCCAGTTCCCGCGAAATGGTTGTACCCGTATGGGCTTGAACTGTTGCCAACGAATGCGTTGTACTCGTCATCTAAAATTGTATCACCTGCTGTGTATGCCATAAAATTATTTCACCCCTATCACGCACTCTGTCAGTGCTGTTTCTTTGTTGTATTTATCCTTGATCAGCCTACCCAGGGTGTTAAAAGCGGTACATTCGTCTAGGTTGGCTATCCTGGCCTCACCGTTGTTAGCACTTACTATACGGTCTCCCGCCCTGCCCGTGCCTGTTAATTTGACCATGACACGTCCCTTCAGTGCTATCATGGGGTGTGTGTCGTTGTTGCCCGCATTCGCATTCATCAAGAACGCTGGTGATTCTGAGACCACGCCAAAAACAGCGTCTGACAGCTCTGTTTGACATTTTGTTACCTCTGCGTGACCGCCCAGTACGACCACATCTCCCACTTCCACGGGTATGTCGGTCTCGTATCTCTCCGCCAGGTCAGCGTACATTGCCGTGGTTGACGTGGCGTGTACTATGTTGGCCCTGATGTCCACTAGTGTTGGTGCTGATAACTCGTCTTGTCCACCACCTGATTTGAATGCTGTCCAGGCGCCGCCTGCGTTTCCATAAGTGGTCGAGCCATCATCTGCGAAGGTCTCGTCCCACACCCAGTATAAATTCTGTTCTGTTGCTGATGACGTTTCACCCCTGTTCACTTTCAAACCTGTGAAGCTGGGCATGCCTGCGTTCGAGGATATGTTCCTGTTCAATTCTATTATATTGTCTTCCACTGACAATGTGGATGTGTTTATTACAGTGTTGGTCCCGTCAACTGTTAGATCCCCCACCCTCAGGTGTTCGATCCTTCCTGTTGATCCCGTGATCCTCAACGCTTCCGTTGTCGTTCCGCCGTCGTTGACCGTGAATATGATGTCCTTGTCCTGTGTGGTCTGTGCTATAGTGAAATCATCGCTGGACAGGGTCATTGTAATGTCAGTACCTGCTCCTAATCTCAGTCCATCATCTGATTGTATTGTAAGACGTGAGTTTGTTGTGTCAGTGGTATCTGATCTCAAGTAGTTTGCCGCCGCCACTCCGCCCAGTGCGTCTGCGTCCGTCGCTGTTCCCCTGAATTTTGCACTTGATACTGCTGTCGAAAGTTGGATACCCTGTGCGATTGATGAGAAACCCGCTGATACCAATGCGGCACCTAACGTTTCCGTTGAACTAGGTGTGAATGCTAGGTTGGATACCACGCCCACCACTGTGTCATTAGTCACTAATTTTAAGATTGATTGTTTTACACCCGTGTTGTCCTCTGGTGACTCTGCGAAAACCTGTGTCACACCAGATCCAGCGACCGTTGTTGGTCCAATCAAGGTCCATGCTGAACCGGTGTACACATAGAGTTGTGCGTTGGTTGTGTCGAACCACATGTCTCCCTGCACCGCACTCGTGGGTGCCGTGGCAGAATTAGATGTTGACCCTACCGGTTTCCATTTTGATCCTGTGTACACATTGATCTGGTTGTTTGTCTTGTCATACCACATCTGTCCCTGTACCTTGTTGGAAGGTGATGTGGTGTTGCTGAAATTCTCTAGGAGTTTGACAAGGTTCTCGTTCAACTTCTCACCGAACCCAGCGTAACCTTTCCCGATCAGCGTCAGGTCGGTTGTCGCGACATCGATTGTTCCGTCTGCCAGTGTTACCAGCAAGGTTCCGAATGTGTTGTTTATCTTGTATGCCATCGTCTAGTCGTTGTTCGATCCGTTGTCCCTGACTTCTGTCAAGAAACTAACATCGCCAACCAATTTGATCAATATGGTCGCTAGTTCGGGTGTCAGCATAGCGTCAATCTTTGCCTCTTCCTCTGCGGTCCACGTTGACTCGTAATTTGCGTTGATGTAGTCTGCTACTTCCTGTTGTGTTGCCATTTGAATGCTCTCCTTATGCTTATTTATTAA
>Ga0208770_1000663_pt1 | contig 20392 bp, 27 predicted proteins | sample AntAceMetag02UK9_FD_184771 | JGI IMG/M metagenome (GOLD analysis project Ga0208770, IMG submission 184771) | Saline lake microbial communities from Ace Lake, Antarctica - Antarctic Ace Lake Metagenome 02UK9 (SPAdes) (version 2) | ecosystem: Environmental > Aquatic > Non-marine Saline and... | reverse complement strand
CGTAAGTCCTTTATTTATCTTCATGATGTTTTTTTTTACAAACATCCAATGCCAAACCGTAACCTATCTACGGTCTGCGATTTAAAGGGGTAACCCTATTAAACCTTATTACATGAACTACACACAAACTAAAGATTTGTGTGTTTTACGTTCCGTCATATAAAAATCATATGAACTACACACCCACACCTTGCGGTGATAAGTATGTTTCGGGAGACAAATGCTCCTTCTTTTTGGACGTTTCACCGACTGTGGCAACTAATGTTGGTCTTATTTCATCTCCACGTCTGTAATCGACTGTTTCAGCCGATATGGTTTTATATCCTTCTTTGAGGATATTTTTTGGAAGCATTTAAATCTCTGTCCAATTTGGTATTACAGGATGGACAAGTCCATTCACGCATATCCAATGTTAGATTTTGATTAATTTCTCTCAACCATTCAAATTCCTCCTGTTTTTTTCAATTCTGTTAAAGACCTAGGATTATCATAATAATTCAATGTCTGTTTATTGGTTTCGTATTCTACCTTCCTTTCATTTAGGAAGTAATTATAAGCAAACCGGATAGATCCAAAGTGTTTATTCAACAACACAATTTGGTCCTCCGATGGCTTTATCTTATATTTATACGACTTTAACATTACAGTATATTAAATTATACTTCTCCCTTTAAACTTTTTACAAAAACTAATATATAATTACTCAATTGTGTCTTTTTATCACACACACACACACACTTCGTGATGAGTGTGTTTTACGACACGTCATATAAAAATAAAGTACTAGATTATGGAATTAAAAGATAAATCTTTTAAGAATAACAAAACCGGTGAAGTTGTAAGAGTCCTTGATTCTTATCAGAACATATCCGTTATGAATAATAATGAACGTGTAGATACATCTAGATTATTAGATCCATTATATTATACGGAACAATCAGGTAATGTAAAGCACTATACCGAAAAATTGGACCCAAATACATTTATGAGTGATAATTCTAGATATTCCGGATTTGTTAATGATATTAAAGGGGTTGATACCACAAATCTACCAGGTGATAGTTCGGAACACACTGAGGGTAATCAAGTAAATATGAGTAGTGATCCAAATTATAGACCATCCACAAATGACTCAGCTGTTGTTCAATATGATGAAGAATATGAGAAGCAATTATTAGTTGAGAAATATGGAGCAAGTGTTGATAACGATGATGTTGATAGACAGAACAAAGCATTTGATAAAATACTAAACCCAGAAGTTTATAGTGGTGTTGAACAAACAAATAAGACAAGGGAAACTGATAGGTCTAATAATACACAATCGAGTTCAAATACAAATAGGAGTGGATACACACAACCTGATTATGTTGAATCAAGACCAGAACCAGTTGTTAAATCAGATCCAATTATAGATATGTTTAAGAATGTTAAACGTAAAGAAAAATTTATAATGTCTTTAAACATTGAAGATAAAATACCAAGAATAGATTTCATCGAGATGATGGAGGATTCATATGAGACATCATTAGTTGAATATCTTGCTGATGATATCTTAAATAAGGTTTTGAAAGATCCTAATATATTAAGGGAAAAGATAATAGGTGAGATTGAGAAATTAGTATATCCTAATGGTAAGCCTGTTGAAGAAGTTGTTGTTGAAGAAGTTGTTGAAACTAAAAGTACAGTGATTGAAACAGAATACTCTAACGAGGTAGTAGATGAAGTAGATAGTGAAACAATAACAAAATCAGAAAGTGTGGTAGAGGTATTAGAAAGTGATGAAAATGAATTCGATGTATGTGAAGAATTCGATCCTGAGTTAGTATCACAAGAAACTATTGATAATAAGAATAGTTTAGTGGATGATAAAAAGCCACCAGAACCACCAAAAGATAGAATTATAGTAGAGGGTAAAAATCCTCCAAAACCAAAGTCTGTGAAATGATAAGTGAATTATACCTTAAAAGAGCTGTTAATATAAGAACAGACTACATTGATATCATACGAAACATTAAAAAGTATGAAGATATTGCCAAAGAACTATCAGATTCATTAGAGACTCGTATGGATGATTTAAAAGGATTGCTTGATAAAATCAATTCTGGAAAAGTAAACGATATGGGAACGGCAAAAGAAAAACTCAATAATATAATGATTGATACTGAGGGTAATATAAATGTTGTTGATAGTAAGATATCTTCACTGAATAACCGAATGGATAAATTGAAGATTGATGAAGAGACACTATATGTTGAGATGAAACAGTCATATCCAGATATGAATGATATAGATATGAAAAAAGAATTAAGTGATTACCTTATTAAAATGAAATTACAATGAGATTCCCTGATTTGGTAAAAATACCTAATAGTTCAAGTAATTCAGATTCACATAGTTGTTATAAATTAGATTGGACTGAATTTGATTGCTTTAAGAAGAATAATCACATTAGATGGATTTCTATATATGTGCGTGAAATTAGTAAACTATCTAAGGAATATAGAAGTGTTTATTTCGATGAAGTATTAGATAATTTAGACTGGGAATCATATCTAGGAGTTCCATTAAAGTATTCTAAATTAATTTTATATAGTGAGAAACTATATCTACCAGATTCTTATTATAATGAAATTATACATTTTAAAGATTTAGCTATTTCGGAGTGGTCAAGGCATCGTGGATTTTCTACCAATGTACGTGAAACATGTCTTGGTGTTGCTGAGTCTGCTATTGATATGTATTTTTATCTGTTGTTTGATGCTATGGTTACGTATAACAAAGGTGGTGAATTCATGTCTAAATTTGTACTTAGTAAATCTGATATTACTAAATATAGATTATATCGTAGTCGTGAATGTGATATGATAATTCCTTTATGGAAATACAAATTCTGGAATCACCAGACTGGTGGTGGGTTAGTAATGGATAAATCATTTAATACAGAAAAGAAATACAGACTAGCAGATATAAATGGTTATGTTGATTATAGTTCTGATGGTATTAAGTGTGAGTATATGGAAGAGTTGAGAAAAGATATTGAAGAACTCAAAAACAAACAAATACCTGGTATAAGTTTTTTTGGTGAGCCTTATGATATTAAATCTATGATAAAAAAATACTTAAGAAATAAATCTCTTAATGATGTGTTAAAATAATTAATAACTTGGTTTTAAAATTTTATATGACGGAACGTAAAACACACAAATCTTTAGTTTGTGTGTAGTTCATATGTTATGAAGATAATTATACTATGTATGTTTGTACAGAATTGGAGAATTTAAGATTATCAGTTAAGACACTCAAAGACGTTAACAGCATTCTTGTTAATGTTTATGGTTTGAAGAGTGTGTTTAGAGATAAGAGATTGAAAAGTTATCTTAGTTAATTAAACTCTCGAAAGGGTTTAATTTTATATATAACACATGAGACTTTCAAAATGGGTACAAGTAAATAATAACATTCTTCTGGAATACATATATGATCAGGATAATCTTATCTCGGAAAGATATGCAGTCATATTTAATGAGAAGACATTATCACCTAGTTTTGCATCTACTCTATCAAAAACAAAGAACTATGCTGATGTTGTTATATCAGACTCGGCTAAAGTTATTCCAAAAACACCAGTGAATCAATTAATTAAAATGGATGAAGTTAATGGAACATATACCAAATTTGATATTTCCACTCAATCTTTTATACAAAAGAAAGATTATTCACCATCTATACCAATTGCTTATGACCGTATACGAATACACATGCCAATAAATTATGTTTTCGACCAGTATAATGGTTGTCACCTGAGAGTATATACGCTCGATTACAGTAATGAGGTATTCATAGACTTATCAAATTATTTCTTCAACATACGTGATGTGGAACAGTTTAATGACTTACAATATTCCATACCAGCATTTTTACATAATGGTATAAATTGGGGTAAGTATCTAGAAATACAAATACCATCAGTGAATAAAGTATCGGACCTTAGAAAGAATGGTTCTGCTAAAGAAAACACTATAAATTATAATCTAACTGGTGGTAATGGCCTTTCTAAAAATTCACCAATTTTCATGGATTTTCATTTCATTGAATCAACACAGTTAGTTAATGATATAGATTACTTCAGGTTATCATCAAGAGTATCAACAAGTGTTCCACAAACACCAGAATTTGAATTATTGGGTGTTAGTTTAGAAAAATCGACTCAGGGTGAGTTTTTTTTAATTTATCCAACTTACAACAGTACACTGGGTGAGTTTGTTCAATTTATGAATGAATCGATATTCGAGGGTAATCGATATTATATAGAATATTTGATTGAAGTATTTGAAAAGAACATAAAGACATATGAGACAAAGATAATTGTAACAGAGGATTTCATCGAGGAGATTGAATTCAGACCGATACTTAAATACACCACGACAACCGCTGTTATTGATGTGACGATGAACTTAATAGATCGTGTGGATGAGTCTAGTATAACACGTAAGGCTACCTATGGTATGTTACAAGACCAAGTATCGAATTATTCAAGATACCTAACTAGAATTGATTTATCGAAGGTTATTACAAAGGATGTTCTTGAATTATCTAATATACTACAACCAAACCTTGGCAGAAGTGATATCAATGTAAATACTGAATTGGATGTACAACCAACACCATTCGTTGTTTATTCAAAATCATATAATATCATTCCTGGTGATACGATTGTGACCTGGGAGAAAGTTAATTACTTACCAAATAGAAGGTTGTCTATTAATATCATGCCCTTTGATAACATTATAAAATTCAATTGTATTATCAAGGACACCGTTAAGAGATTTATACCTTTTAATTTTTCAGAATATACTAACGTACAGTTGGTTTTTAGATCAGATAAAAAGATAATCGATATTTCTTTATATAGGGATTCTGATCAGAATGAATTGAATCGAGGTGTTGCTGTTTTTAAAGTTAAAGAAGATAAGTATCCAGAGATATGGAGAATGTATCAAAGAGGTTCTGACGGCTTTTACATAACTGGTAACAAGGATAATATGAAACAGATAATATATAATGGTAAGTTTATTCCTTGGGAGTCTGAAGAGAATAAACAACTATTGGATAGTGCTTTTACCGTTAATCAAAGGTCTATCAGTGATGTGGTTGATGATGGTGATCAGAATACGGCACAATTATCAGAAATAGAATCATCTAGAACATTGAAGAACGAATCATTATCTACTGAGAAATCTGTTAATAGTTCACAACAGAAGAGTTCATCATACTATAATTCGGATGTTAAGAATAACATATCAAATGATGAAAAACGTAAATCACTTATGGAAAAATTACTTGGTCAATGGATTCCATATTGGAACTCACCTTTACCTATTTTGGCTAAATCACATCAGTATAAATTTGAAAATAAATCTTATAATTTTCCTGGGGATGTTAGAAGGTTTGCTATAAAGTTAAGGGATGTTGGTATATTGTCAATTATTAGTATTAATCCAGATGGTAGTTTTAGCTCTGAATCACAGAAGAATATAGATTTAATTCTTGGGTATATGAAGATACATAATTTCGATCCTAATGACACTAATATAATTGATTTTATTGGTGGTAACTCAACAGACATACATAAGTGGATAAAGGGTGGATCATCATCGAAGGGTGTTAAGAAAGCATTCCCACAAGGTAGTTTATCGAAAGGTATAAACCAACCACCAAATTCAGATGTATATGATTCGATAAATAACATAATATCCTTTGAACGAAGCCTACCGGTTGATAAACAACTAAGTGTTGAAACCGGATATCAATTGAGAACAAGACTATGAGAACATCACAATATAAAAAAGCACATAGGGACGTACTTTTAGAATGGGTCTGGGATAATTCGAACTCTATAACAGAGCCATTTAAAATAGTTAAGGATATAAGAAATAATTCTGTTTCATATATTGGATCAAACTTAACATTAAATGATGTTGATAAACAATTATTCACACTTGATATAGTTCAACGTAAATATGGATTAGTTGATGAAAATCAGTATCCATTTTTAAATGTATCTGATTATAGTTCTCAGGGCCAAGTTAGACATGATAAATTGAAACTATACTTCCCATCCAATTTCGATTTCGGTGAGTATCGTGGGGTTTATGTTAGGATATACACATTTGATTTTGAGATGAGAAAGACTCATGACTTATCTAATTATTATTTTGATAAGTTGGATTCGGACCAATCAGTATTATCTGAGTTCGTTCCACCACTTTTATATGAGAATAGGTTGTGGGATAATTCCATAACGATTGAAATCCCATCTGTTGAGGCGGTGGCATTGCAATTACAATCGGGATCACCAATTCCTGGTTCTATAAATAGCTTATTGACTGATGGTAGGGGTCTATCAATGACATCACCAATATTCGTTGATTTACAGTTAATAACAGGTAAACAAACTGTTGGTGGTGTAGATACATATAAATTAGGAGAACCTCTCACATACGAGTTCCCACAGGCTCCTGCGTTAGAGGAATTAGATATGATGATAAAGGAATCTGATGAGGGTGACTTTTTCGAGATATATCCAACCTATAATGGGGATTCACAATCTTATGTTGACTTCATAGACCAATCGAAACAAGTTGGTAAGGTATATTATAATGAATTTATCATAACTGTGTTTGAGCAGAACCGTAAAGGTCGTTCGATAAATGTAGTAAAGGAAAAGAATTTTATGATACCCATTGATTGGCGGCCAATAATACGATCATCTTCATCTACTGTTGTAATTGACGTTGAGATGAAATTGATAGATAAAGTGGATGGTAGTATCATTACACGTAAATCATTCTATGGTATGAAACCGGATCAAATATCTAAATACTCTTTCAAACCGAAGAAAATAAAGGTTCGTAACATACATAAGCCAAAAATATATATCAAGAAGAGTTTTGAATCAGCTAACTTAGATGCTATCACACGTAAAGACCCGAAGAAATTGGTGGTGAAAATTGATGCTCCCAAACTAATTAATATTGATGATGTACATGCTTCCTCTGAGAACATGGCTAATAAAAGAAGGAGTAAGAATATAAATAACTTTTATCCATTGGGTGAGTTGAAAGTTATCATATGCCCATTTGATAACTTATTAAAATTCACAATTGCTAACCGAGTAAATGATACATTAGATTTCGTAGATTTATCAAACTGTCAGAATATTAAATTATCATTAAAAACATCAGATAAAGAGATGTCGTTCGACTACACACCACAAGTAAATACTAATGTTGTTAGTGGTATGTGTTCATTTAGGGTTTTACAGAAACACTATTCCGATATAAAGAAGATGTATGTGGGTGGTGCTAGAATTTTTTATATAACAACAACGAATAAAGGAGTTAGAACTCTCATCTATTCGGGTATGTTTATCCCGGAAGATATGGTTGTTATATCCAAAACAAATAACATAGATTTAATCCCTGTTATAAAACCAGATATAGAGAACCCTAATCTTAATAATGTAGCTGTTGTTACGAGAAGAGTGGTTACGCTAAACAACTCACTCTCTAAACCTAGTGTGGCATCGATAAAGAGTGTTAATAAGTTTGCTCCAGTAAAGTTTCAACTAGATCCAAGGATTAAATTAATCTAATGACAGTTTGATTTTTCTAACGAACTTTTTCTAACCATATTACAGTATGATAGGTCTGTTTTCTTTTTAGCCATGATTGTTTGTTTTTAAACTCCTACTACATAATTCATAGGGAACCCAATAGTCTGACCATCAGGAAACTCAATGAATACATTAGTTCTTTTGATAGAAGATACTATACCAGGTGTTGGATACTTTTTAAGGAACAACTCGTGTGTGAGTGTTACTGGTTGATCAATTGTGAATGTAGGGATTGCTTTGTTCCACTCAGGGAACAACTCAGTCATTACCTTCTCATCTGTTAGTTTAGTCATAACAGTCATGTTGGTTGCCCCATCGACTTTCATCTGATTGGCTACCCACTTATCAACCTTGTCAAAGGCATCACACATCTTACCTGATGCCTTAGCTCCTCTACGATTAACAGTGTAGTTACCATTAGGAGTTTTCACAGTAATGTAATCGTGTGAAGTAACGAGTTTGATGTTTGATTTTGTCTTTGTCATACTGTAAATCTACGGATAACTTACTGACGGGCCAAATATTTTGAATTAAAATATTCCACAGTTTTGTCGTTTTTGAAATAGTGTTTAGGTTTCGAGGCATAATACCTGGCTATTTTATCAGCTCTGACATCACCAATACACTCACTGAGTTCTTTCTCTGAGAGTTTTCGTATATCATTTGGTTCATACTTTTTTAGAAGCTTTTCGATAGCACCTTTACCAACACCGTGAATTTCATCTTTGGTCTCTTGTAACAACCCATCTTTTGTGTTTGTTTGTGAATAAAATGTACGGATAACTATTCAACGGGCCAAATATTTGGACAAAGTGAATATCTGAGTTTGTAATTAAATATATAGTATATGACCAAATGTCGGAAATAAAGGACATTATAAAAAATAATCTAATGTAAAATTCGTTTAACTTCGGCCGGAAATCAATTTATCTTTCAATTACCGAGCGACTTCTTATCACCTGAAGTTATTGCGGATTACCAACCTTTGCTCGAAAAGAACTGGGTTCAATACGATAATGTTATTGATTATTTAAATTCAACCATTCGAGGTATTGACTTTCCTGGTATTCGATTTGACACACCAACACAGTCTTTGGTTAGGGGTAAGACAAGGCATTACAAACCATCACAGAATGTTCAGGATATTGTTACTCATGATTTGAACATTACATTTGCATCAGTTGATTCACATTTGAATTATTTCTTGATGTATGAGATTATTACGAAGCATTACCTAGATACTGATAATTTATTTTTGATGCCATTTACATTAACAGCTTTGGATATTCACAGGGATGCTATCTATGTGGTTAATTTCAAGGAGGTTATTGTAAAAAACTTGACAGATAATCGTTTTGATTATAGTCAGGAGAAGTTATCATCTCCCGATTTTACAATGACATTGAGTTTCAACTTCTATGATATAGAATTCTTACTTACTAAATCAAAAGTTTTAGAACTTGATGTAGTACCACAAATAATACAGAAAATATAATGAGGAGTTTTAGTGAAAATATAAATGATAAAGAGGATTCTATCGAATTTAAAACTAAACGAGGGAAGAAAGAAACTACTTCTTCTGATGTTGAGAAGTTGAATGATTTGATGGGTGATGAGGCTCAGAAAACATCACTTGATGGTGAGTGGGAAATTGTATCTGTTATCGATGTGTCTAAGAACGAACCTGACCTGAACGAAGCTATTATCGTTAATGCTGAACTGGGCGATAAGAATGTTAAGAGGGGTGATTATATATACGTCACAGCTATGATACATAGAAAGGGTGGTGCGGCCTATCACCAACAACAAATGGGTGTAATACGTTGTCGCGTGACGGATATTTATAATAATTTATTTATTTTGAATTCTCTTAGGTAAAGGATTCAACTCTCCGGATAGGTATCGATAGTCTGTTATTGGAATTCTTATAACTTTACCATTATCATCAACATTTAAATATTTAGTATTAACACCAACCTACTTGGTAATTGTTGGGTAGATAAAATCAAAATATATAATTTTCATCTACTAGACTCAATTGGATTAGTGCTTCATCCAAATCTGAAATGGATATCCTATAGGTTGGTATATTTCCTGTTTCCGAATTGGGTTTTATATATTGGCAATGCCACACCGAACATAGTTCCATTAAATGATTTAGATGGTTATGGTTCTGTACAATTAATAAAATATAACAATCATCACTTTCATTTTGTTCTGAGTCACCACCTATACATGATGCAGTGGTTGTTACACCTGGTAATCTATCAAATATAAATTGAATAAGTGGTTGTATTTTCTCATCAACATTTATTTTAACTTCTTTTTGTTTATGCATATCTTAATCTTCTTATTTTTTAATCTTACAAATTTATATTTAAACGATAACTGGGTTCTTCATTGATTCAACGGCAGCATCTAAAATTTCAACACATAATTGTTCCGGAATTTTACTTCTATTATAGCTATCTTTTCTACCCTGTGTTCCAGTACGAGCGCCTCTTCTAGCACTCTCGTGGTGGCAGTGTTTATCTACGATATTACCCTCTTTATCATATTTGTAGTTGTGGCACATAGGACGAGGTTCCCATGTCTTACAGTTGGTCCAGACATCTGTTGGTTTGGCTCTATCATCCCCATATTTGCAGTTGTGAGTTAACACACCCCCGTCCAAAACAAAGGATTCGTAGTCTTCAACCTCTGCACAGAAAACACTCTCATATCTATCGGTAGTTTCTACTGAGCTTACTGTCCAACCACCCTCCGTTTTTGGGACCGAGAAATTTTTCTTGTGATGTGATAAAAGAATCATGTACTCAGGTAAAGTAGACCTCACAAAATTCAAAGTGTATAATTTTCTTTTTTTACCAAAACCAATTCTTTCTATCTCGTTGGTGAAGTAAGTACCTATGCCTATTGTTTGGCATATCTGTCTTATCTTCTCTAAATCGCCTCCTTTTGCACTACTTAGAACTACTTGTCCATTCTTAGATACCGTTCCATCGGCAGCTAAATATCCAGATATCCAACCTGCTATATGGTTTGGGGTGTGTTCGGAGGGATCGGGTATATTTTTTTTCCATTCAAAGGGTAATCCTGATATGTTTAAATTCCCCTTATTATATCTTCTAGACCGCCCCAATCCATCGAAATATTTCACCATCTCTTCATCTTTATCTACACAAAACTGAGCTACGGAGTCATAAGGTTTTCCGTTGGATAAATAATTGTTCCACCCATCACCATATACAAATCCCTTTCTTATACCCTCATTATCTACACCATTAAACTCTTGGTTGGCTCTGATTTGTGGTATTCTATCTTTACTTTTTAAATCCTTCGTGTTTACTATTACCTCCCTACCGCTAGTCATTTTAATTATCCATTTATGATTAGGTGTGGAATATATAACATGTTCTGATCCGCTTCTTTTCAAAGTTATTTTCATAAGCTCCTGTGTACCATATTCACGTATAGGGGCTTTTTTCCAAGTACCGTCTCTCATTAAAAGTTCGGGGGAACTACCTTCCAAATCCTTTATTTCGAAAGTCCCCCTTTTTGTCAAAACCTTAGTCTCTCCCGCTAAACAATACCAAACTGTGTGTCTTTCAAATTCTTGCATCCATGGCATGTGTCTTAACATACCTCTTGGGTTTTCAATGAAGAAGACCATGTTTGGATTTATAACCAACCATTCTTTCACAAGACCTATCCAGTGTTGGTTTATAGTATCACATTGAACAGCGTATTCACTTTTGGGTTCTTTGGTATTTGTTCTGTGGTGACTACAAGCTGCAATTGAGTATGTAGTGCAATCAGGACTAGCCCAAATCATATCAGGCACGAAGGGTACGTCTTCTTTTTTGAGTAACCCAATATCAATTGATAAATCGATGTTATCGTATTCAGTCCAATCGATTGAGAATACGTTAAACCCACGTTTATCACCTTGGGTACCAATACTTCTAGAGCCTGCAAATAATTCCAATATCTTCATGGATTTTATATTACATTGGTATAAATAAGTTTGAATAATTATAGTTTAAGGCCGTATATACTTTCACAATCGACAATACTAAGAAGTACTTCATTTGATTCAACACTTTTAGGTCCATATTCACCTAAGGTCTTACCCCATTCCCAAAACCTCCATTTTCGTGGCATACTCATAGTAAATACTCTAATCATATCAGATGTGATATCTGGATGTTGTACGAATCGTACTCTGTGTTTTCTAAAAAGTGTTTTAAAGGAAAAAGTCATATCTATGACAAAACGTGTATTGAATTCTCGAAATGATACTTCGTTATTTAACTCAGTTGCTGGTTTCCAGGTATGGTTGTATCTTTGTTGCATTTAATATTATACTATGTGTGTCTGTATAAGTTTAGATTGTTAATCCATAGATGATAATTTATTACACTCGGTTATTGGTTTCCAAGTATTTTTATATCATTGTTATTTTTGGTATTCACTCTTCCATTTTTCTAGAGCTGGTAAATCAAAATCTTTCAATTTATCATCAAATCCACATTTATGGCATAAATATTTTCTATCATCATCACTTTCTATATCCCAATTCCATGAGCAATTTTCACAAGTTACTTCATCATTACTTATATCCTCGAAGTATTTAATGTATTTCATATTATTTAGAATAGTTTGGTTTTCTCGTTGATCCTTTTTTACCACTCTTCTCAGTCTTTCTTTTTCTAGATACTGAGGATTTTTTTGATTTATCAGACATTTTACCAGCAACCTTTGACTTCCTACACTTTGGATATCCACCTTTATCAGCATCTTCTCTACCACATTCTGGATGTTTACCATCAGAGTCTTTTTTGGATATATCTACCCATTTCTCTTTAAACCATTTATCAAGGCCACCGTGTGATTTCTTTTTCTCTATAAAAAATTCTTCGAAAGATTTAATATTATCCATTTCACTTTTTTTCTTTTTTCCACTTACCACCCTTTGACTTATATCTTTTCGCCGCTGCTCCAACAGCGTAGGCTGATGGCCAAACATCATATTTTGATTTGGCCCATTGTTTACAAGATTGCCACAAGGATTGGTTTTTGGCTACGTTTTTTTCGAGTAATGTTTCGAGGTTTTTGAATATTTCAAAGGTTTCTAAATGTTTCATATGGTATATATAAATTACCAAGTTCCGAATTTCTTATGCCAGTATAGTGGTGAGAATGGATCTTTAGCTTTTGTAGAACTACGACCTCCCATTCTATTCCAGAAATTTTTTCTTCGATCTTTGTCTTTGTGTTTAGTATAGTCTTCCATAGTGTTATCGCCACCATGAACAATTTTATACTTATCTCCTTTCTTGGCTAAGACCATCCATTTCTTGCCTTTATTTGTCGATTTCTTTTTAGTACCCACTTTTGTGAATCCCAACTTCTTATATCTATCTGGTATAATTGATTCGTTTATAAATTCATCATATCGTTTAATATTAGACATGTGTTTTTATTAATTTTATTTAAAATCAGAGAATTTAACCACATCAGATTCAAAAGTGTAGTGAGCCGAAGCTGCAATAGACATGTTAGAGGTAATCTCTTGGTCATGTGCCATTGAATCTCGTTCTATCTGAAGACAGTATTGTGCCAATATACCAATCTCATCCTTACGACTTGCTAGTTTAAAAACTTCTTGATTAAGTACGAATTTAGATTCGCCATTAACTCTCTTACCTGTGTAGTAATCACTAAAGTTTTGTTCAGCTCTATCTGGATTAGAATGTATTTTCTTACGTCCTTCACGATCTTTTAGACCGTGTACGGATATTAGAGCACTAGAATCTTCTTTCTCTCCTTCATTTATAAATGATAATCTTTTAATTTCCATATACTATATATTAGAAATATAAACCGTGTTTGTCGATAAACCATTCGGATTGTTCAAATACATCTTTGTGTAGGTTTTCTGGGAGTTTATTAACACTTGTTGGCCATTTATTTTGTTTCACAAGTGATAGTTTATCAACAGGAACATCGATTATACCAAATTTATTCAGTATGTTGTGTAAATATTCTTTATCTGATGTCATTTTACTAAATGATATTATATCCGAACCATTGGTTATAAACTCATCTATTATTCTCAGATCATGTTTGAATATTGTATTACCAAGACTTGGTGTGTAATTCTCAAATGTTGTATTGGAATATAAATACTTTTCAAATAGATTAACTCTACCACTTCTAACGGAATTATTATATTTGGATATACATATATCAATTGGGTTTCTTAATATGACACCACTTGTTCCTGTCCATTTCTTCATTGATAGGTATCCAGAATTTAATGAAATCCCATTTACTTCACCGATGAAATTGTTTCGGTTGAGTTTAGATCCATTTCGATTGTCGTGTAATACATCACACTCCTTCGATTTATTCATCTCGTGGAAAAGGAATTTACTACCAGATCGACCCAGTGAAATTATTAAGAAATTTTTACTCATAATTTATATATTCTTTTTGAGTCTGGGTATGAATGCCAGAACGGAGTTGCTATGATATCATTCTCAGATATGATTGATGCAAAATAGGAGTACCCACTCTTACCAGTTACGAGAACATCACACTTAACCATATAATTGAATGATTGGTATTCATCACCATTTAAGTGGTATGTTGGTTTATATTTATCAAACACACTGAATTGAGATTCCTGTCCTTCGGAGAAAATGTGTAAATTGAAATTATCATATTTCGGTTTGATTATATCTTCTATGATATTCAAATAATATCCGTTATCTAACCACCTGGTTGGGTATCTATCTTTATTGACATCACCTCTTCGTATATGTAACCCAACATTGAATCCATCGGTGAAAGGTTTATTTATACTTGAATCTACATATTTCGATTTTAAAGTATTCTCTGTTATCCAATGACTTTCGAGGTTCTGTCCCTGTGATAAGATGAAAAGAGTTCTGTCTTTATTCTCTATGATGTGTCTTATCTCTTCGATATTAGCTCTGTCGAACTTTGGTATGTGTATGGTTGAATCATAATCGCCAGTGGTGAGTTCACCCTTCCCAAGATTCAACTTGTTCTCCCATCCATAATTGAGTGGAGTGTGTATCAATTTCATGTCATAGTATTCAGCAATTGACAGAGCTGTATTCCACTCAGCCAGTTGGTGACCCATTCTACCGTTTAAACTATTAACCTTTATATAATTCATGTTATTAATTTATTTTTCAGTAGTTCGTATAATTTATTATCACAATTTTCTATCCGAACATAATTTTCCCAGAATTCAATACCTTTATCTCTAATCTCTTCATAATTATCGATGTTGAGGTTGTTGAAGTTGAATTTTTTATCTAGGTTACGTATTGAGAATTCATCCCAATTTACTACATCATCAAATGGGTAATCCATCATATCAAATATGATAGGTACTGTACCAACCATTAATGATTGGTATAATCTAAATGATGATGATCCTATACCTCTTGGTGCGAAGGCAAACTTAGATTTTGCTATATCTCGGTAAAAATCTTTGAGTACTGGTAACCTATCCTTACTTTCTTTCAGATTCCATATTGATACTGGTAATCTTGTATAGAAACTTTTGAGTTTCATATTGTTTAAAAATAACCGACTTGGTATATTTTTATTACCAATGAATGTGAAATCATATTCCTTTTTAGTATTTCTGAGTTCATTTATGAATTCAACATCCTTTGAAATTTCCAGTTCATAATGTCTCATCTGTAATGGATATGAAATTATATTGTACTCACTATTTTTTATTGGTTGTGCTATAAATTTTATTGAGTTCTTTTCTTGGTAGGCAAAGGATGGGTTGTCATGCATTGCCATGAATACAAACTTATGTGGATACTTTTTGAATGTATCTGATTTAGATATCAAATCATAATCCTCGTTACATTTATTAGAGACAAGGTATCCAAATATGTAATCAGCTTCATCGTGGGAATCTGTGAGTTTAAAATCAGATATAGAGGTAAATGGTCGGCCTTCTATGTCGTGATTAAAAACATCGGTTGTATTATTGAACACACTTACTTTCATTAGTATACTTTGAAAGATGGAGCATCTTCATATTTTTTATGGAAATCTCCATACATACCCTCCAATAATGAAATTGTCTCTTCATCTTCATTACGCCAATCAGACTTACGTTTCCGGTAATCTAATTCATAATTGGTTATATTCAGATAATCATAAAGACTGTCTAAGTTATTTTGTGTGTCTTCATATTTAAATAAACATACATCATAATCTTTATTGGTGATATTTGTCCAGTTATCGAAATGTTCTTCTATCTTAAAAAGGTCTTCTCCATTTTTCAAATAGTCTTTGACATCCCAGTTAGTATTCATTTTGGTATAATCACCTCTTATGTGTTCACAGTGATCTCTCGTCCATGTTCTATATTCACTCTTTCTCCTACGGAAATAGGATAGTATTGCATTGTATGGGTCACCATATTGATAAACAACCTTACAGTTACCACCAAATGATGTTGGTGGGATTCTTATGTGGTGTTTCTGGTGATTATTATAATCAACCATTTCTATGTTGCTAAATATATCTAACATCATATGTGCTCCAACTCCGCCATATGTTACGAAGAAGTATTTAAAAGTATTTAATCCATTCATTTAAAGTTTCTATTTCTTTTTTATCAACAATTCCCATTTCTAGTAGTTTGTTGTACATTAACATTATGTCATTTTTATCACCATTTAGTTCCAGTTCATTGAAAGCTTTAACAACATCATAGTATGTTGTGTACATAGTATATTCCTGTTTAAAATCTTTCATAAGATCATGTTCATTACGATCCTGATAGACAGATGGTGAGGCGAAACCTACATACCCACCCATAGCCCATATTCCGTATTGAGCAACAAAAGACCTAAGTATGTCAGTGTATCTAAATGATACAGTTGCTGGTAAATAGGTATAGATGAAAAACTTATCATCAATCCAGAATGTATTCTGTGTGTTGAATGGTGATATCAATCCCTTTGATAATGAATATTCACCACTTCCGAATTCAATGTCTAATTTTCCTTGTGTCAATCTACATACAGCATCCACATCAGGATCTCCATTAACCATGAACTGCCACACAACCGGTTTTTGTTCGACATCACTTTGTTTGAATTTCGAAGGTTGTCCAATTTTATTTATTGGATATCCTCTGGGCCAGATATAATCCTTACCAAATAGAGAATAGATGTTTATTTCACCCTCACCAATCAATGATGTGTGTTTTGTAGGAATTTCACCCCAATTATCTAGTGGCATATTATCATCATCACTCTCTGCAATAATGTTATACCCATTTTCGATAGCATAAATATATCCGATATTCTTTCTAGAATAATGGTTTATTGGTATCGTTGATGATAATTTACTATATTTTTCTATCTGTTCATCCAGATTCAAATAGACACAATCTATGTCATATGTGTCCGGTGATTTCTTATCACCAACAATTATCAAATCATATTCACTCTTTGAGAATGATACTAAGACATCATTGACTTCGTTTATGGTTGTTATTATAATACACTTTTTCATTTTAGGAAATTATTTTTTAAAACATCATCAATACCTTTTTGTTCGTATTGATTGATTTGTCCATTTTGTCTATACCAATCAACTTCGGGTCTTTTGACTTCACTGGCTAAAGATTTATCGATTAAATTGTCGATAATCAAATCATTTGCCTTCTGTAAGTTTCTGTTCCTTGGATATTCCCTTTTTATGTTTAAATACATATATAGTTGAATGTTATTGAACTGAAGGCATCTAGACTTATATAATAAGTTGGCTAATTGGAATAGAATTACTTGTGAGTAATGCCATGATTCATTATCAAATCCCTCATAATAAGGTAGTACTTCATTGATAGCTTCATTACTATAAGCATTGAAATTAGCATCGAAGTAATAGAGAGGTTGAACATCTTTACTCATATCTGTTTGTCTTCTTATATTCTGGTCATAGTATGGTGTGGCTATTAGTGGTTTGTGATCATTCAACATCTTTTCAAATTCCCTATATGGGTTACCTGATTTGGACTTAATAGATATATCATCGTCAAAGAATATGTAATAATCGGCATCCGGGTATTTGGAAAGTGCTAGTTTCCTTAGAAAGTTTCTACCTTGATTCCATGAGGAATTGGGTAAAAAATCCAATCCCTCGGTTTGTTCTTTCCAAGATATTACTATCAAGTCTGAATCTTCTCCTTTGATTAAGTCCTTACGGGATTCTGCTATATCATTTTCTGTTTGTGTTAAATATATATATTTCATACTATATCATTATATTTTATTGGGTCTAACATTTTGTAATTCCCATGGACTCTATTTCTCTCTCTACCACTACCAGATCCAAAAGTTGTTCTGATATCGGATATATGATAGTGATATACTCTGAATGATATTGATGGGTTTAGTGGTGTTAGACCACAAGCATTGAATTCATATGATAATCTATTATCACATCCAGCTCTACCGAATTGGAAATCAACGTTTTCAATATTTGGATGTCCATGGAAAATCCAACAATCTTGGCTACAATCGGATATCCTTCGTTGGTATGTGAATGGGTCAATAGATGATATATCCTGTCTAGCTAAACACCAGGAGTTTTCTGGTTTCAACTTATCTAACATATACATATCATCTTCTTCTATATAACAATCCGTATTCATTATTATATTTATATCACTCTCCTCAGTATTTAACTTTATTTGTTCAAATACAAACTTGAATGTTGGAACTTTCTTGTGGTCGATGATTTGTATATTATCACCGGTGATATCAAGTTCATCAACATCTCCAATTATATAGATTTTATCTATATGTTTATTATTTATGTTTTTGTCTAGACAATAAACCAGTTCTGAATTACGATAATCATTTTTATCTGTGTAATAGTTATAAAATAGATTTATCATTGTTGAGTTTATTCGTTTAGTAGAAATGTTATCATTGTGTGGTGATATATATATTGGTTTTTTCATTTTCCTAATTTTTTTTTAGATTATTTATTATTTTACTAGTTGTTTTGAAACTACCGATGGTTGAGCAATTTCTCAAATACCATTCATGTCCCTCTTTTGATATATACGCCCACTCTTCTTCGGTTATTGAATTTAATTTATTCTTCAACTCTGAGGGTTCATCAACCCTTATATAATGCTTGTTCTCTATCAGTGGTTCGTAATATGTTAAATCAACATCCTTTGTAATTATGGGAACTGTCCCCAGACTAAGTAGCTCAATCTCCCTATTACACTTAGGTCCGAATCCTCTCAGACATAATCCATATTTACTATCTCTTAACTTTTCTAGATACTCATATTGAGTAAACATATAATTACCATTAATAGGCATATTGAATAGTTCAATAACATTATTCCAAGAGGAATTATTTCGAAAACTTAATTGAATATTATTTTCAACTTTGCCTAAAAATATACTTTCAATGCTTCTATTTTCATAAGATAACAGTCCTTGTTCTTTAATTATCTTATCTATAAAAGATGGCTTTCTACCCCAAAATATCCAAGACTGACCACCATCAGGAACTGTGTTACCCCATAGAACACCTTTGTTCTTTATATTAGGGTTATACCATTGTAAAGTAGGTCTATCGTATAAAACAATATCTCCTTCTTCTCCCCACCAAACGTAAGGTGTGTTAGTATATTTTATTTCAATCAATCCATTTTTCTCCCACAATCTAATAAGCTCGCGTGATGTGTCTCCACAATGACCGTAGGGGTCTACTTTTGGCATAGTTATTATAACATTACTCATATTTTATAAAATTTTTTTAATTCATTATCACTATCTAATATCTCTCTGACCTCCGAACAAATGTCTTTATCCAAATTAAGAATATCCGTTAAACTATCTCTTGAGTCTATTGGTTCTCCCGGCCAAATAGTTAAATCATCCAATATGTTTAATAAAATATCTAATTCATTGTCATATGTTACTTTTTCTCGATAAAAATCTTCCCTTTTACTCACGCAACTTATAATAGGATTGCCTACTTGGTGTCCGGAATTTGATAAAGGACTATCTAGAAATCTAGTAGTTGTTAAATCTTTATTACTTGTGAATAATTGTATTATAGAGGTTTGGTCAATTCCCCAGCCACCATTCCTAACTTTATTATAAAATAATTCGAAATCCAATATAGTGAATACCTTTGGTCGGAATCCACATAAACCGGCTAACATAATGGTCAGTAATGTAGTATGGTTTGTGTGGCTTCTTATAGTTGTTATATAGAATTCATTACTTTCATTGAAGTATTTCGTTGCTAAGTATTCATCTTTTGTTGGTAGTGAGTCTATATCTCTACACAAAACTATATCACTTTCTTTATCAAAAACCGGACGGTATCTCCAAATAGTAGGCTCGGTATTCTTATACTCATAATCCATAACTGATAATTCAACCAGCCTTTTTTTTTCAAGTTTATCCAATAAAGTATATAATATATTATCTTTAATATTCGGTGATATATGTAATTTTATTTTAAAATCAGGATATAGTAATTTATTAACTATAACCATGGCCGGTATATTATACCAGGGAACTATATACTTAGTTAACCCAATTACATCAATAAATATACGGAATTCCTAACTATTTACAAATAAAGGTTTAATTTTTTAAACTTCGG
>Ga0208770_1000650_pt1 | contig 20837 bp, 19 predicted proteins | sample AntAceMetag02UK9_FD_184771 | JGI IMG/M metagenome (GOLD analysis project Ga0208770, IMG submission 184771) | Saline lake microbial communities from Ace Lake, Antarctica - Antarctic Ace Lake Metagenome 02UK9 (SPAdes) (version 2) | ecosystem: Environmental > Aquatic > Non-marine Saline and... | reverse complement strand
TTTTCTTTTTCTTTTTCTTTTTCTTTTTCTTTTTCTTTTTCTTTTTCTTTTTCTTTTTCTTTTTCTTTTTCTTTTTCTTTTTCTTTTTCTTTTTCTCTCAAAATAATATTTTTATAACATTTTTTATGTTTTATTTTCAAAACCTTTTATGATAACATTTTTTATTATCTTAAATATATTTTTTACTCCATAATATTTTTTAGAACATTTACAGTTCTAATAGAATGCTTAGAATACTAATCTTCTAATTACAATTCTATTACAATTCTAATCACACTATTACAGTTCTAATAGAATGCTTAGAATACTAATCTTCTAATTACAATTCTATTACAATTCTATTTAGAAAAATACAACACTAAACATTCTATTAGAATTCTATTCTGTCTAAAATACAACTTAAAGAGAGAATTTGTATAATAAATATATAATTATGAAGGATTTTATCGTTAAGAATAAAAAAATATTAGATTTTTATTCACAAAATCCAAGCATTAATTTTGAAGCCGTTAATCTTATTTTTGTTGATTTGTTTGAGAGATTATTGGGTGATATGAATTCTGCCATGAATTCAACTATTAATTCGCAAATTCTCTCTACGGTTGGAGAAATTAAAACTGAAATTAATTCATTGTCTCTTACCAGTTCTAATATGAATTCGCAAATTCTCTCGTCTGTTGGTCTCCTTAAGGGAGAGTTTAACACGTTATCTAACGCTTTGTCGAAATTAAATAATGATATTACTAACTCTATTTATATTAAATTTCAAGAATCCAAGAGAGAATATATGGAGGATATCAAAAGTATTATTTATAATAATCTCTCTCAAAATAGTGATAAATTATATACACTTCTTAATCAAAATACTTCTCAACTTATCGATAAAACTACCTTGCTATTAAATGAAATTATTCCAAAATCCAATGAAGGTTATTATAGACAATTACATGAGTCTATTTCTCTCTTTCATAAATCAATATCAGACGATACCACAAAACTTTTACAATCATCTGACAAAGAGGATTCACTTTCAGTATTCCTTACCAACTTTGAATCCAAATCTAGTAATCTATTACAACCTTTATTCTCTTGTATAAATGCTACAGAAGAGAGAATTAACACTATTTTAGTTTCTATCAAAGACGATAATAATAACTTTGATTCTAAGTCTAATACATTGCTACAACCATTATTTTCCTTTATCAATACTAGCGAAGAGAGAATTAATAAAAATGTTTTGGCTATTAAAGATGATAACAATATTGACTCCAAATCAAATACATTGTTACAACCACTATTTTCCTTTATTAATGCTAGTGAAGAGAGAATTAATAAAAATGTAATTTCTCTCAAGGATGCTACAAATAACTCTTCTCAAGATAAAATTATGAATGAGTTATCTGAATTTCTTGGCAAATATAAAAACTCCAGCTATAAAGGTCAATTCGGAGAAAATCAATTGGAAACAGTATTGAATCAACTCTTTCCTTCATCAGAAATTCTTAATACTACTGGTATCAAAGCCTCTTGCGATTTTAGGGTTAATCGTCCTGATTTACCTACTATCTTAGTCGAAACTAAGAATTATGATAGAAACGTTACTATTGACGAAGTCAAAAAGTTCATTAGAGACATCGAGGAACAAAAGTGTCATGGTATCTTTCTTTCCCAACATAGCGGCATTACATCCAAACAAAACTTTCAAATTGATATCAAAGGAACCAATGTCCTTGTCTATGTTCATAATGTCGATTATTGTCCTCAGACAATTAAAATTGCCACAGACATTATTGATTCTCTTTCTTATAAACTTGCTGAACTTGAAGAAGGAGTTGATGAAATCTATATTCCAAAAGAAGTTCTCGATGATATTAATAAAGAATATTCTAGGTTCATAGAGAGAAAATCATCCATAATTGATATCTTAAAAGACTTTCAAAAGAAAATTAACGCCGAAGTTGATGAAATCAAGTTCCCTTGCCTATCCAAGTATCTAGTCTCCAAATGCGGCTCCATTTTAAATAATGAAAATGAGATAATTATATGTAATATTTGTAACAAATTTGAAGCTACAAATAATCGTTCTCTAGGTGCCCACCAAAAAGGTTGTAAAAAGAAACATACCAACAGTAAAACTGATTCTAATATTCTAGTTGATACAAATGCGTAGAGAGAAAAGATGGATTATGTCACGAATCTGCTCGGGATTCAGTTGTTTTTTTAGAAGAAGAGGAGGAAAAACTCGTAAAAAGAATAGTGGAGGAGGAAAAACTCGTAAAAAGAATAGTGGAGGAAGAAAAAATCTTAAAGCAAAGCGTGGGAGAAAACTGCTATAAATATAAGTATCCAAATGTGGCTCTATTTTACACCCTTGGTAATTTAAAACGCCGTTTTTCAATATATTTTTCATAGTATATATACTGAATGTCCTCGCGTAAAAGCGAAGATTATAAGATTACATTCATTATATATACTATGAAAACAATCTAAAGGATATATATATATATATACATTATAATGTATACCGAAATGCTAGAGGAACAAGATATGGAACGAAAACAACAAAAAATACTTAGCGACCAGTTAAAAATCGATTATCCAGGTATTCCATTCTCTATTCTAGAGGAACAAGATATGGAACGAAAACAACAAAAAATACTTAGCGACCAGTTAAAAATCGATTATCCAGATATTCCATTCTCTATTCTAGAAAGGGATACTGGTTGGTCCACCAACGACGGTCTTATACATTTTGTTAATCGTCAAACAAAAGCGGTGTATTATTGGCATCAAAAGTATAACAAATGGTCAATCAGAGCACCATCTGGTGCAATCGTAGGACCATCTGGTGCAATCGTAGGACCATCTGGTGCAATCGTAGGACCATCTGGTGCAATCGTAGGACAACCTCCTATCAGCAATGAAATCGCTGTTATTACAAACTACATTTTACGAGATACCTTTATAACACCTGAAACCAAAAAACAATTATTGGACTATCAACATAGTCTGGTTGGTAAACCAAATGTGGTTGGTAAATCAAAGGTGGTATATAAAGATTTAATATATAAAGATACAGTTCAACCATTTTCGATTCAACCCCAAACTCAATATTTTCAATAATTATTTGGTGTATACCGCATCTATACTATAAAAACATCATTTTATAGTATATAATGGATCCGTCTGTAATATAATATAATTCATTTCATTTTCACCAAATACTCCACGCGCTTTCATATGTTGTACAGTCATCTCTGTATACACCTTTGAATATTTAAAAAACCTATATTTTTATTGTAAAACGATATAAATAAATATATTTATTATTATTTACAAATGAAACAATTTATTAAGTTAACATCAAGAATACTAAATAAACGGTTGATTCTTTTATTTTCCAGTACTTTTCACAACATAAAATCACAGAAATGGAGAACCTACAATGATATATATGAAACACAACCAAAAACATACCCAAATCAAGGGTTATTGCACTGATTTGTTATTTGTTATGGCAGGTTCTCCATCCTCCTATTATTTTGTTGTAAAAATAACAACACAACAACTATGCTACTCGTATCACCGGACCTATATGGTTGATTCTTTTATTTTCCATTACTTTTCACAACATAAAATCACAGAAATGGAGAACCTACAATGATATACACCCTTGAAGATTTAAAATGGCACCCCCCAAATTATTTTCTATATTTTATAAATTAAAAATATTCCAAAATGATTTATGGGTTTTAGTTTTTAGTTTTTTCTTTTTTATATTTTTTTTATTATTTTTTTTTGTTTTATTTACTTTAGGTTTCCACGACTGTGCTAAATACTTTTTATAACTCGTTTCTGTTTTTGGGTTCCATTGTATTATATAATATCCTTTTTTTTCTTTATATATATCACTTCCATCTTTCCACGAATCATAAACTATTTTATCATTAGATTTAACTACCATTTACTAATATAATATAATATTTAATTATAAATGTGCGGTTTTAAATATTCAACGGTGTAAATCCACACATTTCGGTGAAAACCTAAAAATCCCGACAAATATTTAGATTGAGAATAAGATTTTTACATTTGAACCGATTGTAATTGAGACACAAATCCCTTGTTCATTGTGATATTTGAACGTTTTGATTGAAAAATTATATAGGACTCCTGATAGGTTTTGTTATATCTTTTCATAATATAATAGATGATGGTTGCTACGGATCTGGACCCGCCTGCCTGACAATGGACCAGAATATTCTGCCCTTTATTTTGTAGGATATAGTCATAGACCTTCTCGCATACGGATATAATATTGACTTCTGGTAAATCATCTATAGGTATAGATAAATAATCTATATTCGGGTGCTTAATAACATTATCAACTAAACTAACCACACAATTTATATCGTTTAAGAATGGTCTAGAGTTGGTACTAAATATATCACCTACATAAATATTATCAACAATGGAAGAATAAGATTCATAAACCATCTTATATGAATAATTAATTCAATAATATTTAAGCTATTTATCGTGCTATTTTAAATATTCAAGGGCGCTAAATAAAAAAGTATTCAATGATACGTGTTCATTCCAACACATTACTATAATATTGTTATATTTTATTCGCGAAATACATAACAAAAGATTATTTCAGTATATGTTGTAACAAATTCGAAGCTACAAATAATCGTTCTCTAGGTGCCCACCAAAAAGGTTGTAAAAAGAAACATACCAACAATCAATCTGTTTCTAATATCGTTGTGAATACAGATACATAGAGAGAAAATAATAACTAAATCAATGAAGTCATATAATCTTTTAACATAATTATGTAATTGGTTTGTATTCCAAAATATAACGCGATAAAATATCCTCCTGCTACACTTGCTTGAAATTCACTCATATAGTCTTTCAATAACATTACAAATATATACATTGTTAATATAATGAATGCCGTCTGTAATATAATATAATTCATTTCATTTTCACCAAATACTCCACGCGCTTTCATATGTTGTACAGTCATCTCTGTATAATGTCCGATTACGATTGCTGGGAATATGTATAACAATATCTTCAATGTGAATGAAAATAAATTTTGACGCGAATGAAATGTTCCAAAATCGGTTGCCTTTTCAATTATCTTAAATAATTTCATTCACTATATATACTACATTTTATAAATATTTATGTCCATCTTTTTTTAGTGTGAATACAAATATATTTATGTTAGATATTGTTGCTTTGTTTCATTGTCCAAGTATACATTTTTGCTTATCGCGCGTACGATTTTACTTGTTTCATTTTCATCGGATTCTATATTCGTCATTGAATGACTTATTAGTGTAGTCAGTTTTGTTTGAATATAATCCTCCTTTTCCCACCCTTCATTCGCATCTTGCCATTTATTTATCATCATCCTTTGTTTCCTGGCGATGGTCTTTATACCTAAAAGCATTCGTATTAATTCTGTATCCTTTTCCCAATTATTCCCTTCTTTCACGTAGAGGGTTTTTCTAGTCGCATCCGTACAATGTATCGGTCTATCCAATATATCCAATTGACTTAGACCATTAGTTATCATATTTGTTAGTGTCTTGGTCAAGCCATTCTCTATAGTGCTATCATATGTATCCGCTGTAATAGGTAATGATTCTATAAAATCAGTCAAGTTCATTGCGTTTTTACAATGATTATTCAAAAACATCTGAATATTGAACTGGTTATTGCTATTTGTATTGTTCGAATAATTGTTGTTTCCTGTTTGAGGCATTAGTTCTATCATCTTCTCCATTACATCTTGATTCTTCAAGAGTAACTTTATTAACATTTCCTTGTCTATTTCAAACGTAGGCGACATCTTGACGGATTGTATATCACTTGTTCCTTGATAAATGAAGCAGGTTTTTCTGTGTCTAGATATACCCTGCCTATATTTATAAATATTTCCACATTCACAGACGTATTCAGGGTTGGCGTTTTTTGGCGTAAAATTGTCACCATTTGTCACCATTGTGTCACCATTTTTATGTTTCAGTGTTAATAAATGTCTTGACCAATCACTTTGTTTGCTACATATAAAGTCACATGTTTTACAATAATAATTGTTGGCGTTTTTTAGCGTAAAATTGTCACCCATTGTCACCCTATAGTATGGTTACATATTATTTCCCTAAATCCTTTCGCATAAATATATATTTTTTACAGTCACAAATTTTAAATCATCAAAAATAAAATCAGAGCATTATGCTCTAAATCACTTTTTCACGTTTTTTTCAATTCATTTTCCTGAAAATAAAAAAACACACATAAAAACCTTGTGTAATTTTTTAAAATCGAAAATCAAATTAGAAATTAGGTAAAAAGTAAAACACCTACTAGTATCAAAAACAAATCACTTTTTTTCTCCAAAACGTCTCCCTTCATATGTAGGCAAGCCCTTCATAATCTAAACAACCGTTTCATTCACTTCTATAAATACTCCTTTCATTGTTCTAGGCACATACAGTTTTTATATCATCCAATAATGACAAATCCTGTTTTTCAGAAGTGATTCGCGTTTTTCGAGGGATGTATTCTCATCAGTCTGTTTATTAGTGCCTTTTTCTTAGTTCTTTTTTTCAAGTTGTTTCCAAAAAATTATTCTAGGTATTGTTGCTTTGTTTCATTGTCCAAGTATACGTTTTTACTGATGGAACGTATGATTTTACTCGTTTCCTTTTCATCAGATTCTATATTCGTCATTGAATGACCAATTAATGTAGTCAGTTTTGTTTGAATATAATCATCTGATTCCCATCCTTCATTCGCATCTTGCCATTTATTTATCATCATCCTTTGTTTCCTAGCAAGGGTCTTTATACCTAAAAGCATTCGTATCAACTCTATATCCTTTTCCCAAGTATTCGCTTCCTTCACGTAGAGGGTTTTTCGGGTCGCATCCGTACAATGTATCGGTCGCTCCAATATATCCAACTGACTTAAGCCATTGGTTATCATATTTGTGAGTGTCTTGGTCAAGCCATTCTCTATAGTGCTATCGTATGTATCCGCTGTAATCGGCAATGATTCAATAAAATCAGTCAAGTTCATAGCATTCTTACAATGGTCGTTCAAAAACATCTGAATATTGAAGTTGTTGTTACTATTTGTATTGTGGTTATTATGAGATTGGTTTCCCATTTGAGGCATTAGTTCTATCATCTTCTCCATCACATCTTTGTTTGAACTAGTTATATTTGATACCAATTCAGTGATAAATTGTTGGTTCTTTGACATAACCAACTCTACGATTTTCTCAGTCAATGAAGCATGGTCTATTGGAAGAACTGTGTTTATTTGTGTAATATCCTTTACTATAGTATCATCATACTCGCATTTCTGTTTATGATTCCATAAAGATGACGCATGTTTATATGTTTTTCCACATATACATTTGTGTTTTGTGGCATTTTCTAGTAATGCCATGTTCGTATTTGTTCGTAATTCATGCTTAGCAGTAGTTAAATGGCTATTCCAATTACTTTCTTTGCTACATATAAAGTCACATGTATCACAGTGGTATTTTTTAGGCAGTTTTAGGTTCGTATTTTTCGTCATTTTCTTCGTATAGTATACGAAGAAATAAATGCCTAAATCATTTCGCATAAATATATAATTTTTTACAATCACAAAAATAAAAACATCAAAAATAAAATCAGAGCATTATGCTCTAAATCACTTTTTCACGTTTTTTTCAATTCATTTTCCTGAAAATAAAAAACAACACATAAAAACCTTGTGTAATTTTTTAAAATCGAAAATCAAATTGAAAAAAAGGTAAAAAGTAAAATACCTACTAGTATCAAAAACAAATCATTTTTTTTCTCCAAAACGTCTCCCTTCATATGTAGGCAAGCCCTTCATAATCTAAACAACCGTTTCATTCACTTCTATAAATACTCCTTTCATTGTTCTAGGCACATATAGTTTTCATATCATCCAATAATGTCAAATCCTGTTTTTCAGAAGTGATTTGCGTTTTTCAAGGGATGTATTCTCATCCGTATGTTTATTAGTGCCTTTTTCTTAGTTCTCTTTTTCAAGTTGATAATAAAATTGATATCGAATAATACCACAAGTAATATTGTAAAAATAACGACTAGTAGGAATACGATGACAACATTATTGAAAGAACGAATCCATCCGGCGTATATCCAACAAAGGATGTTTCATTTTCGGGAGCATATGGTGGGTCTAAATACACAAAATCACCTACTTTTACCTTTTTTATGGAATCCATGAAATCATTATGTATAAATTCGACATTTTTTATTAAATCAATTTTATAAAGTATCATGTTCGTTCAAATGAGAGACAATGTCAGACATTTTTCACACCTAGATTATTGTAATAGCCGTTTTACTTCTTTTGCTATAGCATAAGACAGACTACATGGAACCGCATTTCCTAATTGGACCAATATATTCGACTTTGAACCTTTGAATTTAAAATCGTCCGGAAAGCTCTGTAGTCTAGCCAATTCTCTAGGGGTCATTACACGGTTCTTTTCATAATGAATAAATACACCCCCGTGATTTTCCTTGACTGTATTGGAGGGTCCATCTGGTTCACAACGAAAGAATGCCTCTGTATATTTCGGATTCACGCTTTTACCATTGGGTGTATTCTTTATCTTTTCAATAAAGGAAGGACAATGTGTCGTATAAATATGCTGGAGACCCGCTACATCTTCCACATTCTCTTTTAAATCGTCTATTGCTTCCCGGACAGATACCCATTTCTGTTTTCCTGCGGTTCCATCTTTATTATGTGTCTCTTCTGGGTAGGTTATTGACTTGGTTATAGTATCCATCACACCTATAAATATAACACGCTCCCTCTTTTGAGGAACACCATAATTGGCCGCATTCAGTAATTTCATCTCCACACGATACCCCAATTCTTGAAACGTTTCCTTTATAATGTCCGTTACTTTCATTCGGAACGTAAGTATATATTTATCAATCTGTTTTAATTTCGCATTTACATTCTTCAAGGATTCTTTATTGGTCTCTACTTCGTCACACGTTTCACCTTTTAATGATAACCACTTCTTTTTTGCCAATAATTCCAACTTTTCTTCTTCCAAACTATAATAATTATCAGCCAGTTGTTTCTCTTCATCCGTCAAATGCGGTTTATCATGTAGCATTGTTAAAATTCCCTTTACATTCTCCATTACAAACGCCTTGGGTTTCATGTGTTTTACTACATCAACGTATTCCTTAAAAAGTTGGCCTCTTGGGTCCCTCGAATTACGATGTCCCGACATGGAATAAGCAACACATGGCGGTCCTCCTAATATGATATCACACGACTTGTCTTTGAAACTCTCGTATGTTAGTTCTTTCACCTCTTGTTTGGTAATATCACCTACTATGACATTTGTATTCGGGTAATTTGCCTTGTATGTTTCTGCTATCTGAGAGTCATATTCATTACAAGCGACTATATTGAATCCCTCTTTATGAAATCCATATCCTAACCCACCGCAACCAGCAAACAATTCAAGACAGTTTAATTGGATGGGAGCCAGCACTATAGACGGGGCTTTTTGCTTTGAGGTGAGCCTAGTTTTTTTCACTTTTGTAGTGGCCGCAGGCGATGTATCCTTTTCCGTCATTGACTAGTAATAAATAATGAGTAATTATATTTAACTGTTTTCATAATAAAAACATTTTCTATAAATAATATAGTAGTAGTGACAATGAATGACGATGAGGATAGGTTATTAAAATATATTAATAGGTTACCCACCGATTTAGTTCGATATACGAAAGCATATCTCCCCATGTCTCTAGTTAGAAAAGTTAGAAAAATACACAAAAATGAACTTCCATCAAACTACAGAGTTTGTAAAGATTTGAACGACTATTTTTATAAAAAATATATTGGATATGATGTCGACATTAAAAACTTACAATTTAATATTAATCTCTTGAAAAATAAACAAGTACAAAACAAAAGGAATATAGTAAATCCATTTTCTCTCGCATTTTGGCAAGACCCATTCACAAACGATTCATATATTCATACTGAAATTGAGAAGAAGGAAAAACGAATTGAAACGTTTGAAATATTTATGAATTATTATTTCCATTGTTATTATCATTCGAGTGTTCATCAATATAAATTTAAAATTGTGGAATTCGAATAAAATTGATAGAGTTAATTATATAGAAATAAGATGACATATATAATTAACATGAGCGTAAAGCCAAAAGCAATGAGTCTATTTTCAGGTATGGGTGGCGACACACTCGGTATGGAAATGGCTGGGTTTGACGTAATCGCATTTAATGAATTTGATAAAGCTGCTATAAACTCTCACAAATTAAATTTCCCGCATTCTACATTCATATTTGACCCAAGCCAAAAAAAAGAAAGGGACCAAGGAGATATTCAATTAATTCCAGATAATATATTTAGTGCCTACAACGATGTAGTGGATTTAATCTTCGCTGGCTTCAGTTGTCAAGGATTTTCAAATGGGGGTAAAAAATTACCAGATGACCCAAGAAATTCACTTTTCCGTGATTTCGCGCGTGTGACCAACTGTATTCGGCCCAAATATTTCATCGGTGAAAATGTGGATGGACTTCTTAACCGAAAGACAGCCACTGGAGAAAATTACATTGACGTTATTGTGGCCGAATTTGAAAAGATTGTCTATAATCTTTCATATCAAGTTTGTCACACAGTCCAATATGGTGTTCCGCAACTTAGAAAACGTCTTATAATTGTCGGTATTCGCAAGGATTTAAATAAAACATTCGTCTTTCCCGAACCTTTGAATAATGGAAAGACAAACTTGCCCCATTTAAAAGACATTATCCAATTCAGTATGGAAGGAGCCATTCAGATAGAACCGGATGATTTTGATATGATGACGATTCCACCAGAATGTATTCTTACCGATATGGAAAATGATGAGGACGAAGATACGTCCAATATTCACCCCTATCTAAAACTCAAGGCGAAAAAACGTAATGAAGAGTATGCTGGAAAGGTTCATCATTCGCTCCTTTCATTCTCTAAGCGTGATTCGCCGATTCATTGTGAGATTATCGATATTAGAAAGCCGAGCAAGACGATTATATGTACATACGACCATCAACCGAGATTATTTGTTCCCCTTCAAAATAAAAATGGGTATTATATCAGATGTATTTTACCAGATGAGCTGAAACAGATTCAAGGATTTCCGTCGGATTTCAAACTACTTGGTAATAAGAAAGAAAAAATCAAGCAAATCGGAAATGCGGTTCCACCTCCTCTTATTAAACAAATCGTAGAAAAAATCTTACTTATGTAAATTACTGCCAATAACAAAATCCTAATAAATTCTAATAACTCGTCTCTTTTTTTACACAACACCTGATGACAGTGTCATTAAAGTGTGTGCTGCTGCTAAATCATCCTCATTAAGTGCGGTTTCTAGATGTGGTAGTGGTAGGTTCATTCCCAAAAACCTGGCAATATTTGCCTTGAATGTTGGACGAGGATACACCTCCATAATACCAGCCAAATTTTTCTTGTTTACTCCACGCGCATACTTGTCCTTCAATGCCGTCAACTCATCAATGTAGGTGGCAATCCAAGGGGAGTCCTTGACAAACTCGTGTCCATTGATGTAGAGTAATCTAGGAAGAATATTCTTGTCTGGTGTGCGCTTATATTCTTTTCCAGTAAAGAAGATGACGTAGTAAATGTCTTTGGACGGACAGGTATCGTTGAAATAAATGACTGTGTTGTCCGTCTTCTTTATTTCAAGATTTAATCCAATTCCTCCAACATTTCTAAAATCCTTGGACTGTTGGCTTCCCGCTTCCTCAAACGAAAGTTCGAGTGAGACAAGGACTTCTCTAATTTTTTCAATCACTACACGCTCACTAATTTGCGTGTTTCCATTTTCTGTTTTGGTGGACTTGATGAACTCTTCATTCACCTCCTCGTCCAACTTCTTCGTAATACGCTCAAATAATGCTTTATGCTCGTCCATTTTAACTAATCTTATCGTTGATTTACTGATAATGATTGCTTCAATTTTTTTCATATACATCCTTTTCCAATTCAATACAAGTTTCATCTATTTTTTCAACGATTACTATTTCTATATTTTCGGGAACCAATGTCATATCCAAATATCCAAACACATCTTTTAAGATATGTAGCTTGAATTTGAAATCGCAGTTGTCGACTATACATTTTCCAGTCCATCGTTCTAATGGTAATATCTCATTCAAAGAACTGATACGCCCATGAACACGTTGATATTTCGATTCTCGTTTGCCTGGTTTTCCGGATGGGCATTTCATACGCCATTCACAAGAAAGAGCATTGATATGGTCTGGAAAGCCGGATAACATGGCACATATTTCCCAGGCACCCCCTTTGCCGTGAGTCGCCCTAGCACCTCCTTTAATTTCTTCGTTGTGTTGTCTAAGGCGTCTCATCGGATGATTTGTAGAACCGTTATAAGTATTGTGCTTAAACTGTTCTAATTTATTCCTTAAAATATAACAATACCACATATATTGTTATATTTATTAAAAAATCACATATACTACTTCATATCACTCATATTGATGTCTAAATATGTATCGTCTTTACATCCCAAAAAGCTTGGCCATAAATGACTTCTTTGTTTGAGATTTGGATTGTCTACGACCTTTTCGGTGGAAATATTTATCGCCTTTATGCGTGACAAAATCTTTTCTTCCTTTGCGTGTTTTGGAAGGCATACCTTTTTTGAAATGTCTTTTGGATCTTCTTTTACCACCAACCATTTGGTCAGCATCGGGATTATATTCGGATTGACCTTCTTCTTGAATACCCATATCGATAGGAGGAGGAGGTGTTTGACTTCTACCTTCTTCTGCTGATTGTAAGTCAGAAATACCCGTTTCAATATCCATGTCTTCCGGTTTTACACCTCCGCGCTTTACTCTTCTTGAATGAGACGCGCGTCTCTTACGACCACCATGTTTTCTTTGTGTTCTTTTCTTGTAAGAAGCCATTATATTATATCTAAATATAAATATTTATACATTCCAATGATTATTTTTCAGTAAACATATTCTCAAACTCTTCATCTGTTTCAGGGACCTCCATCCTACATCTATCCAATATGAACGCAGCCAACATTATGTTGTTCTTGTAGTAGCTGTTTCTACGAGACATTTGCTTCATCTCCTTTATAAGAGATTGGCTTTGGGTCATTAAAATAGTCACAGTTGCCTTCAGTTGTTCAATGGTATAATCTTTCCTTGCCGGGTCGGATGATATAGGCAGCGTCTTAAACATACCTATCAGGTTCTCTAATTTATCTATTTCAGCTTGATATGTGGGGGATACCTTTGGTCTCAAAATGTCTTTTAACACCTTTTCCCCTGTCTCATCATCACTTTCAGTCTCACTTCCACTGTCACTTGTGACATCATACTTCATTGTGGGTTGTTTCTTTACTTCTACATGAACTTTGTTATCTTTTCCAAATGTCATATTAATATCATAATTATTCTCCTTTACCATATGTGAAGGATGGGGTGGGTTAATCATCGGAACAGCATCTGACTGTTTCGGCGCATTAACCATTGGCTTAATATTAATCTTATTGGTCGCATTAGTCACAGTCGGAGGGACGGCACTCGATTCTACTTGACACTTATCCTGATGTTTGTGAAGAGAAGCAACACCCTTATATGTCTTTGAGCATTTCGAACACTTGTGAATTATCTTATTGTCAGTCATCTACATCTATATGCCGATATGTATTTAAATGTATTTTTATTACATTATTATTATGAAGCACGTTGCTTGTGGAATTATGTATAATGAACATAAGCAAATATTGATGGGAAAACGCCATCACAGTGGCCCGTATCCAAACATATGGGAATTTCCAGGTGGTAAATTAGAAAAAGGCGAATCATTAGAAAAATGCCTTCAACGCGAATGGCAAGAAGAACTCAATCTTTCTATCGCGATTCATACTAAACTCGTAACATTTACCTCCGTAACCGAAAAAAATACAACCTGTCATTTTTTCATCGGTCGAATTCTCGATTTACCCAATTTAGAAATGAATGTTCATGAACGCGTCGAGTTCTTCTACCCAAGTGAAATGAAACAATTACAACTATTCAAAGGCGATGACCAAATTGTCGATATGCTGTCGTAGTGCCTTTTTCTTAGTGCCTTTTTTAAGCGATATTTTAATTGTCGTTTATTTTGGGGGCCAGATAAAACCGCATCATACAATCCTCGTCCAATTTATATTTCAATTGTAGAGGCATATCCTCTGTAATATGAATCTCACAACACGACGTCAATTTGTAAAATTGACACATTTGCGCAATATATTTGATGCCAAAAGACGTTTTGATTTCTTTTCCTTCCACAACCGCGAGTAAATCTATATCATCTGGCGTAATCACTACATTCATAGTTCCTTCACCTGAACTTGACTCTAATGAGACTTGATTTTCATCACATGTAATATTCAAGGTTTCGTTAAAATTCGCCAACTCATCTATTAGAGTTTTGAATTTCTTAGAGTCCATTTCAATATCCACCTCATAATCCATGGATGGTATATGTAACATATCTGTGTCTATATCCATTAGAGGCATCTTAAGATATTTGTTAAATTCACCCTTTTCATCACTCGTAAAATCAATCTCCAAATCTTCGTCATTCTCACTGTGAATCTGAATAGATTGTTTATCAGAACAAATGTGAAGAATCTTGTTAAAGATGGGAAGCGACAAACCAAATGTTTGGGAATCCGTTATATCCCATACTTGAAACCACGAAGCCTGAAGAATTAATTCATATACACATATATGACTACTATCCATTCCTTGGATATATAATCTATTCGGTTCGATGTTAAGCACTAATGACTCGGTAAAATTCTTTAAATGATTGAATATCGTAATAAATATATCACGTTTTTTCTTATCTGTAATTTCAAAACGCATAATAATAAATAATAATATAGATTACTATTTATTACGGTTTCATATTATATAATTAGATACAGTGTTATACAGTATTTACGGCTCTATTTTTACTGCCTTGGAATTGTCGTAGGTTAAATGCTACATTTTTTGATAATCCGGGCGCTATTTTTTGATTTACTCCACACAAGCGTTTGTTTTTTGTAGCTATCGGAAAAGGATACAATAATTGGGTCGATGCCATATGTATATATATTGGCAATATTATTTATTTACCTACCTACCTACCTACCTACACCTACGTTTTCGCCGGCCGATTCGAGCATTCGTTTGGCTCTTCTAGCAATTTTAGCGTAATAGCTTTGCTTGTGAGCAGGTCGACTTCTCTTTGAGGTATATGATTTTTTGGGCTTGCCCCATTCCTTTGCTCTAATGTAAGCAGCCCATACTCCCTTCTTATTTACTTTACACGTGTCGGTTGTACATATGGGAAAATTGGGATGTTGTTTATTACCGATTGTTTTTGTTCCTAAAAAACATTTTTTACCACACTTTTTATACATACGCGTTCTTGCGGCTCCTTGAGGCGCTAGCTTTTTCCATCCTGCCCAATGTAATGCCTTACGTGTTTTACGTGTTTTACGTGTTTTACATGTTTTATTGTGTATACGAGCGCATCTTATACTCTACATGTATAAAAACTGGTTGTGTACGATGAACAGTGCTTTTTCGCAAATACACGTTCTAAATTAAAATTGATTTGGTTTTTGATAAATGAACTGTATGTATCATTTGGAATAGTTTATGTGATATAAACAACCGCACTATGGATATTAAATCTCAACGTAATACACGACCTTATGGAGTAGTGTCCGAGGAAGAGGAACGATGTAATGAATGTGATGAATTGTCTGTTCAAGAAGCATGTAACAAGTGTGGTGAGGGAGTCTGTTTATCAAAGTCTTGTTGTGAAGTCTTTCCTCACTATAATAATAGTAAATATACTATATGTAGACAATGTACAAATTCCATAGATAACAAGTTGCGAATTGTGATAAATTATGGGGAATTGAGATTATTGAAGCAAAAAATAAATAAAAAAATAGAGAAAAAAATAAAGCAATTAGAGGGAGGAGCAAAGGCATAGGCTTAGGTATTTTGAGAAAGGGTATTGGTGATGGGATGGAGGAACAAGAAGAAGAAAACAATCATATTTGAAATAGTTGCTATTGGTTTGTTGGGGTTTTGTTTCTTTTTTCATAAAAATATAACGGAATATATTATATGGCATATAGAAATTGTTTTAAAAATCAGAGTGATGATTTAAATGGTGGCCAATACATCGGTAGAAAAAAGGCAAAAACTATATTTAAAGCATCCGTCGATTTGGCCAATAATGGTGGCGTGTATCATAAAACAACTCCTAGCGGACAAAATAAAGGGACCTATGTTGGCGATGTAAACATTAGTCGTGACGGAAAAAAATGTCTAATTGGCGCAACGAGTTATGATACTTTATTATCGGTTACTAACGGTAAATATTTAGAACAACCTATATCGTTTGATATTAAAGAGTCTCAAGACTTGTGGTCCGGATCTATTTATAAAATGGATTTAAGCGGTGTTGTATCTATCCTTTCGCATCCAGATGGAAGTGCGAACACTTTTTCCTATCCTCCACATATTCTTGCTAACCAACTTTATCCCAGATTAATACCCCCTTCAGACCAGGGACTTATCGTTGACCCTTGTTATAATGTGTTTTATAATGGTAATAATATAAGCAATCAAGGGATATGTTATGTTAATGATGAGCGCGCTTATCAACAATATCGCAAACTTATACCGTTAACTGAAAGATATATCAAGAATTATATTCACTCAAAAAATGGCTATGTTGGAAACTATTATTATCCAAACTCTTTTTCATTTGACTGTTGTAATAACTACGTGGCATCCTTAGCTGGAATACAACAACTAACTATGTTAGAAGAACTAGAATTATTTACAAATAGTATTCAGGTAAAATCAGTTTTTAAAAATATTTCTGATGTAAATATTTACTCGATTACATCAACTGTAACTATTCCGGCGGATGTAACTACGATAAATAATAATATAACTTATCTAGAAGATTATAGAATTATAATTACTGTACCAGGAAATACATTATCTAGTATATCCTCTGTTGACCAGAACAATATTATTAATAATTTGGTACAACTATATGCTGATTTATTAAATATAGATAGTACTCTAATAAGTGTTACATTAACATCTGGTTCTATTATTGCTACTATTGTAATAAATTCTTTGGCTCCAGAACCGGAACCTCAACCTGAACCAGAACCGGAGCCTGAGCCTGAGCCTGAGCCTGAGCCTGAGCCTGAGCCTGAACCAGAGCCGGAACCAGAGCCGGAACCAGAGCCGGAACCAGAACCAGAACCAGAGCCGGAACCAGAACCAGAACCAGAACCAGAACCAGAACCAGAACCAGAGCCTGAGCCTGAGCCTGAGCCTGAGCCTGAGCCTGAGCCTGAGCCTGAGCCTGAGCCTGAGCCTGAACCAGAGCCGGAACCAGAACCTGAACCAGAGCCGGAACCAGAACCAGAACCAGAACCAGAGCCTGAGCCGGAACCAGAACCAGAGCCGGAACCAGAACCAACCGCTGATTGTTATACGAATATTTTTTATACATATGATGGTGATGATACACCTACTAATGGTACTACTGGTACCGCGCGAGGGCAGAGTTTTACAATGCCTGAAACAGCTATGGTTGGAAAAATAACAACTACATCTATTGGTGGTACTGGACAACAGTTCATAAATGGAATTAAATCAAGTTATGTAAATTTAAGAGAATTTGTGAATAATAACGAAACTACTAATCCTAATGCGTTATCCGGAACTATTTTGGCTACATCAGGGTATGGTACAATAATTGAGCCGTATGATGAAAGCGACTATTATCCAGACATTCAATTTATATTCACCCCTATACAACTTACCATTGGAGTAAAATATGTAGTAGAATGGGTCATAGGTACTGGGCCTGGGCTTACTATTTATGTACAAATCATCGGGACATATACAGGAGGTCAAGCTTATGATATTGATGGAAACAATCTCGAGTTAGAGAGGGATAGTCCTATGGGAGTATGGAAAATCTGTTCTTAGACAGAACCATAGCCAGAGCCAGAGTTAATACTGGTATAGGGATGTGATGGCCATAGTAAATGACCAGTTATTACCATTTAAATTAACAGTATATCCTTGGTCATCAACCAGACGAACACGAAATCGTTCCAAATCCACCGGCCCAAAATAAACACGTTCCGCGTCATCCAAATTGAAATCGTCAATTAACATTTTCCCAGGAGATAGACTATTCACGCCACGTAAAGGTAAAAGTGCCAGTACATTCGTGTTTGTCGGAGCAGATAAACGATTGCGCTGTGTTTGAGAACGTGATTGTGTAGTGGAATTAAGTGTGAATAATTGAGCCTGGGTAAGTCGTCTAGGTGCGTTTTGAACATAACTAGGTGTTTTTTTACTTGAATTTTCAGCATTCGTACATCCCGTAATAGAAGTAGCCAAGTCAGCGTTCCAATAATTAGGAATTTCAACATATTTTTGAGTGGGTGTAATTCCGACAAGACCTTTATTCAAATGATTTTGCTGGTAATCGTCCAATACTAGTAAAAAGTATTTGGGTCCGAACACATCTATAAATGCTTCGGACCTGATATTTCCACCGGTAGCAGCCACTGTGTATATCATCTCACCATATAATGGGTCTGTATTTGGAACAGTCGTATTACCACGATATCCTAATATCCAACCCAAATTATTATTAAATTTTGGCGTCGTCTTACAGTTTGGGTCGCATGACAACTGTCCTGTGGGGTCGTAAAATGTAATTGTAATAGGAGAACTAGTATTGTTTGTTATAGTCGTCTTTCCATTAATCGGATTATATGAAATGTCTATGTTTGACATTGACCCAGATATACTTGTTTGAATTGCTTCAACCAATTGCGTTTGGGAATAATTACCAGAATCTATAGAAACCGCACTACTATCAATGAAAAAACAGTTATTACTTCGCCATTCAGCATCAATAAGATACCATGTATAGGGTATTTGATAGGCAGTAACGTTGATACTAATCGCATTGTGAATCGGGTCACTCAAATCGAGTGTATAATTAGTAGGTGATGTCACGCTGTCTGGGTCAGGATTAAAAGGAGCAATGTTTTCTCTATATTGACTGTCTATGCTCACTATTCGCGAAGTCGTATTTTTAAGATTCGGATTGAGTTGACCTTGTGCGACCGGCAACTGATATGTATTGTTGACTCCTAACTGGGTTTTATTCATAATAAAATTGTCGTTTTCTTTAAATATTTGAACTTGCTGTTTTCTATCCGTTGTTTTGTTGGCCTGATTCGTGTCAGTCTCTTTTTGAGATACAGACTGGTTCTGCCATAGATTTCCTAATTGGGAAGTTTCCTTGTATTGAATGTTTTCGAGTTCGTCATAATCAATATCTTCCAAAAGCTGGTTCTGAGTTTGTTGGAAAAAATTGGCTAAATCGTAATTGTCTTCGTGCGTATAACGATTGATAAGAGGCGTAGTAGCCTCTATAATGTCATCGTATGTAACTTGTTCGCGTTCTGATAAATTTAATAATGATAGAAGATCCTCTTGACTGTAATTATCAATATTTAAATCAATATCGGTTGAATCCATTATAATAATTGTATATAATGATTCAGTAATTAGTTTTTAATTGAAAAAAAATATAATATTACTAAAATAATATAATTATATTTCGTCTCTGTTTTTGAAGTTGGTCATTTGTTTATTCGTTCATTTGTTCATTTGTTCATTTGTTTATTCGTTCATTCGTTCATTCGTCCGTAAATATGTATGAAACATTTTATTAAAACATTGGGCGAAATTAAAATTATATTTGTTATGAACTATCCAATCTGATAGGGCGGTTATACCTTGTGCGCGTTTACAATGACGTTCGCCTTTAAAGAGCAATTGTTCCAATACATTACACCGACTAAAAAGAAAAATGAGACAAGATTATCCTAAAAAAATAAAATTATCAGTCATTTCTCCTTTGATATTTGATAAATCAAATCAGTGGTGTAAAAGCACCTTTTTTCATAGGCATTAGACTACATTTGACGACCTTTTCCTTTTTTACTTTGTTATAAGGGTTCGGTGGTTGGTCTATTCTTTCAAATTTGTATTCTCTACTATATTTCATCGGTCGTTTTCCTGTCTTCTTGTAGTAGTTGAATACATATTGGATGTTCCTACATCCGTTCTTATCACGATTGATACACCCTTTCCTGTTGTTTTCCATTTGATATGTTAGGATTGAGTGGATTTTTATGTCTTCGCCCTTTTTATCAGGCAAATACAGATTTTTACAAAGGTCTTTTGTTCTGTAAGATATACAAGATGTTCTAAACTCATCTATGTTATACACTTTGAAACGCTCCTTTAATTTTCTTTTCAGTGATAAGTTAGGTGTGGAAATAAAGTGTCGCATCTGCTTTCCTATACTCCAATCACCCATGATAATGGTGTGGTCTTTACTATAATTTTTTTCAATCATATTCAGCATATTATCTTCGCTTCGCTTCTTATTTATGTAAGCATACCATTTGTATTTACGAAAATGAAGGTCTTTGTATAGTGGAACGACTACCTCATTTACTTCCAGTTTCTTTGCTATGTATTCTTTGAACTTATCCAGATTACAACTTTTGGAATTGAAAGTATTGAGTGTTTGTTCTA
>Ga0208770_1000643_pt1 | contig 20997 bp, 17 predicted proteins | sample AntAceMetag02UK9_FD_184771 | JGI IMG/M metagenome (GOLD analysis project Ga0208770, IMG submission 184771) | Saline lake microbial communities from Ace Lake, Antarctica - Antarctic Ace Lake Metagenome 02UK9 (SPAdes) (version 2) | ecosystem: Environmental > Aquatic > Non-marine Saline and... | reverse complement strand
CATTACACTCAAACACAAGTCCCCAAATGATACATTCACATTATCAAAGTTTGTCAGATGACTACTTATTAGAGATGCACAATCAGTTAAATCCAGAAAGAAAGAAATCTAAAGACCTCAATTACAAGGTCATTACAAAGAAAGAGTAGATTTACTGTGTACCTTACTGTGTACCTTTCGAAAAAGTCATATATTATGTTATCTATTGATTTGGGACGGACAACAGAACGCCCCTATTAATTTACAAATTTACTTAAATCAGGTTTAAAATATTTGGGTCCCTTCATAACTTTTCCAGATTCATTATATATCGGCTTACCGTCTTCACCTAACTTACTCATATTTGAATTTTGAACTTCCTCAAAACATTTATCAAGATCAATACCAAATGCATGTCCAGCCCCATAAGTAACATATAATATGTCCGTTAAAGCATCAGCAACTTCTAAAAGATCTTTGCTTTCCATTGCAACTTTAAGCTCTTCTAGCTCTTCTTTAATTAAATCATATCTAAGACTATTAATCTTATCAGTGCTAAAAGAAGGTTTAGTTTTGACCTCTTGACCAAAGGTTTCCATGAAAGTTTTTACTTTGTTAAAATTTGACATTTAGCTCCTGTAAGTTTTTAAAATTTAATATATAAGTATACTAAATTATTAATTATATATTAATCAATGAAATTAAGAAAAGAATTCGATAGCATTGGAAGTATTAATGTACCTAGTGATAAATATTGGGGTGCATCAACTCAAAGATCTAACAAATTTTTTAATATTGGAAAAATTTTAGTTAATATTTCAATAATAAAATCTATTGCAATCATTAAAAGATCTGCTGCTTTAGTTCATTATAAGGAAAAGCAAATTAATAAAAGAATAACAGATTCGATAATAAAAGCTTCAGATGAAGTTATTAAAGGGAAGTTAGATGAAAATTTTCCACTAAAAGTATGGCAAACAGGTTCTGGTACCCAAACTAACATGAATGTTAATGAGGTAATTGCAAATAGAGCAATTGAAATATTAGGTGGGAAAAAAGGTTCAAAAAAACCAGTTCACCCAAATGATCATGTAAATAAATCTCAATCAACAAATGATGTTTTTCCAACAGCTATGCATATATCTGTTGCTCAAGAGACTATATCAAAACTATTACCAAGTTTAAAAATTTTAGAAAAAGAATTAGCTAAAAAATCTAAAGAATTTAAAAATATTATAAAAATTGGTAGAACTCATTTACAAGATGCAACCCCAATATCACTTGGTCAAGAATTCTCAGGATATCAAGTCCAACTAAAAAAATGCATTGAAAGAATAGAGCTTGCACTTAAAGAAATATATTTTTTAGCACAAGGTGGCACGGCTGTTGGAACTGGAATTAATTCTAAAAAAGGTTTTGATAAAAAAATTGTTAAAGAAATAGCCAAATTTACAAAATTACCTTTTAAACCAGCTATTAATAAATTTGCAGAATTGGCCGCTCACGATTCTATTGTAAATTTTTCAGGAACATTAAATACTTGTGCTGTTGCATTAATGAAAATATCTAATGATGTAAGATTTTTAGGATCAGGGCCTAGGGCTGGATATGGTGAATTAACACTTCCAGAAAATGAACCTGGCTCATCAATTATGCCAGGCAAAGTTAATCCCACTCAATGTGAGGCTGTTACGATGGTTTGCGCTAAGGTAATTGGAAATCATACTGGAATTACAGTGGCTGGCTCTCATGGTCACTTTGAATTAAATGTATTTAAACCAATGATTGCTCATAATGTACTGCAATCAATAGATCTTATTGCAGATAGTACTAAAAATTTTGCCCTTTATTGTGTTAAGGGAATTAAAGCTAATAAAAAAAGAATTAAAGAGCATCTGGATAATTCTTTAATGCTAGTTACAGCTCTAGCTCCTCATATCGGATATGATAACGCTGCAAGAATTGCAAAAACAGCTTTAAAGAATGGGACCACCTTGAAAGAGGAAACTCTAAAAACAGGTCTTATTAAAGAAAAAGATTATGAGCGAATAGTGGATCCTAGAAAAATGATCTACCCATCATAAACATCAAGTAATTCATTAAACAACCTTCTACTTTTAATTAAATTATTTGAGCTATTATCTTTAAAACCATCAATTATATTTAAAAATTGACCCTCCATGTCACTATTATTTATTTTAATGTTATTGAATTGAATCACATTACTTAAAAAATCATAGTTTAAATTAATTGAAATATTTCTAATTTCTTTTCTGGATTTTTTGCTCGTGTTAAGAAAAGAAAATAAACGATTAGAATCTTTAATATCTAACAATAAATCTGTATTTAAAACTAACTTATTATTTTCATAAAATACATTACTATTATCTAATTTAAGTAACCCTATATCGTTATTAATAAATTTTGTGTTATCTAAATTTATTTTACCATTTTTAATGGTAAAATAAATTTCTGCCTTATGAAAAATTTGATTTTTGGTATTTGATTTAATAATTAAAGATGTATTTAAAGTTATATTTTCATTAAAAAATAATTCTGACTTAAGGAGTTCTGTGAAAATAGAGTTATGTTTAAACAGTTGAGATATTTTATAATCATTTAAAATAATATTTAAATTTAAATCAAATGGGTTAATTGATAGTTCTCCGTTATATTTTATTTTTGAACCATTTATTCTAGAACTATTGGAGATAAATGTAATAAATTTATCATCTACTTCGTATTGTGTGCTAATTGTAGAGTTTAAAAATGAAATAATATTTTTTCCAATAACTTGGTTGTTTTGTTCTACAACAGATTCATTAAAAATATTTAAATTAAGAGATTTTGCATTAAAATTAATTTCCTTTTTTTTAATTAGGTCATTTGTATTTTTTACCTCAAGAGTAAAAGGTATTGTAAAAACATTACCTTTTAAATTAAATAGATTTAACAATTCTTTATCTTCAAAGAATAAGATTGCTCTATTTATTTTAACAATTGCAATTATTTCTTCTAGATTATCTTTAAAAAAAATATTGCTTTTTTTGATTTCAATTTTTTTATTGGAAAACTTATTATTATTAGAATTGTTTAATATTTTAAAGCTACTTCTTAGTAAAAAAAAGTTTGCCTCATTAATAGTTATATTTTTTATAGTCATTTTTTCTTTATTAAAAAGATTTTTTTGACTTATAAATATTTTGAAATTTTTTACATCCGCTATAGATTCTGGATTTTTTAAACTATTCAACAATATCTTGGAATCTTTAATTAAATAATGAGGCGCTGGAAGAATGCGATACGAGATATCTTTAAAAGAACTAAGGTCTATTTTAAATTCACTAAGAAGTTTAGTTTCAATATTATCTTTTACCCAACCCTTGTCATATAAAAGAGGTAGCAATAAGTAGAATATATAAAAAAATAATATACCAATAAAAGTTATTAAAAATTTATTAAAGGTACTAGTTTTAAATTTAGTATTTGTTTTATTCTGAACTTTGAATATTGTATTTTTTACAAAGTTATTAAAAAATTTGACGATGTTTTTCATAAATACAGTTGAAATTTAAATATCTTATAATGAAATTATAAAAATGATAAACACTGAATATCTAAATAATCTTAACAGCGCACAAAAGGAAGCTGTTTTATATCTTGATGGACCATTACTCATAGTGGCTGGTGCAGGATCTGGAAAAACTAAAGTTTTAACCTCTAGAATTGCCCATATTATTAAAGAAAAAAAGGCTTTTCCCAATCAAATACTATCTGTGACCTTTACTAATAAGGCAGCAAAAGAAATGCAAAACAGAGTAAGTGCAATACTTAACTCTGAGGCTATTGGTTTATCTTGGCTTGGAACATTTCACTCAATTTGTGCAAAACTATTAAGAAAGCATGCTCCTGCTGCAGGATTAACTTCTAATTTTACAATCATTGATACTGATGATCAAGTAAGGTTAATTAAAAATATATGTAAAGCTGAAAATATAGACATTAAACAGTTAGCACCAAAATATATTTTATCAATTATAGATAGATGGAAAAACAAAGGCTTTTATCCAAATGAGGTCATTATTAATAGAAATGACATATATGAAAAAACTGTACTTCCTCTATATAAAGTTTATCAACAAAAATTATTAGACTTAAATGCTTGTGACTTTGGTGATTTAATCTTGCATGTTGTAAAAATTCTAGAGAGAAATTTAGATATAAGAGAAATTTATTCAAATAATTTTAAATATATATTGGTCGATGAATATCAGGACACAAACTACATTCAAAGTAGATGGCTTCATCTACTATCTGAAAAACATAAAAATTTATGCTGCGTGGGTGACGATGATCAATCTATTTATAGCTGGCGTGGTGCTGAAATTAAGAATTTTTTGGAATTTGATCAAATTTATAAAAATGTAAAAGTAATTAGGTTGGAGGAAAACTATCGATCATCACAAAATATCTTATCAGTGGCTTCAAACCTAATAGCTAATAACCAAAATAGAGTTAGTAAAACTTTAAAAACAACAATGGAAGAAGGTGAACTTGTTAAGCTCAATTGTTTTAAAAATGGAAAAGATGAAGCAATAGGGATTTCAGATGAAATAGAAAAAAAACTTAAAAAGAAATATTCATTTAATAATATAGCAATTTTAGTTAGAGCAATATTTCAAACTAGAGAGTTTGAAGAACGTTTTTTAAAAATTGGTCTTCCTTATAGGATTTTAGGTGGCACAAAATTTTATGAAAGAGCGGAGATTAAAGACTGTGTTGCTTACTTAAGATTAATTCATCAACCTAAAGATGATTTAGCTTTTGATAGAATAGTAAACAATCCTAAACGATCTATTGGAGAAAGCACTATCAAATTAATACATGAATTTTCAAAAGAAAATTCTGTAAGTTTGGAGATTTCTTCAAAACAATTAATTGAACAAAATTTAATTAAACCAAAAACTAAAATAGGCCTAAGTTCTTTTTTATTCTTAATAGATAAATGGAGAAACGATATTAATATAAAAAAAATTAATCATATAAAACTACTACAATTAGTTTTGGACGAGTCGGGCTATTCGTCGATGCTAAAAAATAAAAAAGACATAGAAAATGAAAATAGACTTGAAAATATCAAAGAACTCTTAAGCGCCATGAAGGAATTTGATAATTTAGAGAGCTTTTTAGAGCATGTTGCACTAGCAACCGCAATTGATCAAGACTGGGATGGTGAAAAGGTTAATATGATGACTATGCATGGTTCAAAGGGACTTGAATTTGATGTCGTATTTTTGCCTGGATGGGAAGAAGGGTTATTTCCACATCAAAAATCAATTGAAGAAAAGGGTCAAAATGGACTTGAAGAAGAAAGAAGGTTGGCTTACGTAGGTATTACTAGAGCCAAAAAGAAAGCTCTTATATCATTTGCGATGAATAGATTTTATCAAGGAAATTGGATAGATAGTATGGCTTCAAGATTTATTGAAGAGCTTCCAGAACAATTTTTAGAAAAAAACTCATTCTTTGATGACAATAAGGAAGATGATTTTGAATTTAACCAAGATTTTGATACAAATGAAGAAACGAGAAGTCCTGGATGGATAAGATACCAAAAAAGGATCAAATGAATAAAAATAAAATAAATATCCTAAGAAAAAAATTTAAAAAATATAAAATTGATGGATACATTATTCCTAAAAATGATGATTATTTTTCTGAGTACGCAACAAATGATAGATTAAAAAAAATTACAAAATTTTCTGGTTCGGCTGGTATTGCTGTTATCTTAAAAAAAAATAATTATTTATTCATTGATGGCAGATATACTATTCAAGCTCATCAAGAGTCTTCAAAAGATTTTAGTATAATTGAAATTCATAAAAAACTACCACATACAATTATTAAAAATTATAATTTGGGTTATGACCCAAGTTTATTTACAAACCATACGCTTAAAAAATACTTTATACATAATAAACTTATTTCAATAAATCAAAACTTAATTGATGAAATATCAAAATTTAATGAAAAAAAAACAAAGCCATTTTATTCATTAGAAAAAAATATAGTAGGTGAAACACATCAATCAAAAATTTCTAAAGTTATAAATTTTCTTCATTCAAACAAAGCTGATTATTTATTTGTAAGTGCACCCGAAAATGTAGCATGGTTATTAAACATCAGAGGATATGACAATCCAAATAGCCCAATACCCAACGCCAGATTAATTATACACAAAAATAAGAAAATATATTTAATCACAGAAAAGACTAAAGCATTTAATATTATTAAAGAAAAAAAAATTAAAAAAAATCAAGTCATTAACAATAAAGAATTTCTAACACTGGTTAATCGCTTATCTGGGGGAAGCTTTATAATTGATGATAAAACATGTTCAATTTTTTATGAAAACATTATTAAAAAAAAGTTTAAGATATTAAAAGTAAATGATCCTATCTATAAATTAAAATCTATCAAAAATACATATGAAATAAATCATATGATTGAAGCTCATAAAAAAGATGGATTAGCATTAACAAAATTTATTTATTGGATTAAAAATATTAATAAAAAAACTATAACAGAAGTTGATGCTCAAAATAAATTAGAAAAATTTAGAAGACTTAGTGAAGACTATTTGTTTCCAAGTTTTAATACAATAGCTGGCGCAGGATCGAATGGAGCCATTGTTCATTACAGGGCTACAGGTAAAAATACTAAAAAAATTAATAAAAAAGATATTTTTTTAGTCGACTCAGGGGGGCAGTATAAGTATGGAACGACAGACGTTACTAGAACTATTTGTTTCACAAAGCAAAAAAAGACTATAAAAAATGCTTACACAAATGTCTTAAAAGGTCATATCGCAGTTGCCCTAACTAATTTAAATAAGGTTAATACTGGAAAAAAAATTGATATCAGTGCTAGAAAATTTTTAAAAAAAGAAGGTTTGGATTATGCCCATGGGACTGGTCATGGTGTTGGGTTTTTTTTAAATGTACATGAGGGCCCTCAATCAATTTCTAGATACAACAATATCAAAATTGAGAAAGGTATGATTTTAAGTAATGAGCCTGGATATTATAAAAAAAATCACTTTGGAATTAGAATAGAAAATTTAATCTATGCAAAACAATTAAAAAATAAATTATCCTTTGAAAATCTTACTTTGGCACCCATTGAAAAAGATTTAATTAATTATCAATTATTAAATGATATCGAAAAAGACTATTTATTTAAATATCATTTAAAAATTTACTCTGAATACTCAAATTCATTAAATAAAAAAGAAAGAAAATGGTTAGCTAGTCTTATTTAACATTTCCAACCATTCTTTTTGATCAATAATCTTTATATTTAATTCTTTAGCCATGTTTACCTTTTTGACTGTAGGCTTTTCACCAGCAATCAAATAGTTAAGTTTTTTATTTACATTACTAATTATTTTTCCTGAGTTTTGTTCAATTAATGATTTGGCTTCTGCCCTACTAATTCCATTTAGTTTGCCTGTGAGCATAAAAGTTTTATTATTTAATAAACCTTTGTTATTTATTAATAGCATGTTTTGAATTTTAAGATTCTTTTCTAATTCAGATAGGACGCTTAAGTTAGTTTTATTTAAAAAAAAATTTTTAATGGATTGGATTTGCGTGCTACCAATACCGTCTATATTGGACAAGCTTTCTATATTTTTATTATCCGATAATTTTAAAAAATTAATTGGTGTTTTTAAATGTCTGGCTATAAGTTTAGCGTTTTCTTGTCCTATATGTCTAATTCCTAATGCATAAATAAATCTATCTAATGGTATAATTATTTTTTCTTCTATCGAATATTTTAAATTTGCTACAGATAATTTTCCCCAACCTTCTAATTTTTCTATCTTTACATAATCAAGATTAAAAATATCTTGTGGTAATTTAATTAATTTCAAATTCCAAAAATTTTCAACAATTTTTTTCCCAAAACCATCGATATTAAATGCTTCTTTTGATACAAAGTGTTTAATTTTTTCTATTGCTATTTTTTCACATTCGTAGGCTTCGCTGATACATCTTCTAACCGCATCTTGTCTTTTGGTTATTTCATTATAGTCTTTTATTGTTTTATTACCGCATGATGGGCAACTTAATGGGAAAATAAATTTTTTTGAACTTTTGTTTCTTTTTTTTAAATCTACAGAAACAACGTGGGGTATTACATCGCCAGCTCTTTCAACAGTAACAGTGTCCCCAATTCTTATGTCTTTTCTAACTATTTCATCTTCATTGTGAAGTGTTGCATTTGAAACCATTACACCTCCAATATTAACAGGTTTAATTTTTGCAACCGGTGTTAGGGCACCCGTTCTTCCTATTTGAATTTCAATATTTATTATTTCAGAAATTGAATTATTAGCAGAAAATTTGTGCGCGATTGCCCATCTTGGAGCATTTGCAGCATAACCTAATCTTTTTTGTAAACTAAAGTCGTTAATTTTGTAAACAATTCCATCAATATCAAATGCTATTTCTTTTCTATTTTCTTCTAAGTGTTTATGATTCAGCATTAAATTTTTAACACCAGAAATTTTTTTATTAAATGGATTTATTTTAAAGCCCCATACCTTTAAATTTTTTAAAAAATCAGTTTGATTGTAGATTTTCATTTCTTTAGCGTAACCATAAGTGTATGCAATAAATTTAAGTGGTATTTTGGAAGTAATAGAAGGATCTTTTTGTCTTAATGATCCTGATGCTGCGTTTCTAGGATTGGCAAATTTTTCACTAATTTTTTTAAAATCATTATTTTCTATAAATACTTCTCCCCTAATATCAATTTCATTCGGGAAGTTTTTTGCATTTATTTCCAGTGGAATATCATTAATAGTTTTTAAATTTTGCGTGATATCTTCTCCTTCCGTACCATCTCCTCTGGAAACTCCTTTTATAAATTTCCCATTAACGTAAATTAATGAAGCTGATATTCCATCAATTTTAGGTTCGGCGCTATAATCAATTACATTTATTTCTTTTAAACTTAAAAAATTAAATATTTTTTTTTCAAAATTTTTTAAATCTTCTTCATTAAAGGCATTTCCGAGTGACAGCATTGGAACACGGTGTTTTACTTTTTCAAAATTTTTAGATGGTTTAAAGCCTACCGTTTTTGTTGGTGATCGCTTATTATTTAAAAATTCATGTACGTTTTCTAAATCGATGATTTTTTTTTTTAGGAAATCATATTCTTGGTCTGTAATAATTGGATTATCTTTATCGTAATAATTTTTATTATATTCTTCTAATAATTTAATTTTAATTAGATAGTCTTTGGTTATTTTCTTTTTTTCCATTTATTAAAAAAGTTTTTTAAATTTTTCTTTTAAACTTTTTTTTTCTTTTTTGACCACATTAACTTCATATTCTTTATTAAATATACTGTATGTTTTTTTATACCATTCGCTTGAAAGGTAATTATAGCCTAATAAACTAGCATACTTTTTGGCTTCCCCCTCTAGTCCTATTTTATAATGAATTTCTACCAACCTATGTATTGCCTCTTCAGTATATATTGTTGTGTCATAATCATTTAATATATTTTTAAATCTATTAATTGCTGCTACCCATTTTTCTTTTTTTATATAATGCCTACCTAAATACATTTCTTTCGAAGCCAAAATATTATTTATTAAACCTATTTTAAATTTGGAATCGAGCGCAAAGTCTGTATTTGGGTAATTATCAATTACAAAGCTGAATTTTTTTTTAGCCTCTATCAAAGGTTTTAGATCTTTTTTTTCTCCCTCAATATTTTCATAATAACATAAACCCATCAAATAATGCACATAGTCTAATCTTGAATCTTTTGGATATGTTTTTAAAAATCTTTCAAGATTATATATTGCTTCAGAATAATTATTTTCAATATAATAAGCATAAGATGCCATTAATGAAGATTTCGATGCCCATTCAGATTGTGGGTATAGTAATTCTGCCTCTAAAAATTTTTTAGCCGCAAAAAAGGTATCGTTCTCTTCTAAGGCTTTAGTCCCATCTTTGTATGCCTGTATCATTTCGTCTTCTTGATTAATTCCTTTAATTAAAGAAATTTCTTTATCGTTTTTTGCGCATGCGGTTAATGATAGGATTGCTAATATTATTGTTAATTTAGATAAAAAATTCATTTAATTTTACTATAATATATATAATAAAAAAACTAAGCGATAGATCTTAAATGATTTTTATTGATAAAAGCGTTTGGTAAATGTTTTTCAGTAATTTCAATTAATGAAAAATTTTCGTCATTTTGAAAAACTTTTCTTAATAATTGGTTGGTAAGCTTATGACCACCTTGAGAACAAATTATTTTTCCGATTATTTTATAGCCAGCTAAGTACAAATCTCCCATACAATCTAAAATTTTATGGTTTACAAATTCTTTTTCATTTCTAAGGCCATTCTCATTCAATACTTCATTGTTTTTAATAACTATTGCATTATCAAGATTACCCCCTTTAGCCAAACCCATCTCTTTTAATTTTTCTATATCCTCAAATAAACAAAATGTTCTAGAATTATAAATGTCGCTCAGATCAGACTCGAATACTTTTACCAAGTTTCTTTGTGTTCCTATAATCTCATTTTCATATTTTAATTCAAAATCTATATCTAGGCTAATTTTGCTCGGTTCAATGGAAATTGTTTTATTACCATCTACAAGTTCTATTTTCTTTTTAATCTTAACTATTTTAATTGGGGAATCGCTATTTTTAATTCCAATTTTATAAATTGCTTCAACAAATAGTTTTGCTGAACCGTCTAAGATTGGCACTTCTTGATTGTCAATTTCAATTAAAGCATTATCGATGCCCAACCCATATAAAGCTCCCATTAAATGTTCTATTGTCGATACGCTTGCACCATCTTCATTTGAAATAGCTGTGCAAAATATTGCACTACTAACATTAAATATATTGGGAATGATTATATTATTTTGTTTAAGATCTATTCTTTTAAAAATTATTCCAGAATTTGGTAGAGCTGGTTTTACAGTCATTGTTACTGCTAACCCACTATGAAGACCCACACCTTTGAACGTGAGATCTCTATTAATAGTTTTTTGATTTAAAACAGACATTTAATTCTTATAAATAATTGAATTAAATTAAGAAAAACAAGAAATGTTACAGGAAAATACTATTTTATCTAAATAAATGAAAAAGCTTTTCAAAAAATCCTTGTTTTATTGATTTTTTTGGGACAACTATAACTTCTTGTTTATTTCGCTCTGAAATAAATTTGAGCCCTGACTGACAAATATCTTCCAACGTTTCTTCTAAAAAATCAATATCATTTGGAAAAGAAATTTTATCCTTATATTTATTGTCAAGTATTCGTGAGCCTTCACCGGTTAAAATCATCTTAAACATATCATTTAAGAATAAATTTGACTTAATAGATTTAGTACATAATTCAAGAATTTCTTCCGTTCTAGCAAAAATTATTTTTTGAAGAATGTCTTTGGATATATTTTGTTCATTTAAAATCTTGGGATTTTGGTCAAAATTAAGCTTGATACACTCAGAACTATCCAGGTCTATCTTTAAAACTGCAGAAATATCTTTTGTTATATGATTGCCACCAATAAGTAAAATATCTGTGCAGATAATTTTGTTATTTAAATAGGAAATTATTGACGTTTTATTAAACCCAACATCAATAAAGGATACGTGACCACTTAAACTTAAATTATTTTTATAGTTAATAGACTTCGCATAACTAGAGCAAATAATTTGTTCAATTAAAATATTCAATTTAGAAAATATACTCTTAAAATACAGAATTAAATCCGTTGGTAAGCAAATAAAAAGTATATCCAAAGATATAAAATGACATTCTATTTCATCTGGTAAAGAAGAGTAATCAGTTCCATCAATTTTATAATTATTAATAATGATATGAGCGATATTATGATTAGTATAATATTTCAAAATTTGTTGTTTAGCTTCCTGAACTAAGAATTTAATGCTTTCTTGCTTTAATATAGACCCATTAAGTTTTTTAGATAAAGAAATCCCAATAGAAATCATTTTGGGGCTATCTATCATCAAATTTACGGTATTAATAAATTCATTAGAATTTTTTTCGAGAGAGGTGATAATTTCTTTAATTTTTAATTCTAGATCTGACCTATCTGTAAAAAATTTGCTTTCAACATAGAAAGCATCATTGTTATTATCTGTATTAAATGTTCCAGCTCTTATTTTGGAAAAACCACAATCAAGAAAAGTTTGAAAGTTTTTATTAGGCATTATTTTACAACTAAATTTTTTTTAACTCTCAAATCGATAATACTTTTTTTTTTAAATTCATCATTACTTATAATTTTATAGGCGAAATTTAGTGACTCCAAAGAATTACTTAGGGGTAATTTAATTAAAATATCATTATCAGTTAAAATATCCCATCTCTTTGACTGAAAAAAATATAGTGTTTTAAGTTCTTTAAAAATAAATTTGGATTGTTCAATATTTTTTTTTAAAGTTAAGAAATCTGTAGAATTAAATTCTCCAAATATATAAGGCAATATTTCTCTGTTTTCTTCATCTTTAATAAGTTTGCCATTTGCACCAACTAATAATTGATTATCATTAGAGGTTCTAGCAAGATATTTGGTTGGTTTGATTTTGATGTTTATGGTTGAGGGGTAAATTCGTTTAATATTATATTCTTCTATAATGTTATATTTATTCATGATTTTGTTAATTTCTTTTTTATCTATGAATAATATATCTTTATAAAATAAATTACTTAGTTCGTTTGAAATTTTTAAATTTTCGATACTAGAAAGACCTTCGATATTAATCTTAGTATTTATTGATGAGTAATTATTTTGACTAACGGCAAATTTTCCACTTGTTGTGCTTAATATAAATAACAATATTAAATATATTATTACCTTATTTTTTTTACCTATTGATTGATGCATCTTTTAAAATCCATTCAATTAATTTTATAAAGCTTATCCCTGCGTAGCTAGCTATTTCTGGTACTAGCGAGAGTTTGGTCATGCCTGGTTGCGTATTAATTTCTAACAAATAAAATTTTCCATTATAGTATTTAAAATCAGACCTAGTTACTCCAAGGCAACCTATTATTTGATGAGCTTTATTTGCAATACTCGTCACCTTATCTAAATTTTTTTTACTTAAATTTACAGGAATTATGTGCTTTGTTTTCGCTTTTGAGCTGTATTTTGCTTGGTAATCATAAAATTTTCTTTTGGGTTCTAACTCTATTGCGCCAAGTACTTTCTTTCCCATTACTGCCACTTGTACTTCTCTGCCTGCAATAAATTCTTCAATTAAAATTTGTTTGTATATATTTAGTTTTTTTAAATTTTTAGTTATATTTTTTTTTGTACAGATATAGACATGCACGCTTGAGCCTTCGTTAATTGGTTTAATAACAACTGGAAATTTTAGTTTTTTATCAATTTCTTTAATAATGTTTTTGTTAAATTTTGCAAAATCAAATTTGATATATTTTGGTGTTAGTATTTTATGTTTAATGAAAATTTTTTTTGATATCTCTTTATCCATTGCTATTGAGGAAGCAAGCACCCCAGAATGAGTATAAGGAATTTTTTGTGCTTCTAAAATTGTTTGAATATAACCATCCTCTCCATACTGACCATGCAATGCATTAAAGACTACACTTGGTTTAAATGAATCTATATTACGCAATAAACTCTTGTCAGGTTCACTAGTTTTGACTCTATATCCATTTTTTTTTAATTCATTAGATACTTGTTTTCCAGTGTCTAGGCTTATTAGTCGTTCTTTAGATATTCCACCACAAAGTACAAGGATTTTTTTTTTCATAGTTATTCCAATATCTTTATTTCTTTTTCAAGCACTACACCTGTTTTTTTTTGAACTTGCTCTTCAACAAAATTTATTAATTTAATCATATCATTAAAGCTAGCATTATTCTTATTTACAAAAAAATTATAGTGTTTATCTGAAATGCACGCATCACCAAAGCTTAAATCCTGCGGCACAGATTCTTTTATCAATTCCCAAACTTTTTTATCTGATTTATTATTTGGGTTTTTAAAAGTACTTCCGCTAGTTTTAATTTTAGTTGGTTGGGAGCTATCTTTTTTATTTTTTAATTCCATCACTTTATTTTTAATTTTATCTTTATCTTTATTATGACCTTTAAAAGATGCGCTTAAAAAAATTAAATTCTCAGGTAAATCATTACCTCTATATTCAAACATGATCTTACTTGTTGGTATTGTTAAAACTCTACCTTCTCTGTCAATCGCTTGTATGGACATAAGTATATCTTTAAATTCTCTATTAAAACAACCTGCATTCATTTTTAAACCACCACCTATGGTTCCAGGTATACATGCTAGGAACTCGAATCCTCCTACTGCATTTTCTAAGGCAAAATCAGATAGCTTTTTATCCAAGCAAGCACTGCCAGCAACAATTATATCATTTGGTAGTATTGAAATATTAGAAAAATTTTTTCCTAATTTTATAACTATACCTTCGTAAACATTATCACTTATAAGTGTATTAGAGCCAGCACCCAAAACATGAATTTTTTCTTTTGTCCCAAATTTTTTTAAGAATAGAACTAAATCTGATAAATTATCTGGTTTAAAATAAACCCTAGTTTTACCGCCAATATTAAACCAATTACTTTTTTTTAGGTCATAATCAAACAAAAATTTACTATTAATCTCATTTGAAAATTTTCTTAATTCTTCTAATTGCATTATATTAATTTTGGAAGCTCCCTCATCCATGATGAAATAGTACCCGCACCCATGCCAATAACAATTTTTTTTCCATAAATATTATTTTTTATAAACTTTGCTAATTGATACTGATCATTAACCATAAATAGTTTAACCTTTGAATTTTTGATAATATCTTTTGCAAAACTATTATAATTGAATCCCAACTTTATTTTTTCACCTGCTGTATAAATTGGGCATAAAATGACCGTGTCAGCTTTTTTGAATGATAAACTGAATTCTTTTTTTAAGTCTTTTAGTCTGGATATTCTATGCGGTTGAAATACGCAAATAACTTCTTCTTTTTTATATGCGGCCCTTACTCCATTTAAAACCTCTTTAATTTCAGTTGGGTGATGCGCATAATCATCATAAAAATTAGTTTCTCTATGAGTAAATATTTTATTAAATCTTCTTTCAACACCTTTAAACTCTTTCAAGCCATCCTTAATAGTATTTTTAGAAATACCAATTGTTAAAGCTACTGCGGCAGCTGCTGTTGAATTACGTACATTGTGAATGCCAAGAAGAGGAATTTTAATTTTTTTAATAATTATACTTTTTTTTCCTGGTAATTTGATTGATAAATCATACTCCGAAAATTCTTTCATTTGTCTTATATTTTTTATATAAAATTGTGATTTTGGATTAGTTCCATAAGTAAGATAATTTTTATTTTTTAACCTTTTTAATAAATTATTATTATTTTTATCATCAATACAAATAAATGATTTTCCAAAGGAAGGAATTTTATTAATAAATTTTATGAACAAATTTTTAAGATCTTTCATGGAATCATAATAATCCATATGTTCTCGATCTATATTTGTTACAATAGAATATGTTGGTGGTAAATGAATGAAGCTTCCGTCAGACTCATCTGCTTCTAGTATACACCAATCACTTTTTCCAAGTTTAGCCGAATTTTTAATTTCATTAAGAACTCCTCCATTAATAATTGTTGGGTCCAATTTTGTTTTAGAAAAAATTGCTGCCAATAATGATGTGGTAGTTGTTTTACCATGCGATCCAGTAACAACAATATTTTTAGTCAAGGAAACTATATTGGCTAGCATTTGGCCACGTTTATAAATCGGTAACATTATTTTTTGGGCTTCAATTAATTCGGGGTTATTTTTTTTAATTGCTGAGGAGACAACAACAATAGTTGCACTGGAAATGTTTTTTTTACTATGTTTAATATTAATTTTGATCTTATTTCTTTTTAATCTCTCAACATTTTTATTAGTTTGGACATCACTTCCTTGAACATTAAAGCCCATTCGTTTCATGATAAGGGCCAGGCCACTCATGCCTATTCCTCCTATGCCAACAAAATGTATAATTTCAGTTTTTGCTAATTCAATTTTCATTAATAATCGACTTAATTTTCTGATTTATATTATTCCAGGTATTTTGATAGCTAAAATTTTTCATATTATTTTGTTTTTCGAGGTATTCATTTCTGTTATCAATAATAATTGTTATAATATTAGCTATGCTTTCTTCATCTGTTATATTTTGCTTTAAAATCCAATTACAACCAATTTCATTATAAAAATTTGCATTTTCGAATTGATGATTATCTTTCGCAGTTGGTATCGGTATGGCAACATGTGGTAAATTTAAGAAAACTAACTCCGCTAAAGTTGAAGCACCCGCTCTCGTAATGCATATATTTGATTTTTGCATAAAACTTGAAACATCTTCGCTATAATCAAATAATTCACATTCAATGTTATTATCTTGATAAACCTTTTTTAAATTTGCAAAGTTGCTTACAATAGATTGCTGATAAACTTTGAATTTATATTTTTTAGATAATTTAATTATTGAATTTTGAACCAAAGTATCAAATATTCTTGCACCTTGACTGCCACCTATAATAAGAAGATTAACTTCTTCATTTATTTTTTCTATTTTACTAAGGTCATAGAATTTTTTTCTTAATAGAGGTGGTATTGTTATAATTTTATTTTTAAACTTGTCTGGAAAATTTTTAATTTTATTTGAATAACAAAATATTTTTTGACAATAATTAATAAAAAATTTATTTGATCTTCCCAAAACAATATTAGGTTCATACAAAAATAATTTTATATTTAATAACTTTGAAGCTAAACATAGAGGTAATGACATGTAGCCACCAGTAGATATCAATATATCAATTTTATTTTTTTTAAAAAAAAAGAAAGATTTAATAATTAAACCTAGAATTAAAAAAAACTGAAAGGGAATTGAAAAAAAATTCTTTGAGATTGGGTTAACATTGAAAATACTTAAATTGTAGTCATTTACCCTTAAAAACCTAACACCTCTTTTATCAGAAGTCATTAAAACGTCGAATTGATCCTTTAAATGTTCATATAATATTGTTGCTGGAACAACATGTCCACCAGAACCCCCTGTGCTGATCAAAATTTTTTTTTTCATTTAATTAACTTTTCTTTTTGTCAAATTTAATATTATGCCTGATAAAATTGACACACCAATAATTGAAGATCCACCATAACTTAAGAAAGGTAAGGTCATGCCAGTAGTGGGAAATAGTCTAATGTTAACACCAAAATGAATTAATGCTTGGAATATAATTAAACTTATAATGCCCGTTAAAACTAATTTTGTTTTTTCACTTTTTTCTAAATATATCTTTTTAAAAACTTTGTAGATAAAAAATAAAAATAAAATTAATAACAATATAACAGTTACCACTCCAAATTCTTCAGAAATTACAGATACGATATAGTCTGTATGGGCTTCTGGAACTCTATTTTTAAGAGTGCCTTCACTTATACCTTTCCCAAAATATCCTCCACTGCTTATTGCGTCTATTGCTTTGTCTGATTGAAAATTATGTGTCCCATTATTTGGGTTTAAAAAGGATAAAATTCTACTTTTTATATAGATAAATTTTGGAATTAAAAAAACCATATAAAGCAGTGATAATAATAAAAAACTAAAAAAAGTTATAATTATTGGTAAACTTATACCAGAAATAAAAACTAAGGTGGCCCAAGATAAAAGCACCAACAATGTCTGGCCAATATCGGGCTGTATTACTAATAAAAGAATTATTGGAAAAATTGCTACAATTGTTAGCGCATACTTAAAATAAATATTAAAGTTGTTTTCCATGCAAAGAATTGAGGTAATGAAGATAATTACAAAAGGTTTAACAAGTTCAACGGGTTGAAATCTTGGTAGAAAAAAAAGATTAAGCCATCTTTTAGATCCTTTTACTTCTGTACCAAATATGGGCACTAAAAATAAAAAAAATACAGATATAAAAAATAAGTATAAAGAGATTCTAAATAAATTTTTTTCACTTAGTGAGGAAAAAAAAATTAAAACTATCATCCCTATTAATATGAATGCTAGATGTTTAAAGAAAAAAAAATAATTATTCGTGTCTAATTTGTCAGATGCAATTAATGATGTTGACACTAAAGAAAAAAATAATCCTAAACTAAATAAAAATATTATTAATAAAAGTAAAGTCTTATCTATATTTTTCCACCACTCATAATAAAATTTATATAGTGAGTTATAATTTGGCATTTATATGTTTCATAATAAGTTTGTTAAAAAATTTTCCCCGTTCCTCAAAATTGTTAAAATTGTCAAAAGAAGCAGCTGCAGGACTAAAAAGAATTGTTTTGTGTGTTAATTTATTATCTATTTTAATATCTAAAAATATTTTTTGAATTAAAGTTTTTAGATTTAAAAAAGATTCATATCTCATTATTTTTTTTAGTTTATCTATAAAAAAAACTTTATCTTTCCCAAAAATATATGCTCTAATATTTTTATTATTTTTTTTATTCCATAATAATTTATCGCCTTTTTTTGCCAATCCGCCAACTATCCAATATACATTGTCCAAAGATCTTAATAGGCTTTCAGATGATGAGAAAGATGTCGCCTTTGAATCATTAATAATTGTAAGTTTTTTTGAATGATAAATTATTTCCTGTCTATAGTTTAGGCCTTTAAATTTCTCCAATGTCTTAAATAAGGAATCTTTTTTGAGTTTTAATATCTTAGTAACAGCAAAAACAAATTGCAAATTTTCTTTATTTCCATCAGTTGCAAAATATTTATTTTTTACTTTTCTGATAAAGTTGATATTTGTTTTTTTGTTTATTTTAATTATTTTAGAATAAAAATTTTTTAATTGGAGTTGCTGCTTTATATAAAAGTTATTTACGTTAAGAATTGCTAAATCTTTTTCTGATTGATTCTTAACTAATTTAAACTTAGCATTTATATATTTACTTATAGTCTTGTGTCTATCCAAATGGTCTGGTGATATGTTTAAAATTAATGATATATTTGATCTAAATAGCTTGCTGTATTCTAACTGGTAAGAAGATGCCTCAATCACAAAAACTGTCTTATTTGTTATATTTTTTTCTAATAATATAGGGTTGCCAATATTGCCAACTAAACGAACATCTACTTTTTGTGCTTTTAAAACTTCATATAAAATTTTTGCTGTAGTAGATTTTCCATTAGTTCCAGTGATTGTTATTTTGTTATTATTTTTATAATGGCTGTAAAAAATATCCAAATCAGTATGAATTTTCTTATAATTTTTTTTTAGGAATCTGCTTAAACTACATTTGTTAATATCTATTCCTGGACTAAGAATTATATAATCAAATTTTATTTTTTTTATTTCTTTATAATTAGTTTTTATTTTATCATCATATTTGATGATGTTGTTATTTTTTTTTAAAAATTTAAAAGTTGATAACCCACTTTTACCTAATCCATAAATTAAAATTCGTTTGTTAAAAAAAATATTTTGACTATTTAACATTATCTAATTTTTAATGTCGCCAAACCAATCATTGCAAGAATTATTGCAATTATCCAAAATCTAATTACCACAGTTGATTCTGGCCAACCTTTCTTTTCAAAATGGTGGTGGATAGGAGCCATCCTAAAAATTCTCTTTCCAGTTAACTTAAATGATACAACTTGTATAATAACTGAGATTGCCTCAAGAACAAATAGCCCACCCGTTATTGCTAAAACTATTTCATGCTTAGTGATTATTCCAATCGCTCCTAATGAGCCCCCTAAAGCTAGAGATCCAGTGTCGCCCATAAATATTTTAGCTGGTGGTGCGTTAAACCATAGGAAACCTAGACATGCTCCAATAATTGACCCACAAAAAACAGCTGCTTCTCCCATGCCCTCTAAATATGGTATATTTAAATATTCTGAAAATATAATATTTCCAGTAACATAACTAATAAATGCAAAACATCCTGCTACTAATATAACTGGCACTGTGGCTAAGCCGTCAAGACCATCTGTGAGATTGACAGCGTTCGATGACCCAACAATTATAAATACGGAGAATGGTATAAAAAACCATCCTAAGTTTATAATTAAGTTTTTGAAAAATGGAAAATATAAATTTGTTAACTCTGTATTTTGAGAGAAATGTGACAGCCCCACTATACCCACTACTGCTAATACTATTTGTAAAATAATTTTAAATCTAAAAGAAATACCAGAAGAATTTTTAAATTTAATTTTTTGGTAATCATCATATGCACCCAATAAACCATAGCTGGTTACTATAAAAAGTAAAAACCATATATGGTAGTTAGATAAATCACCCCATAATAGTATTCCTGAAAATAAACCCAGTAATATTAAAATACCACCCATTGTGGGTGTTCCAATTTTTTTTATAATATGTTCTGTTGGTCCATCATCTCTTATGGGATTTAAGATTTTTCTTGCTGAAAAAAATCTTATAAAGGGAGTGCCTACTAATAAAACTACCATCATAGATGTGAACATTGCCAATCCTGTTCTAAAAGTAAGATACTTAAAAACATTCAAAAAACTGTATTGATCAACTAAATCGGTAACAAGGCTATAAAGCATTGGTTTTTCCCATTTTTATTTGTCTAGTAAGACTGTTAAGTCCTGTTGAGTTCGAACCTTTAATCATTAAATAATCATTATTATTTAATGAATTTTTAATCAAATCAATTATTTGAGATTGATTTTTTATAATTGTCCCTCTTTTACTTTTATTAAGCTTTTTGTAAGTTATCACAATATCCTTACCAATAACATTCACATTTTTAAGTGCCAACTTATTGATACTCTTGCCAATTTCCACATGTAAATTTTTTGAATATTTACCAAGTTCCAGCATATCACCAAGTATTAAATGTTTTTTTGAATTATCAACTT
>Ga0208770_1000630_pt1 | contig 21191 bp, 20 predicted proteins | sample AntAceMetag02UK9_FD_184771 | JGI IMG/M metagenome (GOLD analysis project Ga0208770, IMG submission 184771) | Saline lake microbial communities from Ace Lake, Antarctica - Antarctic Ace Lake Metagenome 02UK9 (SPAdes) (version 2) | ecosystem: Environmental > Aquatic > Non-marine Saline and... | reverse complement strand
GACCGGGTTGGCCACGAGAATGCCGCCACGCTGCTCCAAGTCATCTCGCGCAGCCATAATGTCGGCAATCTCTTCGGGGCTCTCCGCCCTCCATTCAAGGTCATAGAGACTTTCTCGCAACCAAAAGGCGGGGAACTTCGAGGTGCGGTAGCCCACCACAGCAACGCTGGAGGTCTCGAAACGCTCAAGGGTCGCTCCGATATCCAAAATGGATTTAACTCCAGCGGACACTACCGTAATGGGGGTGACCGAAAGGATGGGAACATCAGCGGATTCGTCAAAGGTGTCGCTTGCGCCGCGGTGCACTCCGCCGAGGCCGCCCGTAGCAAACACTCGGACTCCCGCGAGGTTCGCAAGGAAGGCGGTAGAGGCAACCGTGGTAGCCCCGGACCTGCCGAGCCCCATCACGACCGGCAGATCTCTCACGCTGGCCTTGGGGATGTCTTCTCCGGCAATACGTTGTAATTCCTCGTCTGTGAGCCCCACTTTGGGCACACCGTCAATAACAGCCACGGTTGCAGGCGTGGCGCCAGCTTCGCGAACTTGGTGTTCCCACCCTCTGGCAGCATCGAGATTCTGGCCCCGGGGAAGACCGTGGGAGATGATTGTGGACTCTAAAGCAACGACCGGCTGCCCGGCACTCAGGGCCTTGGCAACTTCGGCTGAGAGGGCGGGGATTTTCACCTCTCTAGCGTAAGGGTCCCTGGGCCGTCCCCAATTCCCTTGGCCCCGGGCAGAACGATGTCGCGGCTTCACTTACGCAACCGCAACCCAATGTCTGTCCAGAGGTGACCGGAATAACCTTTCCTGCACGCCAGAAACGAGTGGGGACGCAGACGCGGAGCTGCTCTATCTCTCGCAGCTCACGCGACGGGGGAAACCACCCCAGCTGCGCCCCCGTAGACGTGTGGGACCTAACGTCGGTGAGGACAAAATCGCTCTGGAGATTTTTGGCAGGCTAGAGCATGCTTCTGATGGCCCAGAGGTCAGGAAAAACTGGGTTGAACAGGGTCGAGGCTAGATACCCAACACCGGACGAGCCGCCGCTACCTATCTTTTTGCCCAGTGTGCGCTCCACCATTTTCACGTGGCGGTAGCGCCACTCACCCAAACCTTGATCAAGATCCACGAGCGCCTCACAGACCATGGCAGATTGAGGGTCATGGTGGTGGAGAGCAACCAAAACTTCTTGAACATCCTCCCTGGCCTCCCAGGGCAAGCTCACATCCATGTCCAGCACCTCGTCGGGCATCAGATGGCCTCGCGTGTGGCAATACAGCAACGCAGAATGCCACACACTGTTGCGTGCCATCGCAGCCTCGACCCGGAGGCGAGCATTCGACCCCGGGACAAGGTGTTCCGCCATGGCCAATCCCGAACCTTCCTTCGCACCGGCACCAGCATGGTCCCGGCGCCCGAGCACTGCTTCCAATTCCCGAAACTGTGCAGACTGGAAACCACTGGCAGAAGAAAGCCGCGAACGGAAGGAGGCGAACTGCAGCGGAGTCATTGTCTCCAGAATGTCAATCTGACTCACACACGTTTTCATAATGGTTCTGGCGCGAGAAAGAAGTGCGAGGCTGCGATGAGTGTCACCGGCCTCCAGCGCGGGCTGCAGAGCTGAGAGCTCGTGGAGAATCTGCTGAAACCAGAGTTCATAAACCTGGTGGATGGTGATGAACAAGAGCTCATCGTGCTCAGGACCATCCGAGAGTGGGTGTTGAAGCGAAAGCAACTCGTCCACCTTTAAGTAGGTGGTGTATGTCACGGCTTTGTCGTGAGTCATGGTTACGTCACTCTGCTCTCGTTGGGTTCCACGAACTGGTACTTCCCCGACTCGAGAAGGCCCCGGAGCCGATCGAACCCGTCCCACACCTCGGTGTAGGAGGTAGGCAACGGAGAGATGGCCAAACGAATGGCATCGGGTTCCCTGTAGTCCGGAACCACGTTCACCAGGGTCCGCAACGCGAGCGCAATTTTTGCGGCATCTGGATGACGAATGATGATGTGCCCCCCACGGTGGCTGGCCTCCCTGGGGGTTCCCAGGGTGATACCAAAGGGCGCTAACCACGCGTCAGATAAAGCAATCATAAGCTCAGTCCCGAGAGCTGCTTTGTGCTCGATAGCAGCTATTCCCGCGCGGCCAATCATGGCGTAACTGCATTCGACAATGCGAATCCCAATTATCGAGGGGCTCGCCACCTGGAACCCTCTGATGTCCTCTGCCTTTTCAAACACAGACCCCATAACAAACTGATCCCGCTGGGCAAACCACCCCTGGATGGGGACCTGCAACTCCTCCTGGAGCTCGTGTCGCACAAACAACCAGGCGGGAGACCCTGGCCCGGAGTTCCCGTACTTATAGGTGCACCCCACGGCGAGATCAATTCCATTGCCATCAACGTCTAAGTCAATGGCTCCACCAGCGTGAGAGCAATCCCAGAGCATCAGTGCGCCCGCTTCTTTTACCGCTTCGGATATTTCGCGCAATTCGGAGCGCGCTCCAGAGCGGTAGTTCAACGCTTGAAGAGTCACTAACGCGACATCATCGTTGAGAAGAGGGCTCAGGGCCTCAGCCGTAATCCGTTCATCCTCGACGTCAACGACGATGGCTCCTGGACCACCACTACCGTCTGTATCGAGCGTGACCAGGGTTAATCCCATCTGCTCGGCGATCCCCTGAATGATGTACCGGTCAGTAGGGAAGTTCGCGGAATCTATGATGATTGTTTTCCGGCCTGGCCTCGCCTTGATGGCGGCAACAGCGAGCTGGTAAAAATTCATCGAAGTGGTGTCGCACACCAATGTTTGGCCGGGGCCCGCTCCGAGAATAGAGCGCGCCAACAGGTCGCCCGCGGTCTGAGCCTGATCAATCCACTGTGACCAGCCGCCCACCAGCTCCGATCCCCATTCCTCGGTGAGGAAGTTTCCCACAGCGCCAATAGCTGCGAGCGGTAGCTTCCCCAATGAGTTGCCATCCAGATAACACTGGTCGGGGTCTGCGTGGAAAAACTCCTCCCGAAATGATGCCAGCGGATCACTCGCATCCATTGCCTCGGCAGTGGAACGAAGGGTCGGATTACCGGGAAGAACGAGAGAGGCCATTGGGTTAGCTTACGCGCACCGAGAAATTCCCTCTAGCAATATCGCTACCCGAATTTTCCCGACACGTAGTCTTCGGTGGCCTTGACGGAAGGGTTGGAAAAGATTTTCGCGGTGTCATCGAATTCGATGAGCTTTCCAGGCATTCCGGTTCCTGCGATGTTGAAGAACGCAGTTCTGTCACTCACGCGGCTCGCCTGCTGCATATTGTGGGTCACAATCACAATCGTGTATTGCTCTTTGAGGACCTCGATGAGGTCCTCAATAGCGAGAGTGGAAATGGGGTCTAGGGCGGAACAGGGCTCATCCATCAGGATGATTTCTGGCTCGACGGCAATGGCCCGCGCGATACACAAGCGTTGTTGCTGCCCGCCGGAAATTCCCGAACCCGGCTTATCCAGGCGGTCTTTGACCTCTTCCCACAGGTTTGCGCCACGCAATGATTTCTCGACAAGATCATCAGCATCCGACTTCGAAATCCGACGATTGTTAAGTTTGACGCCGGCTATAACGTTGTCGCGAATCGACATGGTGGGGAAAGGGTTTGGGCGCTGGAACACCATTCCGATTTGTCGTCTGACCAGCACCGGGTCCACACCCGGGGCATAGAGGTTGTCCCCATCAATGAGGACTTCGCCCTCCACCGTGGCGCCGGGAATAACTTCGTGCATCCGGTTGAGGGTGCGAATGAGCGTCGACTTTCCGCATCCTGAGGGTCCGATGAGGGCCGTCACACTGCGAGGCTCAACAACCATGTTGGCGTCTTCGACGGCCCGGAACTTGCTGTAATAGACGTTGAGGTCTTTGATTTCTATACGCTTCGACATGTTTTTCCTCGGCTTTCCTACCGGCTGATTTTCGGGGCAAAAATTCGGGCAATGAGGCGAGCGCCAAGGTTCAGCACCATAACAATAAGAATCAGTGTGAGGGCTCCCGCCCACGCACGATCCAGGTATGCCTCGGGGACAGACCCTTGAGCGATATACGAGTAGTACACAAAGTTGGGCAGGCTCTGCATGCGGCCATCGAAAATGTTGAAGTTAAAGTCATTGGAGAAGCCCGCGGCAATCAGCAGTGGAGCTGTCTCTCCCATCACCCGCGCAATCGCCAACATGATTCCCGTCGTGATTCCGGCTATGGAGGTGGGGAGCACGACTTTGAGAATCGTGAGCCACTTGGGCACGCCAAGCGCGTACGCAGCCTCGCGCAGCTCGTTGGGCACCAAACGGAGCATCTCTTCACTCGAGCGAACAACGATTGGAATCATCAGCACGGCAAGCGCAACGGATCCCGAGATTCCCACCCTGGTTCCCGGACCCAGCAGAATCTCAAACAACGAATACGCAAAAAGTCCCGCCACGATTGAAGGAATACCGGTCATCACGTCGACGAAGAAGGTGATCCATCTGGTGAGGCGCTTCCCCGCGCCATATTCCACAATGTAGATCGACGTGAGCAAGCCGATAGGGACGGAAATGAGACTCGCCGCGAGCGTCATGACGACGGTTCCAGCCACGGCGTGAGCCGCGCCTCCGCCTTCGCCCACGACATTGCGCATTGAGAGGGTGAAAAAATCCCCATCAAATCGGACCGCGCCTTTGGTGACCACCGTGATGATGAGCGAAATGAGCGGTGTGAGGGCGAGGAAAAAGGCAATCGTCACCAACATGGTGGCCAACCTGTCTACCGCTCGACGCCTGCCCTCCACGCGGAAAGACATCGAAAAAAGCCCCAAGACGAATAACACAATCCCGACCACCGCAACGACGATGAGGTTGAGTTCATACTCTTCGTCGGTGGGGGAAAAAAGGCTGAAAATTGCCCAGGACACCACGAGGCCTCCAACAAGCATCAGGCTTGGAACCGTGCTGTTGAGCTTGCCCGCCGCATAAGGATTGCGACGTTTTTCGCCCCGCGGGAGAAGTGTCGTCATTAGTTGGCTCCCGAGAAATCCGCTCGGCTGTTGACGATCCACCGTGCTATCGAGTTCACAACCAACGTAATGGCAAAAAGAATAAGCCCCGAGGCGATCAGGAGGTTGACGTTGAGGCCGTATGCCTCCGGGAAACTCAGCGCAACGTTTGCGGCAATAGTGGAAGGGTTCACCGAGCTAATCAGATTGACACTAATCACGCCCGTTGCCGAGAGGACCATCGCCACGGCCAACGTTTCCCCTAGAGCGCGACCGAGCCCCAACATGGCCGCCGAAATTATTCCGCTCCGACCCACCGGCAACACCACAGTCCGGATCATTTCCCACCGCGTTGATCCCAGAGCCAAGGCCGCTTCCTCATAGAGCACCGGGGTTTGAAGGAATATTTCCCGAGAAACCGCGGTAATGATGGGCAAAACCATGACACCAAGGACGAGCGCCGCAGTCAGGATGGTTCGCCCGGTTCCCGAAGCGGGGCCAGCAAAAAAAGGAATGAAGCTGAGGTTCTCCGCCAGCCAGGTGTAAAGAGGCTGGATGGCTGGAGCCAAAACGACCCCACCCCACAAGCCGTACACCACGGAGGGAACGGCGGCCAAGAGGTCGACCAGGTAGCCCAGGGGAGTCGCGATACGCCGCGGCGCGTAATGAGAAATGAAGAGCGCGATACCGATAGCCACCGGAAAAGCAAAGGCCAGGGCCAGGGCTGCGGCCCATAGTGTTCCAAAAACGAGAGGCCCCACCCAACGCCAGAAAGATTCTCCATCGAGGAGAGAAACCTCGTTGGGATCTGCGGTGAGGGCGGGCAAGCCCTCTACGAGCAGAAAGGCTGTGACGGCCGCCAACATGACCAGAATGAACGTTCCCGCGCCTCTGGCGGAACCAAAAAAGATTCTGTCGCCCCGGCGCACTTTAGGCCGGTGATCTTCAGGAGGGGTCTTGGCTATAGAGCCACCCGGGTCCTGAGTCATGTTGTCAACCTTCGGTACTTTTCGGGGCGGGACTTGGGTGTTATCGCTCAGAGGAAAGTATGCCTATTTAGGCAGTGTAGAGGGTGGTGGCCCGGGTCAGAAACCCCAGGCCAACACCCCCTGAACCACTACTTGATGGTGGCGAGGATAGCCTCAGCAGCGGCGCGCGTGCCCGCTGATACTGGTGCGTTACCTGCGTTGGCCTCAGCAGCCAGCTGGCCCTCTTCGCTCATCACAAAGGAAACATAACCTTTGACGAGGTCAACCACACTGTCATCGACGTAATCGTTGCAACCGATGAGGTAGCTAACGAGAACAATCGGGTACGTTCCGGTTGCTTCAGTAGCGCGGTCCAGCTCGATGGCCAGGTCGTTTTCGCCACGCTCGCCGGGGTTAGCGGGAGGTGAGGCGTCAACGATTTTTGCGGCTGCTTCAGCGCTGTAGGGGACGTATTCCATGCCCACCTTGACCGAGACAACTCCCAGGGCACCGGCGCGAGAAGCGTCGGCGTAACCGATTGTTCCGACACCGTTGGTCACAGCATCGACAACACCGGAGGTCTGAGGTGCACCTTCTCCACCCCATGCTGCAGGCCATCCTTCAAAGGAACCAGCGTTTTCGCCGTCAAGGAGCCAGTTATCCGGAGAAGCCTTGGACATGTAGTCGGTGAAGTTGGCAGTGGTGCCAGACTCATCGGAACGGTGAACAGCCGTAATGGCGAGGTCGGGCAGGTCAACGCCGGCGTTCTGGCCGGTGATGTCCGCGTCGTTCCAGTTCGTAATTGCCCCGGTGAAGATTTTCGCGAGGGTGTCAGCGTCCAAGTTGAGGTCACTCACGCCATCCACGTTGAAGATAATTGCGATGGGAGAGATATAGGCAGGGATTTCCCAGATGCCCGCCTCTGGAACACACGATGCGAAGCTTCCTTCAGCAATTTCGTCGACTTTGAAAGCACGGTCAGATCCAGCAAACGACGATGCGCCGCTCTGGAACGTCTCGCGTCCACCACCGGAACCGATGGGGTCATACGTGACGGTCACCTCGGGATTCGGGATTTGGAAACCGGCAACCCATGCCTCTTGAGCGGCGCCCTGTGAAGAAGCACCTGCTCCAATGAGTGTTCCACTTAGTGCTACAGCAGCTTCCTCAGTGGTGGTCGTGGTGGTGGTCTCTTCGACGGCGGCCTCTTCTGTCGCGCATGCACTGAGCACAAACGCTGATGCCGCGAGTATCGCAACTCCCGCAAGACTCTTAGTTCGAGTGATCATTCGATTTATCCATCCTTGGTTATTAGGGACTTATGGCGTGGCACAGTAGCGCCTCAAGTACTCTCATCCGATGAGGTGAAGGACAAGATGCCTTGAGGTGAACGCAACGTGAACAATCCGGCCCAACCGGAGCTGTGAAAGAGTGGCAGGCGTGAAGAGCTCAGTTGATGTGGTTACGCTGACCCCCTCCCCCTGCCTTGACATGACGTATGAGCTAGACGGTTTGACCCTGGGCGGAGTGCACCGCAGTCCACGGGTGCGCTCCGAGTTTGCGGGCAAAGGGGTCAATGTGACGAGGGCATTGGCCCTTGCCGGAACCTCCTCGCGGGCAGTGGTGCCTCTGTCGAGGTCCGATCACCAGAGGGTCCAGGGTGATGAACTTATTATCACTTCGCCCATTGAGGGCACAGTCCGAGTGTGCGTCACAATCACAGAAGAAGGCGGACGAACGACAAAAATCAATCAATCTGCTCCGGCTCTGTGCCCTGAAGAATGGGAAAATCTCCTCGCCCTTACTGTGGACACAGTGGCGAAGCATTCGTCCCCCTGGCTTCTGATTGCGGGTACTGTTCCGCTCAGCACTGACGGTTCGTTACTTTCGCTGGAGCCACTCTTCACGCAAGCGCAATCTCACGGGTGTCAGGTCGCTCTGGACACCTCGGGAGAGGCGCTTCAAGTCGCGGCCCGGTCTGGTCTCCCGGCGCTGATCAAACCTAACGCCGAGGAACTTGCCGAATGTGTCGGCCGCTCGCTCCTAACTCTCGGCGATGTAATCGAAGCAGGGCAAGAGGTTGTGAGCTGGGGAGTTGACCATGTAATTGTCAGCCTCGGTCCCGACGGGATTGTCGGTGTCTCCCGCGACCACCATGTCCACGCATGGACTGACCCAGTTGAGGTCCGTAACACGATTGGCGCAGGCGATGCCAGTGTGGCCGGTTTCCTCAATCACATTGGTAAGCATCCCCAGGATCTTGCCGGTGCGATCGCACACGCGGTGGCGTGGGGTGCGCAGAAAGTCCAGCAAGCAGGTTCTCAACTCCAGACCCTCACAGCCCTGCCCCAGTCTCATGTCACTGAGCAACCAGAGAGAACCCGGGTGCTCCAAGCGCCTGGGCGCTAGCCAACCCTTCAACCTCGGCATTATGGTTTTCTATGGCTTTGGATGTTGTTTTGTGTGGGTTTATGCTACATTCCTCTCAGGTCTTTCATAGGAAGTCAGAGGGCACCAAAGATGTTGGCAGAAGAACGGCGGCTTCTCATCGTCGGCTGGACCCGTGATGAGGGTCGCCTTGATGCCTCGGAGGCCGCCGCAAAGCTAAATGTTGCGACCGAAACGGTGCGACGGGACCTAGACGTTCTGCAGCGCCGGGGAATACTTCGACGGGTCCACGGCGGCGCCATCGCCATGGAGCGTTTCGCTCACGAATACACAATTCCTGAACGCCAGGGGCTCAACCCGGAAGCCAAAAGGCTCATTGCGGAAACGGCCGCGCAATATGTCCCCGACGAGGGATGCATCTTTGTCGACGGTGGGACTACGACGGAGTTTCTTGCTCCCGCCCTGCGTAACCGCCCCGACCTCATCGTGGTGACCAACAGTGTGATGCTGGCGTCACGAATCGCTGATAGCTCCACGAGGACCTACATGCTTCCCGGGCGAATTCGGCCCACAACTCTCAGCGCGGTGAGCACACGCACGGTTGAAGATGTCAGTCGCATTAATGCTGTTGTGGCCTTTGTGGGAATCAACGGTATTTCCCCTGAGCTCAAGCTGACTGCTTTTGACACGGATGAAGCAGCGGTGAAGAAAGTGATGATGTCCAACGCAGCGGAACGAATTTTGCTCGCTGACAACAGCAAGTTCGGCTCAACCTACCCCGCCACGTTCGGGGCACCTGAAGACTTTGACCGACTCGTTACCGACTTGGGGACCCCCACCAGCTACATCGAAAAATTCACCCACCGAGGTGTCGAGGTGGTCGTCGCATGATGAGCCCCCTGCCAGATTTCGTTTTCTCAACAGGAAACGAAAGTGCGCGAGAAACCGGGGAAGGGGGCTCGGTCTCCCTGGGCGACCTTCCCCGGGCTCCCGGGCGACAAGAATACAACCTCTCAAAGAAAGGTAGTACTAATGAGTGAATTTATTCCTTCTGGCACGGCTAGCCAAGGCGGCTTCCGCGCTGGACTGCAGAAAGTTGGGGGAAACCTCGCGGGAATGGTGATTCCGAATATTGGAGCATTCATCGCATGGGGTCTCCTGACCGCTCTGTTTATCCCGACAGGCTGGCTGCCGAACGAGAACTTCTCGTCGATGGTCGGACCCATGATTCTCAACCTGTTGCCGATTCTTATCGGTTACACCGGTGGTCGAATCGTTCACGGTCAGCGCGGTGCGGTGATCGGTTCGATTGCAACCGTTGGCGTGATTGTCGGAACCGACATCCCCATGTTCCTCGGAGCCATGATTATTGGTCCCCTGCTGGCATGGATCCTCAAGTGGATTGACAAGGTACTTGACCCCATCACCCCTCCCGGCTTCGAAATGCTTATCGGCAACTTCTCGCTGGGTATCGCTGGAATGCTGGGCGCCATGCTTGGTTACATCGGCATTGGGCCCCTCGTGTCCGGAATTACCAATGTTCTTGGTAACGGTGTCTCGTGGCTCGTGGACAACTCGCTTCTCCCGGTAGCATCAGTCCTGATCGAACCGGCGAAGATTCTGTTCATGAACAACGCCATCAACCACGGTGTGCTCGCCCCTCTGGGTGTAGTGCAAGCGGAAGAGACCGGCAAGTCCATTCTCTTCATGCTCGAAACCAACCCTGGTCCCGGTCTTGGACTCCTGCTGGCCTTCTGGCTTGCTGGACCCAAACTGCTCCGCGGTTCCGTTCCCGGTGCGATCATCATCCAGTTCCTGGGTGGAATCCATGAAATTTACTTCCCCTACGTACTGATGAAGCCTCAGGTTGTCCTGGGCGTAATCGCTGGTGGCGCTGTGGGCGTTGCAACCTTCATGGTGACCGGAGTCGGCCTGGTGGCAACACCTTCCCCGGGCTCGATCTTCGCCTATATGGCCGTAACACCTCAGGGAAACTTCCTGGGGGTTCTGCTCGGTATTGCGCTGTCGGCAACCGCGTCGTTCTTGGTCTCGTGGGTCATTCTTAAGCTCTCCAAGGTGGACTCCACGAAAGCGGAGTTTGATGCAGCTCGGGACCGCAGCAAAGAGATGAAGGCCAGCAGCTAGAGATGGCCTCCGTATCGGCTAGCGATGTAAAGCGAATTGTTGTGGCCTGCGAAGCAGGCATGGGGTCCTCCGTCATGGTGGCCCGACAATTGGCTAAACAGCTCAAGGCACAGGGCATAACTGTTACGCACGCCCCCGTCAACCAGCTCACTGAAACACCACACGAGATTGTTCTTGTCCACCGTGGGCTGGGTGCCCGCGCGAAACAAGCCGTTCCCGAGTCGGTGGTGATCATCTTCGACATGTTCTTAGGTGATCTCAACATTGCGCGTTTGGTAGGCGCTTTGCAGAACGGTGACGTCATCTCCGATGGTTGATCTGCTTCAGCTGGCCGGTATCACGCTAGACGCTACGGCCTCCTCGAGAGAGGAGGCCGTAGCTCTCTGTGGAGCAAAGCTCGTTGAACTCGGGGCTGTGGAACCCGAGTACGCCGAGGCGATGTGGGAGCGCGAGCTTATCTTTCCCTCCGAGATGGGTGAAGGCTTTGCGATTCCTCACGGCACCGATGAATCCCGTAAATACGTACTTTTTGACCAACTTGTCTTCGTTCGATTGGCCGCGGAGATTGTTTGGGTGAATGAGCCCGTGTCCGTGTGCGTGGGTATCGCCTCCGCGGGCGATGGCCACGTCGAAATTTTGGGCAACCTCGCCGACGTGTTGATGGACGACAACGCTGCCCACGTCTTGCGCACGTCACAAGACCCTGAGGCCATCCAAAACCTCATTATGAAAGGTGTGTAGTTTGTGAAAGCTGCAATGTTTAGCTCCCCCGGAAACCTTGATGTCGTCGAAGTGGAAACACCCGTGGCAGGTCTGGACGAACTCAAGATTCGCGTAGAGTCTTGCGCCACATGTGGCACGGACGCGAAAATCTTTCACCACGGGCACCCCCGGCTTGACCCCCCGCAGATCATTGGCCATGAGATTGCCGGCGAGATTATTGCTGTCGGGTCAGACACAAAAGGTTTCGCCCTCGGTGACCGAGTGCAAGTGATTGCAGCGGTGCCCTGCGAAGAATGCTGGGCGTGTAAGGCGGGCAAGCAGGGGATTTGTATCAATCAGACCTCCATGGGCTATCAATACGCCGGCGGGTTTGCCGAAGAAATGGTCATTCCCGCTGCGGTATTGAAAGCTCACGGCGTCAACAAAATTCCTCACGGTCTGAGTTTTGACGAGGCCTCCGTTGCCGAACCACTGGCCTGCGCCTTAAACGCACAACGCCTGATTCACGTCGGCGAAGGTGACACCGTTCTCGTCATGGGGGCGGGTCCCATCGGTTGCCTCCACATCCGCCTCGCGCGCGCTCTGGGGGCCAAGAAAGTGATGTTGGCGGATATTAACGGTGGTCGGCTCCATCTTTCCGCGGAAGTCGTCAAGCCCGACCGAGCAATAGACATGTCGACTGAGGACCTGGCGCACATTGTGTTGGAGGAAACCAACGGCATCGGCCCCAGCGTGGTCATCACAGCCGCGCCCTCCGGTCAAGCCCAGGAACAAGCCATCAGCATGGCAGCCCCAGGCGGTCGTGTGAGCTTTTTCGGTGGCCTCCCCAAGGACAAGCCGATGATTACCGTGGACTCCAACGTCGTGCACTACAAGGAGCTCATCTTGGCCGGGGCAAATGGTTCTTCGCCCGCCCAAAACGCGGAGGCACTCGAGATGATTGCGTCTGGAAGAGTACCCGTGGCAGACCTCATTACTCACCGTCTCCCGCTGGACAATGTGAGAGACGCTATCGACGCAGTGACCTCTGGCGACGCCATCAAGGTCGTCATCAAACCCCAAGGAGTCTAGGCATGACCGAAGAAACCTCCCACACCTTCACCGTTCACGATCCGATTGGTCTGCACGCGAGGCCCGTGGGGCAGATTGTGACGCTGGTCCGTGAACGCGGAGTAAGTGTGACGCTGCGCGACAGCACAGGGAAAGAGGCTTCCGCCACATCTGCCCTGAGAATGCTGGCGCTGAAAATCAAGAACGGCGACTCGCTCGAAATCATCGTGGAGTCCGATGACCAGGCTTTAGCCCTCGGACTAGCCAAAGCCATCGAAGCCCTCGTCAACGAGGGGTAATGCGGGGACTGTGAGCCACAACGAAATTACCGGAACCGGGGTCGGGTCCCAGGCAGTCGTGGGAAACGTCTTTTTATTGGAAACCTCGGACGCGGTCTTTGAGCACCAAAAAACGACCCACTCTCCCGAAGAAGAGGCCAGTGTTCTCGCCACCGCCATTGCGACCACAGCAGCGGGTATCCGGGACGAAGCCAGGGATGGCGGTAAGACGGCAGCCGAGATACTCCATGCCCTCCTCATTATTTTGGAAGACCCAGAGCTCCAAGAAATGGCAAAGCCTTACCTTTCCACCGGCGACGATGCCTCGACAGCGCTGTTCAAAGCCCTCGATGTGGTCAGTGAACTAATGGGAGACGACGAAGAATTCCAGTCAAGGGTCAACGACCTCCGCGGCATCGCAGCGCGGATTTCAGCCTGGGTCAGAGGAATTGCTGCTGGACCCGCCATCCCCCAGGAAGGACAGTGGGTCATCGTGGCACATGACCTGACACCCCTGGAAACCTCCCAGTTCGGCGACTCTGTTGTGGGGGTCGTAACCGAGCTTGGAGGTCCCACCTCACACACCGCAATCATCTGCCGCGCTCTTGCGCTCCCGGCCGTGGTGAGCGCCCGAGGCGCTATGGGCCTGGTGCAAGGAGAGTCCGTCTTGGTGGATCCCGAAGGCAATCGCGTGATACGCGGAGGTGGCATGGTGGATGCCACCCAGGCTCTGACCTTTATCCCCCAGGCGAATGGTCCCCTCGTGACGGTTCGGGCCAACATTGGCGGGCTCGCTGATGCAACAACTGCCGCTTCAACCACTGCCCGAGGCGTGGGGCTTTTTCGCACTGAAGTCCTCTACCTTTCGGCTTCGACGGAACCCAGCGTTGGCGACCAAGCTGCCAGCTACACCGAAGTTCTCAAGGCAGCGCCGGCGGGAAAGATCATTATCCGCACCATAGACGCCGGTAGCGACAAACCTGTTCCCTTTCTTGTTCTCGAACACGAACAAAACCCGGCGCTGGGTATTCGAGGCTTCCGGCTCCAGGCAGACCACGAATCTTTTCTCGTGTCACAACTCGAGGCAATAGCGCAGGCGATGAGCGATACTGGGCGGGACGTTGGAGTCATGGCGCCCATGGTCGCAACGGTGAAGGAGGTGGAAAAGTTCGCGGCACTGTGTGCAAAAGCCGGAATCTCCCAGGTAGGCATCATGATCGAAACTCCCGCCATAATTTCTGTCTTACCTGAGCTCGAAGGCCTCATAAGTTTTGTCAGTATTGGGACAAACGACCTCTCGCAATACCTTTTTGCGGCCGATCGCATGCACCCGAGGCTGGGAGAACTGAACAACCCCTGGCAACCTGGACTCCTGCGCAACGTCAAAGCCATCGCCGATCACGCTCAAGCCCTGGGTATCCCCGCTGGCGTGTGTGGTGAAAGTGCCGCAAACCCCCTGGTAGCTATTGTTTTCGCCGGGATGGGAATCGACTCGCTCAGTGTTGCTCCCAGCGCTGTTGAAGAGGTCACCCGGGCCCTATCAGCCATCACAAGAGAGCAGGCACAAGAAGCCTCAGTCCTTGCTCTTGCCGCGCGCGTACCGAGCGAGGCAGAAACCGCTGTTCGTGGTCTTTTCACACCAGCAGGGTAGGGCAGTGATACTCTCCCCCACAGAGGGAGGTGGGCGATGAAAGCCATCGTGGTGAACAAGCCAGGCGGTCCAGAAGTCTTGGCGTATCACGAGTCGCCGGACCCGATACCGGGTTCACATCAGCTCCTGGTGAGAGTTGCCGCAGCGGGTGTGAACTTTATCGATATCTACCAGCGCGAGGGTCTCTACCCAATGCCCCTCCCTTACACCCCCGGCTTAGAAGGCGCTGGGATAGTCGTTGATGTGGGGGCCAGTGTCGCAACTTTTGCCCCTGGAGATCAGGTGGCGTGGGCCGGCATGCTCGGCAGCTACGCGGACATGATTGCCCTCGATGCTGATGCAGCAGTCGCCATCCCCGAAGGGGTCAGCCTTGAGCACGCCGCTCAAGCAATGCTGCAGGGGATGACCGCGCACTATCTCGTCACCAGCGTCTGGGATATACAACCCGGGCAGACCGCTCTTGTCCATGCGGCGGCGGGCGGCGTGGGCCTGCTGTTGTGCCAAATGATCACCGCGCGCGGCGGACAAGTCATCGGCACCGTATCAACCGACGCAAAAGCAACGGCCGCCCGCGCAGCCGGTGCCAGCCACATAATTCGCTACGACACCGAAGATGTCTCCGAGAGGGTTCGAGAGATCGTGAAGGAAGGTGTCGATGTCGTCTATGACGGCGTTGGCAGGGACACTTTTATGGAAAGCCTCAAAAGTCTGAGGCCCCGAGGAATGGTGGCATTGTTTGGTCAATCCAGTGGCCCCGTGCAGGCCTTTGACCCCCAACTGCTCAATCAGGGCGGGTCTCTCATCATCACGAGGCCAAGCCTCGCTCACTTCACCGCAACGCCGGGGGAACTGCAGTGGAGAGCGAGTGAAGTCTTGGGGTCCCTAGCCTCAGGGAGCATTCACTTTGCGTTGGCGCATCGTTATCCCCTGAATGAGGCAGCGGCTGCTCACGCAGCCCTCAAGGCCAGAACCACCTCCGGCAAACTGATTCTAATCCCCTAACAAATCAGCTCGGGGTGAACCTCAAGCTCAAACAGGACAATCCGCCGTCAATTTTTTGGCCTTCTACGTTTGCCAGCTCCATGACCACAAACCCTGCGTCCCTGACCCGCTCGGCGGTGAGAGGAAAACCTTCTGGCATAAACACCACGTCATTGACGCGAATGCTGTTTGCGGCAGGCTCCTCTCCTTCTGCCACGTCGATAACGGTGTAACTACCGAAGCACCCACTGGAAGAAAGCCTGGTCGTCGCAAGAATGGTCGTGTCGTCCAGAAGGGAACACTCCGATTTGAAATGCAGTACCCCCGAGGGTGTTTCAACTTCTCGAAGCGTGTACCTCCAGTCCGCGACCACCGCGGCAAGCTCCGCGGCCCCCTCGGAGGTGGTTCTGTCAGATACACCGACAAGGATTTCTTTTCCCACCGTGAGGATGTCGCCGCCTTCCACAGTCCCTGGCCCTTGCAGGCGTTCCACCCGGGTATAGAAATCGCCAAGGTGAGGAGCCATCGCATCTGCTTCGCCGAACCGAGTGGGAGCACCCGGCCTTAGCACTACCGCCCCCTCGGGAAGACACAGCGCGGTGTCTTCGACAAACAGAGAGTCAGGGAAAGCCTCCAGAGCGCCCAATGCGGTGACCTCGACCCCTGCATACCCGAGTGCAACTACATACTGAGCGTGGTCATCCAGAAGTGTGCCGATATCGGGATTCCCATGGTCGACGGCCCGCAAACCCCACGCGGCACTCTCGGCTGGGGCGCGTGTTATCGCGTGGGAGAAGCGGTACGACGTTTGAGTCATGCGCCAAACTTACTCGCCGTCAGCTTCTTGCGCGGCCACCAGAAAGCGTCGCCTGCGATAAAGGCGAGGGCGGGAACCACCACGGTGCGAACCAACAGGGTATCTATCAAAACACCAATACCGACAATAATCCCCACCTGGAAGAGAGCGATAAGAGGCAAAACCCCGAGAACAGCGAACACGGCCGCCAGCAGGATTCCCGCGCTGGTGATGACACCACCCGTGGCACCGAGAGCCCGAATCATCCCTTGCCTGGTGGGTTGATCGACTTTCCCAGCAAGGATTGCTGACTCTTCTCTGGCCCTTGAGACCAAGAAGATGCTGTAGTCCACCCCCAACGCCACGAGGAACAAGAAGGAGTATAAGAAGACGCTGAAGTCCAGGCCTGACATTCCAAACACGTTCTCAAACAGCAACCACGAGGCTCCAATAGCGGAGAAGAAGGAAAGCACAACGCTGGTGAGCAACAGGATTGGTGCCAGCAGAGCTCGGAGCAACACAACCAGCACAATGAAGACAAGAATCAAAATCAGCGGGATGACCAATAACTGGTCGCGCTCATATGCTTGCTTCACCGCCAAACGGGTGGCATCATCACCACCCACCAACGCATTCGCCCCGGCAACACCCTGGACGGCTTCTCGCAGGTCGACAATCGCGACGTAGGCTTCTTCGCTGCCACCTTCAGCATCGAGGACGACATCAATCCGCGACATCGTGTCGTTGGAGTTGACTACCTCTGCCGAAGCCACAATGTTGAGCGTCAAAGCGGCCTGCACGACGTCTTGGGCAAAGTCATTATTGGCGACGATTTGGGTCGGTGAGCTTTCCCCGGCTGGGAATGCTTCACCCAACACTTCGATGCCCACCACTGCTTCAGGTTTCACCCGGAACTGTTCCGTTTCGGGAATACCGATTGTCACACCTGTGGAACCGAGTGTTAGACCACCCAGGATGGCGACGCCGATGATGGCCACGGTCACAGGACGCTTGCTGACCCCTGTTCCCAGTTTTGCCCACCAGCCTGATTGTGATTTGTTAACTCCACCAAACCGGGGCACGAAGGGCCAGAAAAGTCCGCGACCAAAGACCACAATCGCTGCGGGGAGAACACCCAACGCAGAAATCATGGCGACCACAATCCCCGTCGCACACACCACCCCCAGGGCGCGCGTTACTCCTAGCTCAGCCAAGGACAGTGTCAACAAGGCGAGGACCACGGTTCCGCCCGAGGCAATAATGGCGGGGCCGGCACCCTTGACCGCCTTTGCCATGGCTTCGTGCCGGTCTTCGTTGGTGAGGAGCTCCTCCCGATAACGGGAAATCAGCAACAGGGCATAGTTCGTTCCCGCTCCAAAGACCAACACCGACAGAATTCCCGTCACAGAACCATCAGCGGACAGATTAAAGAACGCCGCAACATTGCGTCCAATCTGGCCGGCCATGCCATCTGCAACACCCACCACGAGAAGAGGAACGATCCACAACGTGGGGCTTCGGTAGGTAATGAGCAAAAGAATAATGACGATAATCACGGTCGAGCCCAACAACACAAAGTCTGCGCCTTCGAAAACGCCGGCGAGATCGACCTGGAACCCTTCGGGTCCCGTCACATACGCGGTGATACCCAACGGGGCGTTACTCGCAGCTATCGCTCGGATTTCGGCAATCCGCTCGCCTCGGGGCTCGACGTCATCGATTTCGTCCATCGGAATAGTGATCACCGCAGTGGTGTTGTCTTCAGAGACGGTGGCAGGCGGAACGAAAGCCTCGCCCATGATTTCAACATTGGTGAATTCCAGGAAATTCTCGTTCGCTCCCCCAGAAAGCATCTGGATAGTGGGATCAAACTCACCTTGTAGCCATAGGAGATCTTCGTCCGTGAACTCTCCCGAATCTTTGGCGAAAACGAGGACCGCTGCGGTTCCCTCGGAATTCGGCATAGCCGCCAAGGCGTCGTCCACCAACACCACTTCAGCGTTATCAGGCAAACCGTTGGTGGGTGCTGCGTCTGTGGTCTCCGCCGCAAATGCGGTGAACGACAGGACGGCAAAAATCAGCCCCACGAGGAGCGTTACCCAGGAGGTTTTAGGACCGGTGATAAAACGAATAAGAGAATTCACCCGCTAACGCTAGCCTACGAATCTTGGTCGCCACTCGTGGCGCTCAGGTTCGCGTGGCAAGTTAGGACGTGGAAGGGATTGAGAACATGATGAGGACTTATCGCAGGCTTGCTTTACCGATAATGGCGGGGATTTTTTTCCTCGCGGGATGCGCCCCTTCGGTGGTCGTCTCCCCTATGGATTCCTCTTCGGAGCGAGCTCCTGATATTTCACCTCCCCCCGACGCCGGCGGAGCCAGGGACTGCGACATTTCTACTGAACGGGGTATCTCCTCGGCAATCGGCACGCAAATTGACGCCCTGAAGGCAGGCAATTTTTCGGCCGCCTACGCGGTGGCGTCCCCAGAATTTCAGGAGCGGTTTGACCAGAGTGCGTTCGAAGCAGTAATTCAAGAGGGCTACAGTTTTCTCCTGGAAACCTCCAGCTACACGCTTTCTGAGTGCGTCCACACCCCCTCAGCGTCTCAAGCGCAAACACGTGTCACCTTGCGGACCACCAGTGGCGAAGTGTGGACACTGCGCTACCTCGTCGAAGGGGTTGGCCAATCGTGGCGCATCGAAGGAGCCGCACTGAGTGAATCGGTCTCGAGCAGTACCTAATAGATAGCCTGGGGTCATGGACCTCCACGAAGTTGACACTCCTTTCACCGTGATTGACCACGATCGCCTCGTCACCAACCTGGAGCGACACCACACGAGGACACAGCAACAAGGCGTCGCATCCAGACCCCATGCCAAGACACACAAGATTCCCGAGCTTGCCCGACTCCAGATGGACCACGGAGCCCGCGGCGGCACCCTCGCCACTCTCGGAGAAGCAGAGGTCTTTGTCGACGCGGGAATCTTGGACATCTTCCTTGCCTACCCCTTGTGGCTGACCCCCAACAAAGCGCGCCGCCTTGCAGCACTATCCCCCAAGGCGACGATCGCCATGGGTGTTGACTCCGTTGCCGGCATTAATCAAGCAGCTCTCGGGCGTGGCCGCACCTCGGTCGAGTTCATGATTGAAGTCGACAGTGGCCATCACAGGAGCGGTATTGACCCCCACGATGTAGTTTCTCTAGCCGAGGCGCTCGCGAAGCACGACCTGGCTTTCCGGGGTGTCTTTACCTATCCCGGGCACAGCTACGACCCCCACAAGAAGGACAGCGCTTCCGTGGATGAGGTGGAAGCTCTCACTGTCGCCACCACCGCGTTGGAGTCGGCTGGATACGCGGTTACCGAGCGAAGCGGGGGGTCAACCCCTTCCCTTCACAGCACACAGAGCTTTCTGACTGAGACGCGGGCCGGAGTGTATGCACTCGGGGATGCGCAACAGCTCGAGCTTGGCACCATGACAATGGATGATCTGGCTCTGTCCGTGGTGACAACCGTAGTGAGCGCCCGGAGTCACACTGTGGTTGTGGACGCGGGAAGCAAAATCATGGGGGCTGACAAAGCCCCCTGGGCGAGCGGACATGGCAGGGTTTTGGGTCATCCAGACGCTCGCCTCACCGCGATGTCAGAACACCATGCAACGGTTGTTTTTCCCGAAGATTCTGCCCCAGTCGTGTGCGGAGATCTCTTGCGGGTAATTCCGAACCACGTGTGTAACGCCGTGAATCTTGTTGATTCTCTCGCCGTGGCGAAAGGTTCCACCATCACGACGTGGTGGAAGGTCGCTGCTCGAGGAAAAAACTCCTAAGCCACAAAGGATCTGTGGGCTCACGCTCCTCAGACCAAGACACAGCCCGGCACGGTTGCTGCCGGTCGCCCAGAGTAGTTTTCCTCTTCGCACCCTGCGGCAATCGTCTCGTCTCGACGTTAACAGCGCGCGGGAGTGCCACCGCGCCGTGTCACGCACCTCTGACTAAGAAGTCAAAGGACTGCGGGGTCACAACAACGAATCCCCCACCCGAAAATTCCGGGTGGGGGATTCGTGACCAGCTGAATTACTAGTACGTGATGACCAGCGAGCCTGAGACCGCGATAAGCGTGGCGACCGAAGCACTCAGGAACCCCGCAATATACGGGTTGCCTGTCGCGCGGTAGAGCTTGCGCGAGATGACAGCCGCCGTCGCGAGGATCACGATGACCGGGAACAGCCAGATGCTGAAGATGCCACCGAACCCAGGAATAAGTTCTCCCGTAACGAAGAACGTCGAGTACTGAGCCACGACCAGCACAATTGGCCCCAGCGAGCTAGCCAAGGCAAAGATTGCCGTGTTCAGCCCTTCACTGCCCGCGATTTTCACCCGGTTGAAGGCGTTGATGGCAAGCGAGTTCCCAACGTAATAAATGAGGAACAACGGCAACACGAACAGCGCCATTCCTATTTTATCGGGCGAGAACCACTTGACCGCAAGGACCCACAGACGGAAGTCGGTCTTAAACAAGAAGTCGAGTATGAAGACTACGGAATAGACCAGGACCACTGTTGTGAACGCCAACACCACGCCGTGGAAGAACTTTCCCCAGCCGGGCAGAACGCCAGATTCCTTGAGTCTTCTGCCGCTCCTTCGACCCACGATGAGGTAGTACCCCGACATAATCACAATTGCAGCTAGCCCGTTAATCGCGGCCCACACTCCAATGAAGAACACCGAACCCTGCGGAACCATCGAAGGCACAGCATTGAAGGTAATCGCGAGAACCTCAGGTGTTTGGCTGACAATCACATAACTCGAAGCAGAGATTGTCACCATCACCAGCAAACCCACCCAAAGCCATACCTTCGGAATGACGCCAGTGACCTGCAGAGCTTCCGGTTGCGGTGCGGCGAGTCGCCGGAACGCAAACGTGGTCAGCAGAGCTCGTGGGATAGCGACAAGCAATATTCCGAACGCAATAAGGCCCAGAGCCGTAAAAAGCTCTTTGAGCTGCCATACCTGATCGGTGGCGGAAATAGGCGTCGGGGCGCCAATCGACTCTTCAAAGAAGTCGACCAGGTGACCTACGGCCGTGCTTGACGTGGTGCTCCACGGGTGTGTCTGCGGCAAGGAGTAAATTGCGCGCATCACGGAGGTACCGTTGACGTCTTGGGTGTAGACGGTACCGGCGTCACGCACGTCACCC
>Ga0208770_1000629_pt1 | contig 21288 bp, 20 predicted proteins | sample AntAceMetag02UK9_FD_184771 | JGI IMG/M metagenome (GOLD analysis project Ga0208770, IMG submission 184771) | Saline lake microbial communities from Ace Lake, Antarctica - Antarctic Ace Lake Metagenome 02UK9 (SPAdes) (version 2) | ecosystem: Environmental > Aquatic > Non-marine Saline and... | reverse complement strand
CACCGAAGAAGCCTTGTAGAGACGGCTTTTTCCAGACTAAAAAGCCTTTTTGGAAATAGACTTAACAACAAAAAATATCAGAATCAAAAAGCCGAAATTGAGTTTCGTTTACATCCCTTGAATAGATCTCTTCAATTCCAAAATTAAAAAAATTAATTGACTTCAGCAAGAGTCGCCTTAAGATCTGATTAAAGCAACAACGCCATGTAACCAGCTAGATCTAGCTTATCCCATGTTTTTGGAGAAACTTTTGAAAAATGGTCTCATCTCGAATAGGATCAAACTCATGCTTTGCAAGAGCTTCTTCAAGCGTAGGCAAACCATGATTAACTGCACATTCAAGCCATCCAATAGCCCCTTTAACATCTTTCAAGTTCGCTGAAGCAAGTGCATTGATATAGGCGATTTCATAGGCTTGAGCATCTCTAAAACACCGGTTGCCCAATGTTAAGGTGAGCTCATAATCATGATTGTAGAAAGCGGCTTTATGTAATAAACGCCTTCCATTCAGAGATAGTTTTTTATCTATGGATTTGAGGATTTCATAGACCTTCTTTAAATCCCCTTGCCGATCAAAGATAAAGGCTAACTGCTCTGTTGCAGCTTCAAATAAAAGACCTTTATCTGACTTGGATCGCACCGATTCAAGCATCTTTTTAGCTTGATCAAGGTGGCCTATTTTAAAAGCATCTTGAGCCTCTTCCAGTGTATGTTGGACACCCTCATCTCGATCTTGAGAAGTCATCCTCTTCACCTGATTCCATGAAGCGAAGCTTTCAAATGAAAGAAGAAGAAGAATTGCACCCATCAAGTAAAGACCGTAGATAAAAAGAGCAATTCCAAGACCGACTCCTATAACGATCCCAATCATAAGAGTCGTTTTAAGACCTCGATGCCCAAAAATTCCTTCTAAAATAATTCTTAAGAGTTGCCCGCCATCTAAAGGCATAATAGGAAGTAAATTTACAATCGTCCAAAAGAGGTTCACAAAGACAAAAATAGTGAGCACATAATAGAGAACAGGTGAAAAACTTTCTCCAACGGCTGATCGAATGAAATAGGTAACCGCAAAAAGAATAATACCTGCCAAAGGTCCCATTAAGACAATAACGAAGTCTTGCCAACCTTTGAGTTTTTTGCCATCGTGGTGGGTCAGGCCTCCCATTGCAACGAGAGTTATCTTCGTATCTTGCCCAAAAGCTTTAGCAGTAATTGCGTGACCAAATTCATGAACGAGAAGCGAGACTAAAATGACAACCATCCATAGAAGAGTTCCCATCAAAGTCCAACTATTGACCCATCCAATAATACCCGCTACAAGCCAAAATATTGGGTGGATAGCTACAGGGATTCTATGTCCAAATTTAATCAAGGGTCCTCCTAAAGAGCTCTTTTCATTGCTTCGCCCATTTCAGCAGGCGTTTTAGCAATAGTGACTCCAGCTTTTTTTAAAGCCGCTATCTTATCCTGAGCAGTCCCTTTTCCACCAGAAATAATAGCACCTGCATGTCCCATTCGTTTTCCAGGAGGAGCTGTCATTCCAGCAATAAAGGCAGCTACCGGTTTAGAACAACATTCTTTGATCCAAGCTGCCGCATCTTCTTCAGCATTTCCCCCGATTTCTCCAATCATTAAAATCCCTTCGGTTTCGGGATCTTCTTCAAAAAGCTCAAGCGCATCAATAAAGTTAGTTCCATTTAAAGGATCTCCCCCAATACCTATGCAAGTGGATTGTCCAAGATCTAACTGAGACGTCTGCCAAACAGCTTCATAGGTCAAAGTTCCTGATCTTGAAACAATCCCTATCTTCCCTTTTTTATGAATGTAACCAGGCATAATACCAATTTTACACTCATCGGGAGTGATTATTCCAGGGCAATTAGGCCCTATTAAGCGACTAGTTTTACTGAGTGCCATTACCCTTGAGACTTCCAACATATCTTTTACAGGGATCCCTTCTGTGATACAGACAATGACTTCTATACCTGCATCTTCAGCTTCTAAAATAGATTCTGCAGCAAAAGGCGGAGGAACAAAGATTAATGTAGCTGTGCACCCAAGTACTTTTTTAGCTTCTAAAACAGTATCAAAAACCGGGAGGTCTAAAACTGTTTGCCCCCCCTTTCCAGGAGTTACTCCCCCCACGTACTGGGTTCCATATTCCAATCCCTGCTGTGTATGGAAAAGACCTGATTTCCCAGTAATCCCTTGCGTAATTACTTTTGTGTTTCGATTGACAAGTACAGCCATAGTGTTAGTCCTTCTTCACTTCTTTAACAATAGTTTGTGCAGCTTCCGAAAGACTTTTGACATTAATTAATTTAAGGCCTGATTGATCAAGAAGAGCTCTCCCTTCTTGTACATTGGTCCCCTCCATTCGAACAACTATAGGAACTTCTAGATGAAGCTCTTTAGTCGCTGCAATCAATCCTTTTGCAATCGTTGCGCAATTCATAATCCCCCCAAAGATATTCACCAAGATGCCTTTGACTTTTTCGTCAGACATAATGATTCTAAATCCTTCAGTCACTTTTTCTTTTGTTGCACTTCCTCCAACATCCAAAAAGTTTGCTGGGGATCCTCCATAATGATTAATAATATCCATTGTCCCCATAGCAAGCCCTGCACCATTCACCATGCAGGCAATATTTCCATCAAGGGAGATGTAAGCTAAGTCTTCTTTTTGAGCCGCAACTTCAGCTGGAGATTCTTGGGTTGGATCATAAAATTCAGCAATTTCTTTTTGGCGATAGAGTGCATTGTCATCAATGGTAATTTTCGCATCGAGAGCTTGCAATTCATTTTCAGGAGTTAGAATAAGTGGATTTATTTCAATTAAGGAAGCATCTAACTCCCAAAATGCTTTTGCTAAATTTGAAAGAAGAGCGCCTCCTTCTTTGATAAGGCTTCCTGTCCAACCCATGAACTTAGCAATGTAGAGCACCTGAAATCTTTTAAGCTCAGCGCGGTCTCCAAGGGTCACCTTCAAAATACGATCAGGCATTTTCTCAGCCACCTCTTCAATATCCATACCCCCTTCTGGAGAAATGATCAAAGTAGGCTTCTTCTTTTCTCTGTCGATAATAATGGAGCAATAAAGCTCTTTTTTGATGTCACATGGAGGTGAAATAATTACTTTATATGCAACAACCCCACCTGGACCCGTCTGATTATTCACAATTTTCATTCCAATGAGCTTTGAGGAAACTTCTAGTATTTCCTCTGGAGAATGAGCAAATTTCACCCCTCCAGCTTTTCCTCGGCCCCCTGCATGCACCTGCACTTTGACCACAGCAGAATCTAAGTTCAAGGTATCGATAATGTTCTTAACCTCTTCTTTATTAGAGGCTACCCCAAAAGCAGGAATAGGTATTCCATAGCGTTTCAATATTTTTTTTGACTGGAATTCATGTAAATTCATCGTGCCTGCCTCAGGTATTTATCTGCTGCCCTAATTCGAGTTATGTGATATAATTAGTTTTTCATCAACTCAAATAAGTTTTAAAAAATGGTTGTAAAATTCTTCAAATCTTTCTTTCTTAAAACTCAGTCTTTTATGGGTGATCGGATTCGAAACCTTTTCTCTAAATCTATTGATGAGAGCACTTTAGAGAATCTTGAAGAACTGCTCTATAGCGCTGATCTCGGAACAAAAGTAAGCCTAGAAATTGTCCAGGATATCCAGGAGCGCTTCAAAAAGCAGCCTAAAGTGGACCCAGAAGAAATGGTCTCTTACATCAAAACCCGAGTCAAATCCCATTTAAATGAACATTCTAGCGCAGTTAATCTGGTCACTCCCCTAACTGTGTTTCTTATCGTAGGGGTCAATGGAAATGGAAAAACGACTTCAACAGCTAAACTTGCAAACTACTACAAGAAGCAAGGAAAAAAAGTATTACTAGCTGCAGCTGATACTTTTAGAGCAGCAGCCGTGGACCAAATAGAGCTATGGGCTAATAAAATAGGAGTCGATCTTATCAAAGCTCAGTTGGGGTCCGATCCAGCAGCGGTCGCCTTTGATGCTTTAACTGCTGCAATAGCTAGAGAGTCTGATGTGCTAATTATAGATACAGCAGGACGCCTTCAGACTAAAACACACCTGATGCAAGAGCTTGAGAAGATCAAAAGAGTTTTAAAGAAACTGTGCCCTAAAGCCCCCCATGAAACTCTCTTAGTCATTGACGCAACGATTGGTCAAAATGCAATCGAGCAAGCCAAGGTTTTTGATGAGCACACACCGCTTACCGGCCTCATTTTGACTAAGCTCGATGGTAGTGCACGTGGAGGTGTCGTTATTCCTATCCAAAAAGAGATTCAAATTCCTATTAAATTTGTAGGTACAGGAGAAGGAGTAGAGGATTTAAAACCCTTTAATCCAGATACTTTTGTCGAAGAGCTCTTTTCTTAATCCTTCAAAAATTGACTCACAACTTCTAAAAATCTAGTAGGGCATTCTGCTTTAGATTTATGCCCACCTGAGCAAAGCTCAACCTTGTGCTCTTTTAATTTAGAAAGAAGAGCGCGGCTATCTTTAAACAAGCAAAAGATATCCTCTTCTCCAATAATAAGAAGAGTTGGAGCTTTTATCTTAGTTACCCAACGAGTCGAATCAAATTCTTTTAGAGCCTCTAAATGAAGCTGATAACCTTTCTGTTTAAGAGGATGTTTCCTTTTTTTAACTTGATCTAGAGTTAAACTTACCTCTTTCTCAAATCCTAAAAACCAACAAGAGTAAAACCAAGGCAGTGCAAGCTTAAATATCTCAAAATAAGACTGGCCCTCTTTGAAGAGGTCGTCCAAGGTCTCTAAAAACCATCGAGTTGAGTTAGAGAGTTTTAAAAAAGAGTTCGTCAAAACCATTCGATCTACACGATCAGGAAACTTATGAGCTACTGTTTGAGCCACGCTTCCCCCTAACGAATCCCCTATTAGATGAAACTTTTCTAGTTTCAAAAGATCAGCTAAAGCAATCACATCTTTAGCTAAATCTTCTAAGGAAAATGGACTTTTAGGTAGTGTACTCTGACCGGATCCCCTTAAATCTAACACAATAACTTTAAAGTGATTAGAAAGTTCATTTTGGATATAGCTCCAATGGAGATGGTCTTCAAGTAGATCATGAATCAGGATGATCGGTTCCCCGTCTCCTTGCACTTCATAATAGATCTTTAACTTATCGATTTCAGCAAATGGCATAGAAAAGCCCCCTTAAACCCTGTAATAGGAACGGGCCTTTTATTTGTAAAGAGCATTATATAAAACGTTATTTCAGTAGGACTAGATCTAAATATTAAACTTACATCTCTATTTATAAAAAAAAATTTTACATTTTTTAACCTATGTTCTATATAGAACAATTAGCCAAAAAAAAGAGGGCGCTATGCAAGTTTTTAAATCCATTTTTATGCTATTTGTTGTAGGAGCTTTTTCAAGCTCTTTAGCTTTTGCAAATCAAGACGTTCAGACGCTTAATCTTTTAGAAGATTCCACTGAAGAGTCAACTTTTAATCAAGTACTAACCTATTCCACAAAGTCTCCTAAACAAGATCATGGAAAGACTTATGTACGTTTTCCTTCAACTAAGGATTTTGAACCTGCTAAAAGTGTGTTCTTTCAAACTAATATCGGAGTAGGCTTTTTATACTTTAGTGGTCTTAGAGGGAACTTGATGGGGGAACCTTTTACAGTTTTTTTTCGCTTCAGAGATGCCCCTCTTAAGGGACGCCTCTCCTATAACAAAACTCCTCTTTTTGAATACCTCATTGGATACCGTTTTAACCCGTGGTTAAAACTAGCTCTCTCTTATCAACACCAAGGGGGCATCACTATTCAAAGTAAAGCAGTTACAGCTTTTCCAGCACTAGCGGCTTCCCTGGGTTCAGAAAGGATACAATTTACTTCAAACCTCAGTCTCGATGCTCTATTAGCAAAGGTTTACTTTGAGCTTCCCTATGCCATGATTTGGAGAAACCTTTCAACCAATCCCTATCTAGCAGCAGGAGTAGGACCTGGATGGCAAAGCTGGACTCGTATCCAACTAAATTACATGCTCAGTAACACCAGCTTTACTGAAAACACTCTTCCTCTTCGACAAAAGATTTCAGCCAACGTAGTATGGATGATTGATATGGGACTGCGCCTTCAAAATGCTTCTCCAAATGGCCAATTCTCAGTGCTACTCGGTTGTAAATACAACCAATGGGGACAAGCTAGAAGCATCGGTAAAATGACTCAGCAGGGAGCTCATAAATTAGCTCTTGCTCAGCCTCTCAGAATCAAAACCGTTTATCAATTTGCTCCTTACTTAGGAGTTCAGTGGAATTTTGCACCCGATCAATCTGCTGGGACCTCCTACAAGTTAAAAGGAAAAAGCCCTAAAGTATGGCTTCCTTACTGGGTCTCTTCAAGAGATTTCCAATGTCCAAACAATATCTGGACTCAATTTAATGCTGGGGTAGGCTTTTTATATTTTAGTGGTCTTAGAGGAAACTTAATGGGGCAGCCTGTTGTGAATTTTAACCCTGGTAGCGTATTTAGGGATGCCCCCCTTAAAGGACGCCTTTCCTATAACAGAACTCCTCTTTTTGAATACCTCCTCGGCTACCGTTTTAATCCGTGGTTAAAATGTGCTCTCTCTTATCAACACCAAGGGGGAATAACAATTCAAAGTAAAGCGGTCTCAGCTTTTCCAAATAGCATAAATTCTGACACAGAAGTGGTGCAATTCATCTCTAACCTCAGCTTAGATGCTTTACTTGCTAAGGTTTACTTTGAGCTTCCCTATGCCATGATTTGGAGAAGCCTTTCAATCAACCCTTACCTAGCAGCGGGGGTCGGACCTGGATGGCAAAGTTGGACTCGCATCCAACTACATTACATGGAGGGAAACGATCTCATCAATTTACATGTTCTTCCTCTTCGACAAAAGCTTTCTGCCAACGCAGTGTGGATGATTGATATGGGACTGCGCATTCAAAGTGTTTATCCAAATAGTAAGTTCTCTATTTTACTCGGTTGTAAATACAACCAGTGGGGACAAGCTAGAAGTATCGGTAAAATGACTCAGCAGGGAGCTCATAAGCTCGCCCTTACTCAGCCTCTTAGAATTAAAACGGTCTATCAGTTTGCTCCTTACTTAGGAGTGCAGTGGAATTTTTCACCCGATCAATCTGCTGGGACCTCCTACAAGTTAAAAGGAAAAAGCCCTCAAGTATGGCTTCCTTACTGGGCCTCTTCAAGAGATTTCCAATGTCCAAACAATATCTGGACTCAATTTAATGCGGGGATAGGCTTACTATATTTTAGTGGTCTTAGAGGAAACTTAATGGGGCAGCCTGTTCAGCTTTTTAGCCCTGCTGTCGCATGGAGGGATGCCCCCCTCAAAGGACGCCTTTCCTATAATAAAACTCCTCTTTTTGAATACCTCCTCGGCTACCGTTTTAACCCGTGGTTAAAATGTGCTCTCTCTTATCAACACCAAGGGGGAATAACGATTCAAAGTAAAGCGGTCTCAGCTTTTCCAATTGGCACAAATTCTGACACAGAAGTGGTGCAATTCATCTCTAACCTCAGCTTAGATGCGCTACTTGCTAAGGTTTACTTCGAGCTTCCCTATGCTATGATTTGGAGAAGCCTTTCAACCAATCCCTATCTAGCAGTAGGGGTAGGACCTGGATGGCAAAGCTGGACTCGTATCGAAACCGATTACATGCTTGGAAACACGATCTTCTCTAGTCGAACTATTCCTATTCGACAAAAGATTTCAACCAACGCAGTATGGATGATTGATATGGGACTGCGCCTTCAAAGTGCTTATCCAAATAGTAAGTTCTCTGTACTACTTGGTTGTAAATACAACCAGTGGGGACAAGCTAGAAGTATCGGTAAAATGACCCAGCAAGGAGCGCAAAAGCTTGCTCTTACTCAGCCTCTCAGAATTAAGACCGTTTATCAGTTTGCTCCTTACTTAGGAGTGCAGTGGAACTTCTAAAGCTCAGAACCTAGAAATTTAAATCTTATTGATTAGAGAAGAACTCCTAGAATAGGAGTTCTTTTTTATTTAAAAGGCTTTCTTATCTTTTGCTCGATGAAGAAAAGATTTGTAAGAGATACCAGAAGACCATAATGACATTAATGTACATTCGAAGAGCCATCACAAGTGAGAGCTTACAAGACATCACAGAGTAGCCATCTACTTGAGCACTCATCTTTCTTATTTGATTGGCATCATAGGCGGTAAGCCCCACAAAAATAACCAACCCAAAATAAGAGATGATGAGCATCATTCCTGTCATAGGCATAAACATGGAGAGCACCATATAAAGAAGAGTAATCGCTACAAGCCCCATAACTCCTATAGATAGGATACGTCCAAGCGAGGTCATGTCAGACTTGCTAAAAGCTCCATACGCAACAGCAATAGCAAAGATTAAGGCAGCTGTTCCAAATGCGGTCCAAATGATTTGCCCACCAAAAGCTGCAGCAAACCCCGGTAAGACACTACCAAATATGACCCCTTCTAAAACTGAGTAGCCTAGAAATAAACAGGCTAATCCAGAAAAAGAGAGTTTATTAATCATTGTAGAGAAACACATTCCAATACCAAATGTTCCAATTGCAGCAACCCACCAAAAAGGTAGAATAGCGGTATAAATACCTGACTTAAAAACAAACCAAGCAACAAAGGCAGTTAAGGCAAGACCTATAGTCATCCAACCATAAACTTGCGTTGCAAATGTGTTAACTTGACCCACACCAGATTGAGATCTGAGAGTTGTCTGATCATTGTACTTATATGCCATACTCAAAACCTAGGGTTAATTACGTATTGAGTTCAAGTATAGCACAAAATCAGAAATTCATCAAATTATTCCGTTTTTGTCAAAAAATATTTATAGTTTAATCCACCCAAAGGAATAGAAGGCAACGAAAGTAATTTCAAAAATAGCAAAGAGGCCCAAAAGAATGAGATAGATCTTCCCACCTTTCATTTGATAACCACCATGTTTAATTTTTTTTACATACCTTTTGGACCAAACCATTAAAATAGGCAGAAGTCCGAGTATCAAAGCTGAACCTATTCCTCCAGCGAGCCCAAGAGCTGTTAAGAAAATATTTGGAAAATAGATTGAAATAAGAATGGGAGGAATAAAAATTAAGGCACACAAGATACCTCTTCCTCTTTGATCCTTCTTAATTTTTAAACCATCTGCCAAAAAATCTCTAAGCCCAAGACTCACCCCTAATAAAGAAGAAGCTAAAGCGAAGAAGGCAAAAAACTGCCCCATGGTGGTAATCTTACTTTTTCCAAGAAACGCTTGAAAGGGATAAATAGCATTCTCTCCAAGCGCCAGAGCCTCTTCTAAGTAAGATTTTGGGATCATTCCCAAAACAAGGCCTTCCCAAAAAATGTACATGATAAAAGGAATAAAGCTACCAATTAAGATCGTCCATCTAATTGCGTTTACATTTTTTTTGAGATAAAAAGTTAAACTAGGAACAATCCCCTGGTAACCAAAAGCTGTAAAAATTACAGGAAAAGCAACTAGAGAGTATTTATAGTTAGACTCTAAAAGTCTTTCAAATCGAATATGTGGAACCCCTAAAACAACAAACAACACATACGTTAAAATGAGGCCAAACATAAAGAGGGCGTTGATATTTTCAACAGCCCGTGCACCAAGATAAATAATAGGAACAAAAATGAAGGCAAAAATGGCAGAGGAGAGCCATCTATTAAGTGATTGGTCTAAAAAGAAATTGAGGAAGTTCTGAGTCCCCACCACATAGGCTACTGTTAAACAATAAAAGAAGAAGAGATAAACAAGCCAAGTAAAAATGTATCCAAATTGCCCAAGTGTTTTTTGAGCAAGAGTGACAAGATTAGTTTCCTTATCCATCCAAATACACATTTCTAAATAGAGTAGGCCTGTTGCAGCCATAAATACCCAGGTTAGTAAATAAATGATAATTGACGGAAAAAAACCACCCAAACTTGTGAGTATGGGGAGAGCCAACATGCCCCCTCCAATAGAAGTTCCAGCGACTAATAAGATGCTTCCAATAATATGTCGATATCTAAGCATTATTCAACGGTCACAGATTTAGCGAGGTTGCGAGGTTGATCAATATCACATCCTCTTTCAAGAGCCACATAATAAGAAAATAATTGCAAGGCGACACTTGTTGGAATAGAGGCAAATTCATCACAGACATCTGGCAGCCAGAAGACATCATCTACAACAGAGCTTACTTCTGTCATGCTTTCTGGAGCAAAAGCCAAAATGGGTCCTTCTCTTGCTTTAATTTCCATCATATTACTCAATAGCTTTGAGTAGGTATGGTGGTTTGCAAATAAAGCAACCGTCGGACAATTAGGATCAATTAGAGCTATAGGTCCATGTTTGAGCTCCCCTGCTGGATAAGCTTGAGCATGGATATAAGATATTTCTTTAAGCTTTAAAGCGCCCTCTAAACTCGTTGGATACATATAACTACGCCCCACATAGAAAAAGTGAGGGTAGTGACTATATTTTTTTGCTAGAATTTGAATTTTAGGAGCATCCTTTAAAACTGCTCGAACGATGTCAGGTAATTTTTTTATTTCCTGAATAAAGGAAATGCCTTCTTCTTTACTCAAGTGATGCATACGCCCTAAGTGAAGCGCTAGTAACGAGAGAAGAACGACTTGATTTGAAAATGCTTTTGTTGAACAAACTCCAATCTCTGGACCCGCTTTAATGTAGAGTGTATGATCAGCAAGCCTCTCGAGAGCAGATCCCTCTCGGTTACAAATAGCCAAAACTTTAGCTCCTTTAGCTTTGAGCTCATGAACTGCAGCAATCGTATCTGCTGTTTCTCCAGATTGACTAATTGCAATAACGAGGGTATCTTTCATCACAATAGGATTTTTATACCTAAATTCCGAAGAGACCTCAACTTGAGTGGGTGTTCTTGCAAGCGATTCGAAAAGGTAAGCTCCAATAGACCCCGCATGCCAGGAAGTTCCACAGGCTAAAATTAAGATCCGTGAAGTTTCCATAAGGGTTTCTTCATCAATTCCCATATCTTTAAGGCAAATAGCACCAAATTCTTCTTCAAATCTGGACGTGAAAAGTCTACTAATAGATTCAGGTTGATCGTGAATTTCTTTGAGAGTAAAATGAGGATAATGAAGTTTTGTAATTTCACCCGCTTGGACTGAAATACTTTGAATTTCTTTGATGACTCGCTTTCCTTTCCCATCAAAGATTTCAAAACTGCAAGGCCTAATAATCCCTATTTCATGATTATCTAAAAAGAGTACTTTGTTGGTGTGCTTTAAAAATCCATTAACATCAGAAGAGATAAAGTATTCGTTATCACCAATTCCAATAGCTAGGGGACTGTTTTTAGAAGCGACAAAAATATCATCTGGAAAATCTTGGTGGACCCCTGCAATAGCAAATGACCCCTCTAACAGTGGTAAAACTTTCAAAAGAGTTTCTTTAATGTCTCCTTCAAAATGAAAAGCAAAAAGTTGAGCTATAACTTCTGTATCCGTCTCACTAATGAAGTGAACTCCTTTTTCTTTTAAAAAAGATCTCAAGCTCTGAAAGTTTTCGATAATACCATTATGAACAAGCGCTAGAGTTTCCTTGTGATCAAAGTGAGGGTGAGCATTGACCGCATTGACTTTTCCATGAGTTGCCCAGCGAGTATGAGCAATTGCTGTCTTAACACCCATTTGTTTTTTCTCTAATAGTTTTGCTAAATGTCCAACTTTTCCTTTGTCTTTGTAATAAAGGGTTTTTCCGTTACTTATTCCAGCAATTCCTGCCGAATCATAACCTCTATATTCTAAAATTTTGAGTCCTTCTAACAGAATAGGAACGGCTTGTTTTTCACCTACATATCCAAAGATTCCACACATCGTTTAAATCCCTATTTGAGTTTTGATAAGATCCGCCAAAGAAGCTGCATGCTTTTGACAAAAAGCGTGAGTAGGCCCCTCTAACATCACTCGACACACATTTTCTGTTCCCGAGTATCGGATGAGTACGCGCCCTTTATCAGCTATTTTTTTTTCAATGCTTTTTATCGCTGCACTAAGCCCTGGAATTTCTTGTATTTCAGGTTTAGTAACCACTTTGACATTCAGAAGAACTTGTGGATACCGATCCATAATTTGGGTTAGTTCAGAAAGCTTTTTCCCTCGCTCTTTCATAATTCTAAGGACCTGAAGAGCTGAGACCAAACCATCTCCAGTAGTATTATGATCTAAAAAGATCAGGTGCCCACTTTGCTCCCCTCCAAGATTACTTTGATGATTAAGCATTTCTTGAATCACGTAACGGTCTCCCACTTTAGACTGAATCACTTGAATCCCCAAATCTTCCATAGATTTAATAAAGCCAAAATTACTCATTACAGTACCTACTACTGTATTATTGAGAAGCTCTCCTCTCTGTTGCATGTCATGTGCGCAGATGGCTAAAATCATATCTCCATCCACAATATTGGCTTTCTCATCCACCATAATCATACGGTCAGCGTCTCCATCAAAGGCAATTCCGACATCTGCACGTCTTTCCATCACAGATTTTTGCAAGTTTTCTAGATGAAGAGTTCCACAGTGCTCATTGATATTAAGTCCATCAGGTGTATTGCTCTCTGCAAAGACTTCAGCATCAAGTTCCCTTAAAGTAAGGGGAGCTACTCTAAATGCCGCTCCATTAGCGCAATCCAGAACCACTCGAATATTTTTAAATGAAAACCGTCTAGGTAGGGTCGCTTTCACAAATTCAATATAGCGTCCATCTGCATCATCAATTTTACTGTTTTTACCTATTTGAGAATCTGGAGGCAAATGCTTTTCAAAATTTTGTTCTTTAACAAGATCTTCGATTTTGTGCTCAAAGGAATCTGGAAATTTATACCCTTCTGCTGAGAAGAATTTGATCCCATTGTCTGTATAAGGATTATGAGAGGCTGAAATCACAACCCCTGCATCAGCACGATAAGCTCGCGTAATAAAAGCCACACCAGGAGTAGGAAGAGGTCCCACCATTAAGGTGTCAATCCCCATAGAACATAATCCTGCAATCAGAGCATTTTCAAAGATATAGCATGAAAGACGGGTATCTTTTCCAAGAACCACTCGGATTCTCTCTGAGTTATTCTGTTTTAGCCACACTCCAAACGCTCGCCCCAGAGCCAATGTCGTTTCTACATTCATAGGAAAAGAGTTAGCTCTACCTCTTATTCCATCTGTACCAAATAAACGTTTCATAGAGAAAAACCTTAAATAAACTATTCAGGAGGATAACTATGAGACTCTTTTCCTGCAAGAAAGCTCTCTTTTTTAAGATAATCCAGAAGACTTTTTCTAGAAAAGGTTCTGCTCATAAATCAAACGATCTTTACAGTTGAGTCAGATGGACAGAATTCTTTGGCGGCTATGAGTGACGAACAAGTGTTTTTTTGAGAATATAAATAGTTGATCCTCGTTTTGAAAATTTCAAAAAATAAAGCCCAAAGATACTCAAACTGACGTTTAGGGTGAAATGAATAACCTAAAAATAGATCTCTTTTCAACCGGGTCAAATATTTTTTTAAACACAATTTCCCTCCTAAAAAAAAATAAATTCTTTTTCACTCGATTATGCATCAAAGAAAACGTATAATTTCTTGACGAATATAGACAATTTCTTAAAATGAGAACATTAAACTTAACTTCCCATTGTGGATTCTGATTTTTGTGCAACCAATTATATACTTAGACGAAAACCACCCCATTTCAGAAGATCGAATTGATGCTGATGCTCTGAAAACTATTAATCGATTAAAAAAATACGATTATTCTGCTTATTTAGTTGGAGGAAGCGTCCGCGACCTCCTACTCAAAATCACACCAAAAGATTTTGATATTTCAACTAGCGCCAAGCCTGAAGAAGTTAAATCCCTTTTTAGAAATTGTTTACTCATTGGAAAACGTTTTAGACTCGCTCACATACGCTTTGGCCCTAAAATTTTTGAAGTCTCTACTTTTCGCTCTGGAAATACTGAAAATGACAATTTTATTACAAATGACAATGTCTTTGGCTCTGAAGAGCAAGATGCTAAACGTCGTGATTTTACAATCAATGGACTTTTTTATGACCCCGAAGCACATGCAATTATTGATTATGTAGAGGGTTTAAAGGACATCAAAAACAGGCTCCTTAGAACTATAGGAGATCCCGCAACACGGTTCAAACAGGACCCTGTCCGAATGATCCGTTTGTTAAAATTTAAAGCACGATTAAATTTTGAAATTGAAGAAGAAACTGACAAAGCTTTAAGAGCCAATATTAACGAGATCGCCAAGAGCTCACCTGACCGTGTTTTGGGTGAAATCTTTAAAATGCTCGAAACCAAAATGACGGCTCCTTTTTTCCAGCTTTTAATCGAATATGGTTTTACAGACCTTTTATTCCCTCATTTAACTCGATTTTTAGGGGCAAATTTAAAACAAACAGCCTTTCAATTTTTAAGTGCAGCTGACAAGCAAGAAATCTATTCCCCAGAAAAAAATGTCTTATTTGCCTGTTTTCTATACCCTATTTTAGAGCAAAAAATTCAAACCCACTATTTGGATCAAGACAAAATTCCCCATTTGGGAGAAATCTTTAGCCTAACTCGAGACCTTATACACGACACTTTGGTAGTTCCTTTTCCAAGGTTTCCTCGTTGGATGCGGGAAACTATTGCTTTTATTTTGAACTCTCAATTTAGACTCACTCCATTAGATCCTAAAAAAAGAACACGAAAGTTTAAGCTCTTAGGGCATAAAAAGTTTTCTTTAGCACTTCGCTTTTTGGGTTTAAGGGCAAATTTAGATGAGCGCTGTGCAAGAGAATATGCAAAAATCAAACGGATCAAAAGCAAAGATAGATAGATGGATGTTCAAACGTACATGGGGTTTGAAAAGCTCCCTCTTTTTTATTTAGGACCCCCAATTGAAAATAAGGGAATTCCAACTCTTCTCTACTTCTCTCTCTCAGGCCCTGAAAGTTTAACTTTAGCTCCCTATAATCAAATAGCAAGTAACCTTGCTTCAGAAGGGGTTCGTATCCTCTCCTTAACCCTTCCAGGTCATCATGAAGGGCAAGATAAGCACAAAGCTATGGAATACTGGGCTAATAATTTAGAAGAGCTTCAAACTTTCCTTAAAAATGCGCATGCGCTTTTAGATCACCTTTTTAAGCATGAGTGGATCGATTCCAAACACTTTGCCGTAGCCGGATTATCAAGAGGAGGCTGGATCGCCACCCACTTATTAAGTCACCCTCAAGTCAAAGTCGCTCTAGGTTTAGCTCCCGTCACCCGTTTAGATTTTTTATCTGAATTTAATGAGAACTCCCCTCTTTTGAAAGAGCTCTCTTTAGACCTACTTCTTGAAAAGTTTGTCTCTAAATCTTTAAGATACTACATTGGGAACCGTGATGAAAAGATAGGGACAGCCAGCGCATTTAAATTTGTTGAAGAACTCACAAATTTTGCTTATAATAAACGCGTTCGCTCACCTGAAGTCGAACTTATTCTTTCTCCATCAATCGGCATGCTTGGGCACGGGACTCCCCCCCATATTTTTGAAGAAGCTGCGCTCTGGATTAAGAAAAAAATTGTTGAATAAAGCTTCATAAGCTAGAATATTCTCTTAATTCTTAGAAGTAGGTTATTAAAATTGTTAGTTACATATTCCATTATTATTCCTATAAAAGACGAAGAGCATAATATACTATCCTTGGTAAATGAGATAGAGCCTGTTATGACAGCTCTAAATAAACCTTGGGAACTTATTTTTATTGATGATGGCTCTAAAGACAAAAGCTTTGAAATTTTAAACAAACTGAGAAGTGATAAGCCTTTTTTAAAACTAATTTCTTTTAATCGTAATTACGGGCAATCCAGCGCCTTCGATGCGGGATTTAAGCGAGCTCAAGGAGATTACATCATTACCCTAGACGGTGATCTACAAAATGACCCAAGAGACATCCCAAAACTTTTAGAACAAGGTTCTTCCTACGATATGGTTTGTGGATGGCGCCATACAAGACAAGATCGAATCTCAAAGAGAATGACCTCCAAAATTTCTAATTTTATACGCTCAAGGCTCTGTAAAGATCAGATGCACGATACAGGGTGCTCTCTTAAAATTTTTAAAAGAGAATCTTTAAATCAGATTAGGCTCTTCCATGGCATGCACCGTTTTTTTCCTGCTCTATTCAAAATGGAAGGGTTTAGTATCTTAGAGGTCAAAGTCAATCACCGTCCTAGAGTCGGAGGCAAAAGTAAGTATCACTTTTTTAATCGTTCAATTGGCCCTATCTTAGACATGTTTGTGGTCTATTGGATGCGCAAGAAGAAGCTTCGCTATCAAGTTAAAGAGGAATCGAAGTGAACCTCAAAACAGCCTTGTACTTTGGGCTTGGGCTTGCCTCTTTAGCCCCTTTTGGGCTTCGTTTTTTTATTCAATGGATTTTGAGCGAGCGAAAAGGTGAGAGTTATGTTACCTCTATTTTTTGGATTCTTTCCATTATAGGCAATGTTTTACTAACAGGACATTACCTAGCTCAAGTCCAGTTTCACCTCTACATCATCCGTTTTTTCCCTCTTTATTTTTCTTTTAGACAGTTTGCCCTCATCCGTGGCTATGCAAAACCCTTTTCATGGACCAGACTCTTTAAAATATTAGCTTGGATTAGTATTCCTTTATCACTCCTTTTTATAGTGAGAGTTTGGCTTCAATACCACCGCATTTTTTGGATTGATAATTTACAAATGCCCTGGGAAAAGAGCGCTAAGCAGGTGCACCTTCTCTGGCACTTCTTAGGTTTTTTTGGTGCCTCTCTTTTTATGAGTCGCCTATGGGTACAATGGTGGCAGTCTGAGCGCAGTCAAAAAAGCGTTTTAAGCCCCTCCTTTTGGTGGCTAAGCATTAGTGGGGGCACCCTCACCCTACTTTATGCGCTTTTCATTAGCGATTATGTAACCGCGTGTGGTTATATAGCGGGACTTATTCCCTACATTAGGAACTTAATGCTCATTAGAAAAACTAAATTAAAGGTTGAGGCTTAGATCCTATGTCTTTTGACTTATTTGTATTTGCAGGAGAGACCAGTGGAGATGTCCATGGAGCTACCATTTTAAAGAGGTTAAAAGAAGCCTATCCTGACATTCGAATTACTGGCGTTGCGGGGCCTCGTATGAGGGAAATCGGCCTCTCTCTTTTTATGCCAATGGAGAACTTTCAGATCATGGGTTATTCAGATGTTTTTAAAAATATCTTTCGCTTAATCCATTACTTTAAGAAAGTCCGAAATTTCATTCTAAAAGAGCAACCAAAAGCCGTTTTATTTATTGACTATCCTGGATTTAATTTAAGGATGGCTAAAGCTCTAAGACGTCGAAAATTCCCTAATAAACTCATCCACTACATTTGTCCAACAGTCTGGGCTCATGGTAAAAAAAGAGTTTTCACTCTTGCACAAACTTTAGACTTACTCCTCTCCATTTTTCCCTTTGAAAAACAATATTTTTCACAAACCAAACTCAAGCCTACCTATATTGGACACCCCCTAATTGAACAGACGCTCGATCACAAAAAAAACGATGACTGGAAATCAAATTTTTCGATTCCCCAAGAAATGCCTTTGATAGGAGTCTTTCCAGGTAGTAGATCTCAGGAAATTAATCAAAATTTCCCTAAAATTTTAGCCTCTTGTGAACTTTTTAAAGAGCGAAATCCTGAATATGGGTTTGTACTTTCTATAGTTAATTCCAAGTTAAGAGCTTTAATGGAAGAATTTCTAAAAGGATCACCTCTCAAGATCGGCGTGGATATCTTCTTAATTTCTTCAAAAGAAAATCTTCAAATTATGAGCCATGTTAAATCAGCGCTTGCAACTTCAGGGACGATTACTTTTGAACTCGGTGTTATGCATGTCCCAACCGTCGTGGTCTATCATCTCACAAAAATGAACGCATGGGTTGCAAGGTACTGGATACGCCTCAACCTCCCCTACTATTGCATTGTCAATATCATTACAAAAAAACACATTTTCCCTGAACTTTACTATTTAGACTTTATTCCTCAAAAAGTAGCCAACACGCTTGAGAGTCTCTCGAAAAACTCATACTTACGTGAAAACAGTTTAAAAGGTTGTAAGGAGATGCTCTCCATTATGAGCTCTAAAAAACCACCTTCCGAACTTGCTGCTGAAGAAATCGGGTCTATGATTTATGATGGATAAAATCACAACTTTTCTTGATTATCTCGTTCTCTCACTGCAAGCTAAACTCTATCCTATCTTTTTTAAAAGCTTTATACGCCTTATTATTTGGACAAATAAAGTCGAATTTTTAGGGCTTGAGCAGTATTTTGAAGCGATAAAAAAACACCCCTCGATTATTGTTCTTTGGCATAACCGAGTTGTTTTAGGACCTCACGTCTTTGAAAACTGTCTAGGCACTGCCACTAATTATACTATATATGTGAGCAAAAGCCGGGATGGGGAATTGCTATCACTTTTGGTAAATACTATTAAGCATGCCTCTGCAATACGCGTTCCTAAAAGAGGTAAACACGAATCTTTAAGAACTCTCATTAAAACTTTAAAGAAATCTATTCTAATAGTCACTCCAGATGGCCCGAAGGGACCGAAATATAAAGTGAAACAAGGTGTTGTTTTGGCTGCTGCTGCTGCAAAGGCTCAAATCTTTCCTCTGAGCTGGAGCGCAAGTAAAACCTGGAAACTTAAATCTTGGGATGGATTTAAAATTCCCAAGCCTTTTGGACGTATTGTTATGGGATTTGGAGAGCCGCTTTTTGTTCATAGTAAAGAAAAAACAAAGCTCTCTGAAAAAGCCTTAAAAGTAGAAGAGCACCTTAATGCTTTTAAAGATGCTCTTAATGAACGTGTTCGATCTAAAAAATCAGAGCTTAAACGCGCACTCTCCAATTAAAAGGATTTGCAAGGGTGATTACACCAAGGCCTACAATTGTTGTTACTGCCGCAACATCTGAGATAGCCCCTGCAACACTAGCGGTTATGCCTTTTGCAACTCCAAATGTTTCCCTTTGATTGTTTTCAATGGTCTTTCCAAGCTGTTTAAAAGGTCTGCGAATTTCAGTAGATAGAGGATTAAAATTTATTCTCATAGTTATCTCCTTAAGTTGGTTTTAGAAACAATAGTGCATATAAACAAAACAAAACAAGTAAACAAATTATTAATGGTTTTAACTTTATATAATTAAATTTATAAGTTGAGATCGAAATTTCAGCTAGATTACTCTAAGTAAAACAAAATACCTTCTGGTAAAAATGCAGATTAGAAACGAGCACTCCCCTTCCTTGTATCCCACTTGTTTATCCACAAACACCCTTGGACCACCCGATAAGACTCTCAGAAAAGAAAACTTTGAAGGGAAATTATGGAATCCTATTCCTATAGTCATTCAGGAACGAATCGTGGGAAAATCATGGAATCCTGACTGTCCTGTCCCAATAGATGATTTAGCTTATATCCAAGTCACTCATTGGAATATGGACCAAAAGTTATGCACGGGAGAAGTTATTTACCACAAAAATTTAGCTCATGAACTTATAGACATCTTTAGTGAACTTTTTGATGAAGGTTGTTGCATCCAACAAATGGAATTAGTAGACAATTATGACGCACTAGACGAGCCTTCCATGGAGGCTAATAATTCAACAGCTTTTTGCTCCCGCGCGATCACTGGAAAGCCTGGTGTCTACTCCAAACACAGCTATGGGTGTGCAATTGATATTAATCCACTTTTTAATCCCTATGTAAAAGGTGACATTTTATTACCTAAAACTGCTGCAAAGTTTCTAGATCGCACTTTACTACAAACAGGACTCATTGTTGAAAATGATGCGTATTATCAAGCTTTCATTAAAAGAGGATATACTTGGGGTGGCAACTGGGATAAACCTTATAGGGACTAGCATCACTTTGAGAAAGATCCATCGGTTCTCTAAATTTCAGCTGAACAGAAAAACAAATCTTACTTACTTTTAAGTAGATATGATATATTCCTTGTTCTAACTCTTGGAGATATTTTTTATGGATGTCGATCAATTATTTGAAGTAAGTGAAAAAGAAAAAAACTTCGCGAAAAAGAATGCTCGCATTATAACCTACCTCGCAGTTCTGCATTCTTTGCCTACTATCGTATTTGTCTACTATTTTATGTTTTTAGAAAAGCCACTTACTTGGAATGACCCTGTTTATTTTTCACTTACAGCTCTAGAAGTTTTCTTCTTTGGAATCATTGCTTTCTACGGTTTGAAAACCGGCCCCATTCGACGAAGAATGAATTTAAGTAAAAAGGCTCCTGACGCATATAAAAACCGACTTAAAGCAATGGGCGGGTGTACCAACTCAAACAAAAGAAATATACTCTACAAAACTTTAGCTGAAGATTATCCTGATCTCTTCTCTAGTACAAAAAAAGTTTGGGGAACAAATAAAGCTGTATCCTAGAGCTAGCAAGAAGTACTCTTAAGCTTTTCAATATCAGCTCCAACGATGGCCTGAATATTATGTGTAATTTTTTCGTAATCCCAATCCCACCACTTGATCTCAAGTAGATTCTCAATGATCTCGTCAGAAAAGCGTTTTCTAATAATTCTAGCTGGATTGCCACCTACAATTGTATAAGGAGGGACATCGCGAGTCACTACGCTTCTAGCAGCAATAATTGCTCCATCACCAATCGTAACACCGTGCATAATCATAGATTCATGCCCAAACCAAACGTCATTTCCAATACGCGTATCTTTCTGTTCAGGTAAATCGAGTTCGTAATCTTCCCATTCCGGACACCCCTCTGCCATTTTCCCAAAAATGAAAAAGGGAAATGTCGAAAAGCCGCTCATCTGATGATTTGCATCACTTAATAGGAATTTAGTTCCATAGGCAATCTGACAGAATTTCCCAATAATCAATTTGCAGGACTGAGCAAACACAACGTTTTCTGTTTCAAAACTCTCAGGACGATCTCTTCCATCAAAATAAGTATAGTCACCTACTTGAATATTGGGATTCGTTATGAAATTTTTTAAAAAGATCATAGCTTTAGTAGTTTTTTCAATGGGATATTGGGTATCTGGAGAGAGCAGATTTGACTCCTGTCCTCTATGTTGAGGCGCTAAAGGAATTTGGCCAGAACTGGAATCGAACCAGCGACACAAGGATTTTCAGTCCTCTGCTCTACCGACTGAGCTATCTGGCCTTAAA
>Ga0208770_1000623_pt1 | contig 21407 bp, 23 predicted proteins | sample AntAceMetag02UK9_FD_184771 | JGI IMG/M metagenome (GOLD analysis project Ga0208770, IMG submission 184771) | Saline lake microbial communities from Ace Lake, Antarctica - Antarctic Ace Lake Metagenome 02UK9 (SPAdes) (version 2) | ecosystem: Environmental > Aquatic > Non-marine Saline and... | reverse complement strand
AAGGCTGTAGCAATCGAAGCGACCGAGCTGATACGGACGGCCCTCGTAAGGTGCGCCATCTGTCTCCCAGCTGGCAGGCAGCAGGAGCTGGTGGCGGCCAGACGGCCATTCGACCTCAACGACAGGCTCTGATACCGATGCGTTTGCGGGCAACAACACCGATGTGCGCGCAAGGTGTGCGAACAGGCGCTGTGGACGGGTCTCGACCAGCTTTGCCTTGCCAGCGTCATTGGCGAGCCAGAACTGGTGCGCAGCGTTTTGCACCCAAGCTTCGCTGGCGGCAATCAAGGGGCCGAGATTAGTGAGTTGCAGTGCTGTCATGGGTCACACCGTAATGGTGATGGTTTTGGCATTGAGATCGATCCTGAACTTGTTGTCGCTGCTGCGGATCACCCCGGCAGTGGCGGTGCCGATGTCAGACGTGATGGCGGAAAGCTGGGTGACGCTGATCTTCTCAGCCTCGATGGCACCTGCTGCGATTAGACCTGCGGTGACAGCGCCAGCTGCAATTTTTTGTGTCGAGATCGCACCAGCCTGAATGGCATCAGCCGTCACGGCCCCAGCGGCAAGCTTGCCGGTTGTCACGGAACCGGCTGCCAGTTTGACCGTGGTGATGGCCCCAGCAGCGATCTTGCCTGCATCAATGGCGCCAATCGCAATCTTGGCCCCCGAGATAGCACCATTGGCGATCTGGGCTTCGATCAGCGCACCCGTGATCTTGGCCGCAGCGATGGCCTCGATTTGTGCATTGCTCAGCTGACCTTCGATCTCACTGGCTGCAAGGCCTGAACTCCAAACACTTCCCGTCCATCGGTAAAGCTTAGTGTCTGTCGTCAGATACACCGTCCGGCCTGGAAAATTATCGGTCGTGGGCAGTGCACTGAGGATTTCCACAGAGGCGAGGTCTGCGTCCGCCAGCAGACCTTTGATCCCGCCGCGCAGGTCAGCGCCGTTGAGATAGATGCCCGGCGTGGTGACGGACAGCCAGCTGGACCACTCAGTCGGCCGGTCGAGCACATAGCGGCCGCGCACCTCGTATTCGGTCTCAGGCAATAGACCGTCCGAGATCAAAACATACCCAGCGGTGCGATCCGCCAGCCCGCTGGATGCGATCTGCGCTGTGGCTTTGATCCTGATCTCGTAGCGCACGAACAGGGCATCAACCGCGGCGGTGCCGATCCACGCCAGCGAGATGGCAGGCCGGCGGTCCAGCCCCAGCGCATCCTTGAGCGTGCTCGCTGACACCGACCAGCCCTCAATCACCTGTGGCGGCCGCGGGGATAGCCCGGTAACAGGAACCACGGCGGGCAAGTCTTGCGCTGAGGTCCAGCCATAATCGGCAGGGTCGCGCTCGCGCAGCACCAAGTCTTGATTGATGGTGCCGGGCTGATCGACGATATCGACCACCTCGAATATCTTGTTGGTGTACCCGTTGCGCTCACTTGTCCACGCGATCGTATCGAGGGGCTCGAGCAGGAATGCCTCTGGCGGCAACACAAGCCGGTGCGTTCTGAACCGGCGCGCGTCCTTGATATAGGCGCTCATCAGCTGCGCGACTTGGGATTGGTTGGAGCACGCCGGAAAGTTGATACTGGTCGGCAGACGTCGGCCACCATCCTCTGCTTCCCAAGCCGCGTTCAGGATTTGTGGCGCTTCGCGTGAGGTCCACAGGCTGGCTGGCTCTGGATATTCTGACGAGATTGCATTGGCGCTGGCAGCCAGCCCCGGAAACGGGTCCAGCTCTTGGGGCTGAGATATTACGATGTCGTCGTCAGTAATGAACTGCACGGGGGCGGCGGGCGCGCCCACGCGCATGCGAAACACACCACCCATTTCACTGACTTGACCAAGGCAGGTCTTGGCCAGCTCGTCGATGACTTCGGCCGGGGCCATGTTGACCATGACCTCGAGCCCGGCTGTAAAGCTGGGACGATCACCAATGGGTGCATCACAGGCGTTCATCGCGGCAAACCAGTTATCACGCGGCAGATCATCAGCGGGCACGTCGCTGCCCCAGACCTCCCCAGTCGGCAGGTGGATGCCGCGCAGGATGTTGTAGATCATCACTGCAGGGTTGGCGGAACGCGCCCAAGTCGCTGGGGCATTCCAGCGCTGCGCGCCGGAACCACCTACAGAGCTGTCATAACGCGGATCGTAAAGCGGGATGCCGTCGACCTCAAAGCGGACCTGTGGCAGGTTGTTGAACACCTCGCGGTTGTAGCGCGCGGTCAGGATCGCATAGGCGGTGCCCTGCCCGACAAAGCTCGAGGACCAAGGCCGGTCGGGGTAGCTTGAATAACGCGCAACCAACATGGGATCGGCTGCAGTCTGGCTGCCATCGTAGAACTTGATCCAGGCATGGTCCTTGCCGCCGACACGCTGACCCAAAAGCGGGAAGCCATAGTCGCCATGTGCGCTGCCACCCAGATTGGAATAGCCGTCGTTCAGAATGACACGGTTGAGGCCGATGCCCGGCAGATCACTGAGCTCGATGACAAAAGTGAGATACCCGTTCGGGGTATCGCCATCGTTGTGGCTCATCGGCGGGCAGACATGGTGGCCGGCGGTGGCTGTGCGCCCGAGTATAAATGCCTGTGGCTCGGTACCCCCGGTGGTGGTGACGGCCGTCTGGATACCGCTTTGCTTGATCGTGGGCTTGGGCGTCAGCGCGCGTGCGATCAGCGAGATGCCCACCGAGATCGCTGTGTTCACGATCATCGAGGCGATGAACGAACTTGCCGCAAAGGCCTGAACCGCAAGAAATGCGCCCTGAACCGCGGCAAAGACGGCAGCACCGACTGGTGGCATCAGCGTATCTCCAGTTGGAATGCACGGCGCATCTGGCCGCGGGGGACAAGCCCGAGCCCATCAAGGCGCAGGCAATAAATCATCTCGCCTGCAACGATGCCGAATGCCTGATCGTCGAGGACAGCAATGTCGCCAACCTGCGCAAACGCGGGGGCGATCTCGGGCAGATGGGAGGCAGCGAGCGCTACATGGTCAGCGTAGCCTGCGTCTTTCAGCACGTGTTGCCCCTTTAACAGGCTGCGATAGGTGCTGCGCCAACCGCGGGCGAGGTCTTGGCCAGTGACGATTTTGACCCAGCCGGCGGCGAACAGCGCGCAATCATGGCGACCGGGGCGAAATGGGCGTTGGCCAGCCTCGGCGGCGTAGTCGATCAGCAGCGTTAACCGGTCCATCATGCACGCTCCCGCTTCTCGCCCCACCAGACGCCGACCTCGCCTGCAATGTCGGCATAATCGCGGAACCGGTCACCGGCATTGCGGCGGCGCATCTCGGTGTCAGACCGTGTGAGCGTCAATGCGCGGGTCAGACCGCGCGCGGCGCTGGCCAGTGTGACCGTCGCCTCGCCGGAGCCCCCAACCTCGCCCGTTCTGATTTTTAACTCGTCCACCCAGCCGCGAAACACGCGGATGGGCTCGGCAATGAGCTGGCCGGTCTCGAGCGACAGCAAGCCGCGGTGCACTTCGGCTGGCGCCAGCCGCGTATCGTAGCCGCGCAAAAGCAGCGCCACCTCAGGCGTCAGCGGGCTGAGCGTCGCTTGCAGCATCCGGACCTCGAGGCCAATGCCAGCGCGGATGGGCTCCACGCCGATCAGACCGCCGGCGCCGTAATAGGTCCGGTTTGCGCCATTGATGGCAATGGTGAGGTGGTCATCGCCTTGCCACAGGCCGAGCGCCTCTTGCGCACCAGTCTCACGGTTGCGCCCAATAACATGCACCATGTGACGGCTGGCCACGCCTGTGTGGGCGGAGAGATACTCCGCTGATGCCGTGTCGAGTATGCGCATGGGGTCACCTGAGCGTTTGGATGAAGTCGAAGCTGGCACCGCGGCTGATCGCCTGACGTCCTGACCCGTAACCCGGGTCGGGCAGAAGCCGTGCCTTGCAGGCCGGTCGGACCAAAGAGACCGGCAATGGGGCAACAGCGCCCGGGCGCAGGTTGGGCACCACTTCCAGCAGCGGTGAAAGGCCAGAGGCGGAGGCCGTGCCGCCCACCACTATCCGATGCAGCGCGTAGCGGATTGGGCTGCTGCCGTATTCAAACGCAAGCATGTCGCCCGCGCTGAGCACATATCCGCTTGGCAGCCCGGTGATGCGCAGCTCGCGCATATTGCTGGCCACCGTGTGGATGGTGATAGTCCGGCTGCCCAGAATGCTGCCTGTCGGGTCTGACGCTGGGCCGATGTAGCGCGGATCATGGCACAGAAACGAGGCGCCGGGCTGATCCATCAGTGCAAGCAACGCTTCCATCTGCGCGTGACGCGGATGGTTCGCCTGCGCCAGCCGAATGCTGCCGGTCCACAGCGATGCCCCAAGGCTGGCACTGATCACCGTGCCATCGCCAAGCCGCGTGTGCTCTTGCGGGTGCGAGAGCCGAAACGTCACCTCCTCGACGCGCAAGGCACCGAGGAACTGCGCATTTGTCAGAGGGTAAGCCAGCACCATTATCCGCTCCGCCTTGGGTCTTGGCTGACGCGCGCCACGGTGCGCGGTGCAATCAGCCGGTCATATTGCTGCAGGCTGCCTTGGACGATCTCGACGGATTGAGCCCCAGCCCGCTCCATGATGCTGCCCACCAGTCCGTCGCCAAGCTCGATGCGGACGCGCGACATACCACCGCCACCAGCACTATATTGCGCAGTCTCGCGCCGGTTCAGCACCCGCTCGCCGCGCTGTAGGATCGTGGGGACTTCATCCGGGCGTAGACCTGCCATGCCACCTGCGTGCATGCGAGGTGCGCCGGCAAAAGCCATGGCAGGCACCGAGCGGGTATAACCCGAAAGGCCGACCATGCCGCCCGTGTGCGATACGGCTGCGGTGACACTTCCTCCAATATCTGGGCCTGCAAAAGCTGAGCTCAGGGCGTTTGCGATCGGGCCCAGCACGGCTTTACGGAATTGCAGGACCGCGAGGTCCTCGAGGATCGAGGCCACAAGGCCTTTGAAGTCGAGCTTGCCCGTCTTGACGAAGTTGCGAAATGCATTCTCTGCTGACCGGAAGGCACCGACCAGTGTGTCGCTCAGACCCTTGCCCCAATCCATCGCCTGATCCGCGTATTGCGACAGACCTTGGGTCACCGCCCGCCAGCCCATGGCCGCCTCATCGCCACCCTCTTTGGCAACAGTACCCGCCTGCCGGGCCGCAGCCCCAGCACGGGTGGCAGCCGTTTCTGCATCTTCTAACTCGGCGGTGAGCACTGCCGCCGAGGCCGCAGCCCCGGTGAGCGCATCTTCACCCTCTGTGTCAGCACCGCTGACTGCATCCCGCAGTGCCTGCCAGCTTGCCAGCGGCAGTGTGGCACCCCTTGCGAGGTCTTCCGCGGCACCCCGGTAGGTATTTGCAGTCGCAAGCGCCTCGCTGGCGATATTATCAAGGCCAAGGTCGGGCACTTGTAGCAGGTCTGTCTCAAACCCGCGTGCGAACCCCTCTGCCGCGCGCACACCGATACCGACGGCTTGCGGCACCACCCGGCTCCATTCGGACAGGTCCGGAGGATCGAGCGCCTGCTCTGGAAACCGACCTCCGATGGTGAGCAAAGCATTCACCCCGCGGGTGATACCCGCAAGCCCGGCCTCCATGGCCTCGACCAGTTTATTGATCGACAGCACGCCAATGCGCGCAAAAACGTCAGGCAGTGCGCCAAAGACAGCCTGCACGGCAAAGAACGTGCCCTGGAATGTGTTCACGGCAGTGTTGCCAAAGCCCACAACGCTTTCAATTGCCGAGGCCATGCCAGAAGCTGCATCGGACTTGATGTCGTAGAACATCGCCGTGGCAGCAGCACCTGCCGCTGAGGCGCCCATCTTGATCCCGCCCCAGACTTCGGCCGCGACATCCTTCAGGAGCGCCATCGCATCACCAAAACTACCAGCGCCACTCACCAGCTTAGTGAACCAATAGACCAGCTCGCCTGCGCCCACGATCAGCGCCCCGATCCCGGTGCGGATCAGCGCGCCCCTAAGCACCGTAAGCGCTCCGGCGGTTCTGATCACAGCCGCCGCAGCCAAACCCATCCCGATCACCCATTTGCCAGCCATGAGAGCGGCAAATGTGCCGGCATAGGTCAAAATGCGGCCAATATTGTCGGTCAGCGCGTTGATCGCTTTACCAAGTGGCCCTGTCGAGCTGGCCAGATCAACGAAGCTCGTCGCAAGGCCCTCGAGGATCGGCGCAAGAGCAACACCGATCTTATTGCCCATCCCGACCATGACCTGCCCAACCGCAACAACCGCGACACGCGCCCGGTTCAGGCTGGCAAGTGTCTTGTCGTCCATAACTAAGCCGAGGTCGGCTGCGCGTTCCGCCAGACGGCTCATTTCCGCGCCGTTGTTGCGAAGGAGCGGCAAAAGGGCCGTGGCATCAGACGCCATGGCTTCAAGGTAGAAAGTCATCTCCTGCTGGCTTGCGCCGGCCCGTTCCAGCGAGGACACATAGAGCTGCAGCGCCTCCGGCCCCGACAGTCGAGCGAACTGGTCAGCGGTCACGCCCACTTTTGGCGCAATGTTCTCGAAGAAGTCAGCCATTGGGCCGCCGCCGGTGGTCAGGAAATCACCGACCCGGTCGTTCACGTCCATCAGAATACCAGCGAGCTTCTCTTGCTCGATGCCTACAGTCTGGGCACCTGCCGCCATGCCTTGAAAGTCCTGCGGATCGGCATTGGCGACCGCTGCCTGACGCTGGACCTCAAAAGCCCGGTCCATTGCAGCGTTGGTCGCAGTTACGGCTGCGGCAGCCGCTGCTGTTGCCGCAGCAGCACTTGCCACGGCAACACGGCGCGCGAAAGCCGCCAGCTTTGCGTTCGCACGCTCCACATCGCGCGGAAGGCGCTCAAAGGCTTTGCGACCTGCAGTACCCACGCCTTCCAATTCATCGCGCACTTGGCGCCCACCAGTCGCCGTGAGGCGCACACTGACCCTTTTTTCAGCCATCGAAAGCCTCACCTCGCTCGCTTAGTTTGCGCACCATCACCGCCTCAATTGGCGGCAACATTTCGGCCACCACGCGCGGCGGCACCCCCAGCGCCTGGCCCAGCTGTAGGGCCGCGCCAATGTCCCAGCCAATCACCACCCCACCACACGCGCCCGTAACAATACGAAGCTGACCGCCGAGGCGCTGGACAAGGTCCCAGACCTGCCAGCCCTCCATCGTGGTCGGAGCGTTTATTTGTGATGGGCAATCAGCGCAGCGCCCTGGACAAGCGGCGCAATACTCTTCGCCCCCGCCGAATTCCCACTCAGCAAGGGCGGTCAGCCGTTTTTTTCCGCATCCACCAGCATCGCGCCAGCAACGACACCCACTTGGAAAGTTTCAAACATCGGCCAAAGGTCAAAAAGGGCATCAATCCAGTCTTGGGAGACAGGTACCGGTTCGCCATCCGCGTCCCCGACACCGTCCCACTCATCAATCACCATCCCGCCGATGATTTTCGCAACCTCAAGGGCCACCGCATCATCCTGAACGGCGTTTGCATCGACGCTCCCCTTGGCGAGGGCCACCACTCTGGGGTTGTTGCGCGCCGCGAGCATCATTGCTGTTGAGAGTGGCTTTGCCTTGATTTTCACGCCCCCTGCGAGGTCGACCCAGCGGCTTTCAGTGGAGAGGTTCAGCTTCAGCATGGGTCAATATTCCTCTATGTCATTTGCAAGCGTGACGCTGACCATCGGGTCGCCGTTCGCCTGCTGGCCCGCCTGCCAGTCGAACGTCACTTGCACGCCTTGTGGGCCAGAGATTTCACGGCGCGGCCGGGGCAGGAATACCCGCGGAACGGAGACGGTGAGCGCCTCACCCGAAGGGAGAGCGTAGCCGAACGTCAGCGCGCAGGCCTGACCACCAATGGCCTGATTGAGCAGCGTGGTGTCGGCAAAGCGCACGGCGATATTCCCCGTCATGGCGGCGATCGATGGATCAGCACCTTCAATTTTCCCGTCGGCGCGGATTGTCTCGATCCGGTCGAGGTTGTTCTGATAATTGATCTGTGCGCTGACGATGTTGCCGATATCCTGACCGTTGCGCTGAACAGACCCGTTGAAGTGGCCGAAGCGTTTGAGCGTCAGTGTCCCGGGTGTTCCGGCCTGCGACGACGTGCCCAAATCTTCGCCTTGGGCGACGATTTCCACAGTGGACGTCAGCAGACCAGAGCGCTCCATGGTCCAGCTGAAGCTGTCCACCATGCAGCCCGAGTACATCGCAAAGCTTGGCACCTCCGGCATGCCGACCTCGACAGAGAAGCTCGGAAGCGTCCAGTTGCCGCTTTCAAAGAGGTGGGTATAGGGGCCGGCGCCAGTCGTCTGCGGCGCGCCGAATGCGCCCTTGAGCCAGTATCCGTAGGCTTGCGCATCCAGAGGCACCACGACGTTGCCATCTGCGGTCAGCGCGTTCTTGATCGGCTCAAGCGGGTCGCGCCCATAGCCCAAAAGCTCTGACGTCTGCAGCGGCTGCTCGGCCCCAAGGCTCGATGTTGCAAAAGGCATACGGGTGAAGCCGCCTGCGGGCGGTGTGCCATAAGTTGTCTCGAACGCCAGCGCCATCTGCGCGCGCGCACCCTGTGCTCGTGCCATGGGAATTCTCCTGTTGGGATTGGGTCAGACCAGCGGATCGCTGGTGGTGTAGTGAAGATGGACCGGGATGATCGCGGCCTTAAACGCAGCCGCGCCCTCAATCGGCATGTCGATGATCTGTGGGGCCTTTGCCTCGACCCAATCACAAAGGCCACCAAGGGTCCTATCTGCATGTAGAGCCGCTCCAAGCGCTGAGGTCATGATATCAAAATTGGCATCACGGTGATCAGCCACATGCACGATCGCCTCAATCTCGGCCTTGTGCTCATAGTGATATGCCAGCGGCGACAGCGTCACTTCCGGATCCCCGGGCTCACCATCGCGCAAGATAAACAGCCCATCAGGCGGGATGCGTTCAGGCAAGATGCCGTCGCGCAAAGCCGCCTGTGGCAGCCCCAACAGCACGGAGTGTAAAGCCTGCAGAATTGTTTCGCGCTTGCTCATCATCAAAGGCGGTCCTCGATCCAATTTGCAACGATCAGCCTTGGCACTGACGAGATCGCGGCATCGGCGGCCTCCATCAAGCGCAGCCTTTTATTGAGCCGCACCTGCGGCACCAGAATGAAGATCGGCACAGTGACCTGATTGCGCCCCGTTTTGGAGCGCGAGATCGCGGCAATGCCTTTGGTGTTCATGCGTGCATTCTCAGCCACCAACAGGCTGCCACCGCGCGGTCGGTACACAAACCGAAGCTTGATCCCCCGCCTGCGCTCCCACTCGCCCGGCGTAAACCTGCGCCCACCCGGAGCACGCCCCGCTGCCTCGGTTGGGATTGCAAGATAAAACCCACTCTTTGATCTGATTGTGGCCCCACGCTCAAATGCGCCGAGAATGCGCGGCGCCTTTGTGTAGACCAGCGAGGCTGCGCGCAGACTGGTTTGACCTTTTGGGAAATTGAGGTTGCGCACCGTATTGCCAAGCCGCGTGCCAAGCCCGGCCGACACCACTTGTTGCCGCCACGCAGATTTGAGATCACCACCTGCGATCTGCATCGCTTTGCTGGTGGCCTTTTCGGCGGCGGCAACCTGTTGCGCCATCAGCGCGATAAGGTCCGGCGAAAGGTCAATCCCGATGCGCATGATGCATCTATTCCTCTGGCTCGGTTTCAGGGGAGACGGTTTCAGCTGGAACGGTCGATACGGGATTGCTTGAGGATTGTTGACGTATAGGTTTGCGCGCCCCCTTGGCATCCAGCGCCACAAGATGCCCGCTTTTGAGCGCATCCGCGGCCTGTGCGTCACTGATGGTCAAAACAGACCCAACCCCCGTGTTGGTGTGGCCAGCAACGATGCGGCCTGCGGTTTCGGTAATGGCAAAACGCGGCATCACCAGCCTCCTTTACAGATTTGGGGTGTCGAACATGACAAGGTTCATCTCGCCAGTCGCACTCCGTTGGATTGCAGAAATCGTATAAACTGGCTGGCCGGGTCGCTGCGATATCTTCACCTGATCACCCGGCTCAATCTCGAACGGGATCAGCCGTGCATCGGCTGGTTCGATCCAGAATTCAGCCACGCTGGCGTTCAACATCAGATCGGCACCAAAGTTTCCGCCAGCGCCACTGATCGGCGAAAGGCCTGGGCCGTCAGAAAACACGCCCTTTGTTGTGTGCTGCGCACGGTCAGGGTCACGCATGCCCTCTGTGTACGGCAGGCGCAGCCTTGGGCGCAGAACCGCGGCCTCCGAAAACATGCCGCTTATGGCACCCGACAGGGATACCTCAAGATCGTCAAACATGGAGGCCACGGTTTTGATCCTTTCGGATTATGTGCGCTTGGCGGGGATCAAAACGCGCGGACGAGTGCAGTACTGCAGGGCGTTCATCTGGAACTCGAGGTTCACACCCTTTCCGTTTTGCATTTCGTACTGCTTGCCGTAGAGCCGCTGGCCCTGCGTGTTGACCGTCTCGATATAGTCTGCCGGCGCATAGACTGTGCGGAACAAGCCCGGAACGCCCAATGGGAAGATATGACACTTGTTTGTGTCTATGCCGATCGAGCCGCCGCCACGGTAGTTTTCGAAGGTAATGCCCCCAAACTCAAATGCGCCGAAGCTGTTCTGCTGGCCATTTGCGCTGGCATATGCCGAGCGGAGCGTTGAGGCGTCTGCAAACCCTTTGTAGGTCTCACGAACCTCAGGATGCGCGATCAAATCGTCGAAGAACGCATCTCCACAAAAGGCATGGATGCCGGTGTACGGCAGGCCATCGAGGATGCCTGCCATCTGACGGATCACCCCGGCGCACTTCTTGCGCAGCGCACCCTCTACCGGGGTTGCATTATCGAGGTCGAAGTCGATCTCGGAAGGTGCGGTCTCGCCAAACTCGCTGAAGTAATTAAAAATCACATCGCCGTTTGCATCGAGCAGGTTGCCGCTTTTGATAATGTTGAGGCGGTGATATTCCTCGGTCAGGGCGAACCCTTGACTTGCCTCGACCGCACGGTCAGCAATCTTTTGCTGCAGGCGCTCAACTGCCACCTCTTGTCCAAATGCCCGGACTTGCTGGACTTCGTCGGCCATGATTGCATCGTCGACCTGAAAGTGTGGCACGCGCAGAGTGCGCATCGACCGCTTGTTTTTTCCAAATGTCTGACCGGGGCCACCGCGTGGAGACGACGCAATCAGCAACTGGTTTTGCTCTTTGTCTTTTTCAATTCCAATATCGAGCGTGTCGATGCTGGTCGTTTGGAACAGGCCGAGCTGACCAATGCGCGATGGAGCATACTTGATTTCACGCAAAGCGTCGGTGAGGCGCATGACGCTGAAGGCATCTTGCGAAAAAATATTCAGAAGCGACATTTAGATGTCCTTTCGTGTTTGACCGCGGATCAGCGGATGATGATGCCAACAGCGGCCAGATCAGAATTTGCAGATTGCTTTTCAGCCGCCTGATCGCGGTCGGCATGATATGTCAGCACGCTGCCGTTAACCTCGGCGTCGCGGACGATGGCGGCGATGGCTGCGTCAGCAGAGGTTGCGTCGCAGCCGTAGAGCGCGACGGCAACAGCGGTTTCAGAGCCATCATCGGCACCAACCGCAGAGGCGACAAACTTGCCGGTCGCAGTGATCTTGCCAAGCACGGTGCCCGGCGCGATGATGCCCGCGCCGCTGGCAACGGTGATGTTGCCGCGCGAGCGCTGCCCATTGGCTTCAGTCATCAGGAACTCGCCGGGATGCCGACCTTCGTTTAGAATTGTCATTGAATGATCTCCTCAGACCAGATTGTGGCTCAGACGAACCGATTGTTTGCTTGAGCCACAGCAGCGGACCAGCCACTCTTGACCTTCTCAGATGTGTCAGCGCGGGCACCGGACGCATCGCCACCGAACTCGTTTTCACGCGCTGCGCGATCTTCAATCGACGCGACGGACGATGCTTTCGGGGCCATTCCCAAAACCTTGATCGCTTCCTCAGCGCTCATGCTCGTCTCAAAGGCAAAGCCCATGGCCTGCGCTTCACGACCGGCGGCCGCCTCACAGGTGAGAATGCTTTTGATCCGGCCGCTTGCGGCGGCAGCACCCTCTGCTCGAGCTGTTTCAACAGCAGCATTGAGGGCTGCTTCAGTGATGCCGGCGCTTTCAGCCTGCGGGGCAGCTTGGTTCGGATTGCTCATGGCAAACCCTTTCCTTGTTTTGACGGCCCCGTGGGCCGAGGTTGATAGGTTGGCAAGGACCTCATCAAGCGAAGCCACGCGGTCTGCGAGCCCCCGATCGATGCCGTCTTGCCCGATGAATGTGCGAGCTTCGGTGGCGCGGATTGCCTGCTCAGTAATGCCGGAACGACCCCGGGCCACGAGGCCCACAAACTGGTCGTAAAACTTCATCACTTCCGTTTGCAGATCAGCTTGAACAGCATCGGACAGCGGGCCAAACGGATTTCCGTCGACCTTGTGCTTGCCTGCGTAGATCAGCGTCGCGCGGACGCCCTTCTGCTCCAGCTCGCCTGAGCGATCGAGATGCGTCAGTACCACACCAATCGAGCCCACAATCGAGGTCGGCGAGACCACGATCTCATTGGCAGCACTCGCGATACCGTAAGCCGCCGAGGCCGCCATGTCGTTGACAAAGGCCGTGACCGGCTTGGAAGCGCCCAGCTGCCGGACCTGCTCTGCGACGGTGAACATGCCTGTCGCTTCACCACCCGGGCTGTCGATATCCAGAAGAACCGAGTAGACCTCTGGGTCGTCTGCCGCCTCGCGCAGCTGTGCAGTGATGCCCTCGTAGGACACCATGCCAGAATTGGCCCCGATCCACGCCCCGCGGTTGACCAGCGAGCCCACGATCGGGATCATGGCGACACCGTTGGCGACAGCATATTTGCGCGCGCGACCATCTTCGCCGTAACGGTTGCCAAGAAACTGGTTGGCATCCGGGCGCAGGCCCTCGATCTTTGCCCCGTCCATCGGCAACCGTCCCTGCAAAACCTGCAAGATGATCTCGGCCTTTGTCGGATGAAGTAAAAGCGGCCGGTTGAGGACCCGCGACGCGATCTGCGTCAGCGAAGGCCCCTCTGGCGCCTGCATAATTGTGGGTGGCTCGTTCACCGGACCCCTCCTGTTGCGATGGCGCGGCGGCGTGGCGATCTGCCCTGCGATGCGGCGCATTTTTCCTCAAAGCCCCGAATAACCATCATCAGGCGGTCTGGGCTGGCCGCGTGGAACGTGGCCGATCGGGAAACTCCCGTTGGGCCCGCCGTGAACGACACTGTCGCTGCGGCCTGACCCGCGATCAGCCGGTAATAGACCTCACGCAGGGCTTTAGCGGCCGCGCAGGGGTCATTTTCATCGATCGTCAAAGCCATTATGCAGCGTCCTCTTCGTCGTCATCGCCATCATCCGCATCGGCATTGGCTGCAATTGCCTGTGGGCCACCGCCAGCTGCGCCCATCAACATCGGCTCAGGCAGGTTGTATTCGGCCCGCAACAGCCGCTCGGCGGCCAGCTGCTGATACACATCATCAACATCGACCCCGTTGTCGTTGCAAATCATCGCATCTGACATCACGCCAAGCCGCTTCCAAGTCTCGTGCGCTTTTGCTTTCTTGAGATCGTCAGCGGTAGTGCGCGGTGCCCCGCGCCATTCCGCCCGGCAGGCCGCAGTCCGGTTGGCCAGAAACGCCTCATAGCCGCCCGGAAACGCGATACCGCCACTGGCGACCTCTTCTTCCAGCCATGCCTCGTAAATTGGCTGACAAAACGGCGCGATGATGTTTTGCCGCCGCGTCTTGGTAATGGCGAAGATTTCAGCCGTCGCTGCCTGCAAGGACGAATAGGTGGCCCCGCTGTTGTCACCCGTCGCACTCTCATAGGTCAGCCCAAGGCAGCGTGCGATTTCGCGCAAGAGGTGCATCGAGAAATCTTTGTAATTCGATGAAGGCTGATTACTGGTGTGAAACTTCAGCTCTTGGCCCGGAAACAGATGCGCAAGGCGACCGTTGATACCAACATCGAGCGAGGAGCCGTCGTAAAAGCCCGCCAGCATATCGATATAAGCCTCCATGGGGGCCACACCCTCGGACGCCATCTTCGCTTGCTCTTGAGGTGTCAAAAGCCCCGCCAGCACCTCCTCTGTTGGCTCATCCGACGTGATCGTTGCCGCAAAGAGCGTTTGCACAATCGCGGCCATCAGCGTGGCATCGGCCAGCTGGTCAAACTGGCGCGCAACCTGCAGCGCGGGCGTCATCGGCGAGATGCCACGATGCGTGCCCGGCAGCCCGTCAAAGACATGGATCACGCGCGGCCGCCCTGCCCCATCGCGCGCACGCACGTCATATTCCACATCATGCTTGAACAGATCCTTGCGGATTGCCCGGTAGCCCACCGGCATTCCGTCCACGTCGGTATAAACCCCGTTGATCAGCCGGTTCATACTTTCAGTTTTGCGCGACAAGCGGTGCGGCGGCAGCAAACGCACCTTGGTGCCGTACCGGTTCCACGGCCTGCGCCGAAACGGCAGCTCGGCGAGTATTTCGCCAGTGATCAGCCATGAGCGAAACGCCGCACTTTGCATCTGCCCAAAGGTGCGCAGACCCTGAATATCGCATTCTTGCGCATTGCGCGCCCACAGCTCAAACCGACGTTCAACAGTTTTGCACCACTCAGATGCTTCAACGGCTGTCATGCCAAAGGTTTCGTTCTCCGGGATAGACTTAAGCCGCAGGCCAGACCCGACTGTATTGGCAGCCGCCTGATCCACAGCCCCAGCCAACCAGCCGTTGTTGTGCAAAAGATCGCCCACGCGCGCTGCGGCATCATCCCACGCATCAGCGATATCGTCTTGCGCCTCGCGCAGTGCCGGCTTCCAGCCTGCAAAAGTTACCCCTCGACCACCTCGCATGTATTGCCCAGTCGGCCGAGAGGCCACCTCGCCACCATTGGTCGGCGCAGGCAGAGGTGAACCCACGATCAGATCGCGGACCTTTGAGATAATGGACATGTGTTTACCTGTTCAGTCTGCTCCCGGCATTCGAGAAGCGTTTTCGAAGCACGCCACCACCAGAAGCCCGGGAGGAGGTGGGCTCTGATGGTGGCGGCTGATCACCCTTGGCGGAACTGTCGGAGGAGCCTGAAGAAGGACCTGCCTCCTCGGACCGCTCGACACCCTCGGGGATGCGTTGAACGTTAAGCGTGTAGCCAATGGCCGCACACATGGCCTCGCAATCAAGGAAATGGTTATGGCGTGAACGCTTTACCCATTTCGGACGACCCTCGACGACCATGCGCGCCTCCGAGGTCAGCTGCTTGCAGTAATCCTCAGTCACCTCGCTGTGGACAAAGAATGCGCCTGGCACATCCATCGGCGTGCGAATGCGCGACACCACCAGTGATTTGAAAAAATCAGTCGATAGCAAAACCAGATTGACCGAGTAAAGCGCACGCTTACCGTCGGGCTTGGCCTCGATCTTTGAGACCCGGTAGGGTGGCGTCATTACATCGCGCCCCTTGGTGGGCCAACACAGCCAGTGATAGCGGCGGCAAAACTCATAGACCTTGTGCTCGTTGCCAAGCTCCGGCTTGTCCGGGCGAAACCCACTGTCGATAAACACCTTTTCGATCTGCATGCCCGCCACTGGCTGCAGCATTAGCTCTGCCAGCTGCGACCAGACCTCATCGCTGTCGGTCGGCCCGTAAAGCTGGCCTGCATCGATCAGCCAAGACGTGCCACGCGCACCAAAGGCACGCATAACAAAGACCAGCGAGAACTTTTGCACATCGACGCCCATCACAAGACGCAGACCGCCCATGGGCACTTCGCCGGCCTTGTAAGGCAGGCGTCGCTCCATGATTTCTTGCCATTCGGGCACGTCACCCGAGGCGATCATTGAATAGCACTCGCCAAAACTGGCGTTCATTGCCGTCTGCATGCGGTCATGATCGCCCGACTGCAGCGCGGTCAGATAGGTCTCGGCGCGCTGGCCCCATGTCACAAACGGCGAGCACAGACCAGAGGTCCACATCGATAGCGTAGAGCTCTCCTCAGGCGCTCCGGAAACCACCGGGTTGTCATCGACCAGTGTCACACTTTGACCCGGCGCGACCATGTGGCCACGCTGGTTCATCCAGATCTTGTCATCGTCGGTATGCACTCCGCCGCAGCGAGGGCAGCTTAGATATGCGTCCCGCTTTGCCTGCGATGGTGTGGCGCGCTCCGGCCAGTGCAGCTGCTTAAAGCGCGGGATAAAATATTCATTGCAGTGCTTGCACGGCCACACCCAGTGGTGCCGTGTGCCTTCCTGAAACAGCTTCCAGATCGGGCTTTCCAAATCCTCAGGCGCGGACCGCGTCCAGAACTCAAGGCCACTTTCTTCGTCCAACTCGATCTCCACAAGGCCCCTCGCTGGTGTGCTGGTGATCGCGGTGACAAAATCGGCATATGTCTCGCCCCGCGCCTCAACCAGACCCAGCACATCGCCCTGCCCTCTGACATTGGCCATCATCTCGTCGAACTCGTCGATCAGCGCCAATGCGGCCGGGTCAGATTTCAGAGCCGAGGAAGAGCCAGCATGCGCAAGACGAATGCGCACCCCGGCAACATGCTTGAGCGTTTTCTTCATACGCCGGCCGCGGACAACCTTGTGCTTGAGGCTCTCGGCCTCGTCGAGCAGACGCATGAGACGCGGCTCGAACTGATCGGTCAAAAACTCACGGGTCGGGCCCACATAGATGATCGGCGCTGGCCGCTGGTCCAGCCGCGCGCCAATGATGTCGAGCATGCTGTCTGTCTTGCCCGACTGCGCCGAGGTCACGGCCACGATGCGGCGGTATCCACCCTGGTGCACCGCCGCCGACCACGGGACCATGTAAGGTGTCAGCCAGGGATCGCGTGGGCCGGGGATGCCAGCCGTCTCTGGATAAATTCGGTTTTCGGCAGCCCAGTCCGCCGGGTCACGCTTCTGGCTCGGCTTCCATATCGATTTGGCCAGTTGCCAGAGCCCGCTCCGCTTCTGTTGTGCGTCGAGATAATCGCTCGAATGCTCCATCGATTTCCTGCTCAAGCCTGCGGCGTTCTTGCATGTCTCGCGTATATCGCGCCGGGACGCCTTGGAACTCCGACCTGACGGCCGCAGCCATCTCGCCAACCACGGCTCGGGCATCCTCCACCGGGATCAGGTCCCTGCTGCGCTCTTTGATCCGCAGCTCAATCTCCCGGGTCCGGGCGTCGGTCGCGCGGTTTGCTGCAACAGACTTGTTGTTCTTGGCCTGCAGGTCCTCGTAGTAGGCCATCACACCGCGCACGACTGACACCAGCTTGTAGCTGCCATGCGCCTCTTTGACGATGAACCCTTCCTTGGTGCGCTGCTGTATCCACTGCGTGCTGCGATCACAGAACTGCGCGACCTGCCCCACCGAAAGGGTGTTGATGGTCTGCTTTTCAGCGTCGTCGGCCATGTGTTTAAGTCTCTGTTTTTGCTTCTATTTCTGTTGATAAGCATCAGCACAAGAGCGAACGTGATTACAGAAGCGCCGCACCCCGCGACGCACCCACACGGAGACACCGCCATGACACTTGACCAAGCCATCGCCAACCTGATCGCGGAGCAGAACGCACTCGACGCACCCTGCACCACCATGAACGCAGCCCGGGCAGCCCTGAAGCGCAGCAGCAGCCAGAAAAACCTGACCGCCCTAAACGAAGCCATCAATGCTTTTGAAGCCCAGATCGAAAAGATCGACGAAGCCCGCGCCACATGCGACCGGATCGAGGCTGCAGCAAACATCAAGGCGCGCGCAGATCGCCACGCCACAATGGCTGCAGCTGAGGCCCACGCCCAGCCTTCGCTTTTTTAAAGCGACAATCCTAGACGCCTGTAAAGCAATGAAATTGCTTATAATTCTCTACACTACCAGCACGATATAAGCGAATGTGATTACACGAACAGCGACACACCCAGCCACGGAGACCACGCGATGACCAACACGATCCACACCCCCAAGGACCAAATGCCCGAGACGATCGACGGCCAAGACGGTCGCACATACTACCGCACGCGCTTCACCGGCGAGACCCTGAGTGCCTGCCTATTCGGCGCGGGGCACACGTGCCACGAATACTGGGGCTTTGTGGACGGCTACGAGGAAGACACCTTCCGCCTGCACGCGATCACAGCAAAACAATTCTGGCTCGACTGAGCCCGCAACCATCCACGGAGCGCACCAAGATGACACGCAAGACCATAGAAAACACCGAAGCCCTGATCCTCAGCGCCGCAGCACAACGGCCTGATCACATCGCCCTGCCGCTGCCCGAAAGCCTGCGCGGCGGTGCTGCCGCCAAGGTGGTCAGCACTATGATCGCCAAAGGGCTGATCGAAGAGGTCGACGCGGACATGCGCAAAGGCGAGCCCCTCTGGCGCGAAACCGGCGATGGCCACGGCGTCACGCTGGTTGCCACTGATGCAGGGCTTGCCGCGATTGGCATCGAGACTGAGGACGCGAGCACAGTGTCTGCGGGCGCATCTGACGCGCCAACCGACAGGCCCACGCCGGACAACTTATCCGAGACTGAGGCCTCGCCCAAAGCACACACGCCGCGTAAGGGCACCAAGCAGGCCACGCTGATCGACATGCTCAAACGCCCCGAGGGCGCCACCCTCGACGAGATCGTGGCCGCCACCGAATGGCAAAAGCACACCGCGCGCGGGGCAATGTCAGGCGCGCTCAAGAAGCGCCTCGGCCTGACCATCACCTCAGAAAAAGAGGAGCGGGGCCGGGTCTACAGGATCGCCTAACCGCCTGCCTTAAGCGGCATCTTCTTCCGGCTCGCCATCAAGGCGGGCCGCCATCGTTTCAGCGAAGGTCTCGCCCGACCCTTCCAGCACCGCATCCCGGCCCGTGTATTCCTGCCAGCGTTTGATGATCACGTCGCAATACTTGGGGTCGAGTTCCATCATCCGGCAGTCTCGGGCGGTCTTTTCGCAGGCGATCAGGGTTGAGCCGCTGCCGCCGAAAGGATCAAAAACCAAACCTGTGTTCAAAGACACAATGTCAATTCCCTTTTCTGGTAATTCCACAGGGAAGCAAGCCTTATGATTTGCTGTTTGTGCGCCTGTGTTGCTGATCTGCCAAAAATTGCTTGTAACAGCCTTTACACTTATCGGTTGCTTGTTTGTCGAAAAGACAAATATAGGCTCCCAATCACGCATTAAAGAGCCTTTGAATGGAACCGTGCTGCTCTTCTTCCAGCATATTTGCTCAACGAGGTAAGAAAGCCGCCCATTGATTTGCTGTATGTATTCAAACCTAGATTTTGCGTTATAGCTAACATTCCAGAAAATAAAACCGTCAGTGACAGAAAAACAAATTTCAAGAACAGACGATGCAAAATCAACATATTCGCTTGATGGCATTTTGTCGGCGTATCCATCAGAATACAATTTGACAGATTTTTTACCGTTGAAAATATCACCCTGGCGCGCTTTAGTGTCAGCATTATAAGGTGGCGACGTAAAACACATATCAGCCTTCCGCCCATCCATCAGCCGCTCCACCGCGTCAATGCTGGTCGAGTCTCCGCACATCAGCCGATGCCGCCCCAGCAGCCACACGTCGCCCAGGACCGTCACGGGCACGGCAGGCGCGTCCGGCACCGCGTCCTCGTCGGTCAGGCCACCGGTTGCCTCCATCAGCGCCTCGGGCAGCAAGACCTGCAGGTCTGCATCGGTAAAACCGATCATGTCCAAGTCATCGCCGAGGCCCATACCACGCAGCTCGTCCCATTCGATCTGCAGCATCTCCGGGTCCCACTCCGACATCTCGGCAAGCCGGTTGTCGGCCAGCGTGTAAAGTCGGCGGTCCTCGTCAGACCAACCCCGGGCGATCATCACCGGCACCTCAGCCATGCCAAGCTGCATTGCCGCCATCAGCCGGCCATGGCCCGCGATGATCGTACCGCTCTCAGCCACCAGCATCGGCATCGTGAAGCCGAACCGTTCCATCGACGCAGCGATCTGATCAACCTGCTCCTGCGGGTGCGTCCGGGCGTTCTTAACGTAGGGCGACAGGTCTGCAACCGGCCACATCTCAATCTTCGAGGCAGGCCACCGGGCGGCATCGAGGCGGCCAGTCGTGGGTTTTTCGGTGGGGGCCAAGTTGTCACTCCGTCGGGTTTGAGGCAGGCGCGCTCAAGAAGCGCCTCGGCCTGACCATCACCTCAGAAAAAGAGGAGCGCGGCAGGGTCTACAGGATCGCCTAACCGCCTGCCTTAAGCGGCATCTTCTTCCGGCTCGCCATCAAGGCGGGCCGCCATCGTTTCAGCGAAGGTCTCGCCCGACCCTTCCAGCACCGCATCCCGGCCCGTGTATTCCTGCCAGCGCCGCACTGCGACGTCAACGTAAGCCGGGTTCAACTCCACCGCATAGCACCGGCGGCCAGTGGTTTCGGCAGCGATGATCGTGGTGCCTGACCCAGAGAACGGCTCGTAGACCGCGTCGCCGGGGTTGCTGTTGTTCTCGATCGGAATGCGCATGCAGTCGATCGGCTTTTGCGTGCTGTGGCCAGTCTCGCTCTTGCGCGGCTTCTCGATGTCCCAGACCGTGACCTGCTTGCGGTCCCCAGCCCAGTGCCCGGTCTTGCCCTCTCGGACGGCATACCAGCACGGCTCGTGCTGCCAGTGATAGTCGCCCCGGCTCAGGACCAGCTGGCCCTTGTTCCAGATGATCTGGGAGCGCAGCTTGAACTTGGTCGCGATCAGGCTCTCGCCCACCACGCCAGCGAACAGACCTGCGTGCCAGACATAGGCAACCTCGCCCGGGAACAGCGCCCACGCCTCGCGCCAGTCTGCATTGTCGTCGTTCAGGACCTTGCCCTTGGCATAGTCGCCACCAGCGACACCGGCCCTTTCGCGCCAGCTCGGATCGTATTCCACCCCGTAGGGCGGGTCCGTCACCATCAGGTGCGGCTTCGCACCCGCCAGCAGAAGGGCCACTGTCTCCGCGTCAGTCGAGCTGCCACACACGATCCGATGATCGCCGAGCACCCAAACATCACCCGGCTGGCTGATCGGATGGTCCTCGTCGACCTCGGGCACGTCGTCCGGGTCCGTCAGGCCACCCGTGACCTCTAGCAGAGCACCGGGCAGCAGGTCGTTCAGGTCGTCCTCAGAGAACCCGATCATCGAAAGATCATCACCAAGACCAAGCTCGCGCAGCTCGGCCCACTCGACCTGCAGCATCTCCGGGTCCCATTCCGAAGTCTCTGCAAGGCGGTTGTCGGCCAGCGTGTAAAGCCGGCGGTCCTCGTCAGACCAACCCCGGGCGATCATCACCGGCACCTCAGCCATGCCAAGCTGCATTGCCGCCATCAGCCGGCCATGGCCCGCGATGATCGTAC
>Ga0208770_1000621_pt1 | contig 21418 bp, 24 predicted proteins | sample AntAceMetag02UK9_FD_184771 | JGI IMG/M metagenome (GOLD analysis project Ga0208770, IMG submission 184771) | Saline lake microbial communities from Ace Lake, Antarctica - Antarctic Ace Lake Metagenome 02UK9 (SPAdes) (version 2) | ecosystem: Environmental > Aquatic > Non-marine Saline and... | reverse complement strand
ATCATCTGTCTAGTATAACTTGACAAAACATGTCTAGGGGTACTTAACTAAGCAGGTTGCAATCGCGACATGCTCATCAATCACTTTGAAAGGTTTACCAACACCTATGAATATCGCTATCGCAATCGCCGCATTGGCCGTTTCAGGCCTCGCCGCATTTGCTTTCTGGAAAGCAGGATACTTCAAGGCCACGGCCAACCGAGAGACGCTTCTCGGCGCAGGGTTCGGCTGGATTGAACCGCTCCACACCGGAGTCGTACGACTCATTGCATGGCTCGAGTTGCTGGGTGCCGTGGGAATCTTTCTTGCCCCTCTGGCGGCGTATTTCGTCCCAGGGTTTGAATGGGCTCTCGTTGTGGGAGTGGCGGCTGGAATCGGACTAGCTCTCACGATGGTTGGTGCCGCGATCCTCCACATCGTCCGCGGGGAATTCAAATACACCTGGAAGATGAACATCTCGCTATTTGGGTTTGCCGCTATCGGAGCGACGCTTCAAGCACTGGTGAGCCTTCCACTGCTGGGCTAAATATCGGGTTAGTGGGCAACTCTTCGGTTCGAGGAATTGCCCACTCCTCCGTGGGGTGCTCGAAAGTTGCTAACGGTTTATTTCGGAGGCCGGCTCGTGAGGGAGAGGAAAGCTTCTTGCCCTAAGCCTCAAATACATTGAATTGCGGGTGCTGTGAGCCATCCGGGCGCTATCGTCTTGAAGCTCAATCGGTGACGTGAACGACTCATCGTCCTGGGGTGACTTACAGTGCTTACACAAGACAGCTTTGGCATTGACTTCCTCCGCGCAGGCAACACAAGGCTTAGTGGGTTCTGCGATGGTGCCTCTACCAGAGCCTCTGATGTTGTGTCGTATGGGGTGGGGGCTGGCGCACTGGTGCTCGGATTAGCCGTGTTTTCGCTTGCCACCAGAAAGAATCCCGACAAGTAGCCATTCATGCCTTGAAAGACGGGGCTAAACCGACCCTCCGGGCGGTTCGAGCGACCTAAGTTCTAGGAGCTAGTGCCCCTTCTGACTTCTTCACCCTGATGAAGGTCCAGCCACCAATAAGAAGCGAAATGGCTATCATCGTTGCGGTTGCCGCAAGAGTAAGTGTGGAGGGGTTCGTGATGCTCTCCCCAGACAGAGCCTGAACATAAGTGTTCACGATGAGCATCCCGTAGCCGACGGCGAAACCCTGGAGAATCGCAACCCTTGCCGCGTAGCTGACAATGAGTGCTGACAAGACGAGTGCCAGTAGCGGCAAAACCTGTAAAGCGTGCAATCCGAAGAAGTGTGAGACGCGAAGATCGCCTGACACGCTGGACCAGCCAAGAAAAGGGATGCCAGGACCACCATCGGCCGCGCCCACGGTGTGAGCCCCTGCGATTCCTTGCCAGTTTTCTGGGAGGACCTGCTGAGGTTGTGGTGGCGTCATGGTGAAGGCGATCCCCATACCAGCCAAGCCAAGGCCTAGAGCCCAGCGAACAGCACGTCGAAGCTCCGAGGCCATTCTGGGAGCGTTCCACAGCGTTGCCCCTAGCAAGAAGGTAGATACCCACACCCCCGTGATGGCTGCGGCCATCACGGACCAGATAGCGATATGAAAAGGTGTCGACACATTGAAATGGCTTGTCGTGCCAGATGCTCCAAGTCCGGCGATAACGACTATCTCAACCACCAACAGGATCACTATCAGGTTTCCCATGAGATGAGCGAACTTTTTACCCGTATCAACAAAGGAGTAAAGCCAGGAAAATGTTGCTGAGTAGAGGGCTCCTGAAATCAGGAATTTTAGCGGTTTTTCCCACAGCGGCACTCCGAGCAATTCGCGCGGGTCCGCAAAATAGAGGACTAAAGCCACCGCGCTACCGACTAGGCATGCGAGAGCCATGAGATTCAGGCCACGGTGGCTCAAAACCTTGCTAGCGGCCCTCCAGTTTTCCATCCGCCTAGCGTATCGATGGTCCGACCCGATAACTGTCATCCACAAAGCTCGACACCAAGACTCTCAATAGGACAGGTACTGCCGGTAAGTTTCCGCACTAAAGTAGGGCTTGATCGGAGCCCCATGAAAACTAGGTCCTTGAGATTGACTTACATCTCGACGCTAGCTGCCGGGCTTTTACTGCTTAACTCCTGCGCGACTGTTAGCGATGAGCCTGCTGCAGACCGAGCTCTTCCATCGCCAACCGACGAGGAAGTCTCTTCCCGTCCCGGGATTCCAACGGCGCTCGAATGTCCAAAATCTCCGATCCCAGAAAGCCAACTGAGCCTGGTTAACTTTTCGGATTATCCAGACGATGAAATCATAAATTGCTTTAATTTTGCGGTGAATAAAATTGCCGAGGTGCAAACTGACGTAATGCTGATTATGTACCCAGTGGGGCCGCTACTCTTGCCCCCCGGTGAGGTGAAGAATAACGACACCGTTTACAAGGGTGCTGGTTTTGAGCCGGTAATGACAGCGGACCAAGTGGACTCGATGGCTAGCTCGATGGAGAGATATTTAGAACCCGCCTGCGGCAAGGAGGAGGCGATATTGCAGGCTCGCCAAGTATCACGCTTTGCTGAACTGGGCGGAGGGCAGCAGGTTGCGGTACGCATGGGCGGTTCGGAAGAGTGTAGGAAGAAGGCATGGGTAATTTTGAGCATTGATCCCGACAGAGCAGGCCCTTCCACAGAGCTAGTGACAACTTTTTTTCACGAGGTGTTCCACACAGTTCAAGCCCGTCCCTCACAGCCCTGTAATTATTCCGGTGCGCCAGCAGATGATGATCAATTGTGGATTCATGAGGCTGGTGCAACGTTCTTCGGACTGGAGATGGCGGCCGAACTTGGGAACTTGAATTCCGACGCGGTGTGGTGGGACCACATGGATACTATTTCCGATTTGCTGGCGAACCAACAATTTGGCTCTGAGCTTGCGGATCCCGGTATCGCCGAAAAGGGCGCTATAGCGTTGCGGTTGCTTGTTGAGCGAGGGCAGCTAGAAACATCCGAGGTTATGGACGGGTCTTTGTACCAGAACTGCGGAGGACAACCAGAGGCCTTTCGTCCACAAAACATTCAGGTTGCGAAAGATTATTGGTTCGACTACTCAGAAGTTAGTGAGGGAGGTGGTTTTAGGTTTTCCGAAACCGCACTGACTCGGTAGCATCTGCGGTCCTGTCTGGCTGAGGCCCCTGAAGTTAGGAGAGTGCTTCTAGTTGCTTCTCCGGAGGCAGCTGGAGAAAAACATCAAATTCTTCATAAAAAGCGTCTATGTCTCTTCCGAAGACATCCGCGAACGCTTTGTAGAAGCCATCAGTTTTATTGGCCTCGTAGAAGTCAAAAAAGATCGCCTCGTCTGAAGTTATATCGGCTAAGAACGCCATGGCTAGGTAACCCATTCCATACTGAAGGAACCCAATGCACAGTTCGCTCTGACAGTAGCTCTTGGTTCTAGTGGTGGCAGCTTCCGTCTCGATGTCAATCAGGCGTAAGCTCGGCCAAGTTTCCAGGCCACGTTGCACGTCACCTATGTTCTCTCGAGTCATGTCCAGTCGAATGTTCGGATTCCAGCCCTCCTGTTGAGTTAGAAACACAGCAAAATACTCTGCAGCCCCCTCCTCAAACCATCGAGGCATTGGAAAGCCTCCCTCGTAATGCGGCCTGAAGATCTGCTGGGACCCTTGGTAAACATGAAAATATTCATGAGCCGTCACTTTCTGCAGGCCGATTAGTTCCTCGGGATACTTCAGGGCACAAAATTCGTTTTGCTCGTTGGCACAGGGGTTGTTTACGAAATAGAAAACTGGATCAGCTAAGTACCAGGAGGCTCCGGCGAATGCGTTTCCGCCCGGATAGATTGCTGACATTTCTCGCATTGATTCGCCTTGATCTTGCGAGCACTGTTCGAAGCTGATGTCGGAGTTGCCCCAAGAGCAGAAGTCTTTGATTATTGGCTCAACAACTGCGGGTTCATTGCCCACTGTATAAAACTTGAGTGGACCGTAATTTCCTAAGTAGTCTGTGGCAGCCTGCAAGGACTCCGAGGTGGCATCAAGAATGTACTGCGGAACATCTGGCGTGGCTAGCATCTGAACTGCATTCAATTGTGGCTGGTCCCACCCGAGCGCTTGGAGTCTCTTCGCATTCTCCTTGGCTATTTCAGACACCGGGCCCATGAACCTATCAGGGGTTAGATGGTCTATCCCCAAAAAGTCCAGTTCGTAGACGCATTCTTCAAATGGTCCGCGAGCAAGTCGGTTTTCCTCGGTTAGAAGTAACGGGTAATTATCAATGCATTCCTGGCTGGCATCCGCCGACCAAGAAAAACAAGTATCCACACCAGATATGCACATCTCGAATGGCAAATCCGCCGCACTCTCAGTCGAAAATTCCGCTTTTACGTCCTCATTCGAACTCTCCTCGGACACGGTTCCACATGAAACAAGCAACATGGACCCAGCAACCAGCAACGAGATTGAAGTAAATACTGGTCTTTTAGTCGACAATGAGGTCCATTCTCAAGAGAGGGCCAAATATAGCAGCGTGCGAACGACCAGCCCGAATCTCGTCGCCCAACAGCTCTCTTTTTGCCAACGGGGCACGTTAAACGGGAGGAACAAAAATACTCGAATCGGAGAGGCGACTTGAGGGCAAGAATTCGCCGGGAGGAGGGGGTCGCCTTCAGTCCTGATAGCCTCCTTTTGATGAACAACCTTGAGGAAATGTTGACCACACCGCTGGGATTTGGAATCGTTGGCGCGATAGTGCTCTGGTCTGCTTTGTGGAAACTCTTCGCGCTCTATCGTGCGGCATCGCGGGGAGACAAAGGTTGGTTTGTTGCCCTCTTCTTCTTGAATACCGCAGGAATTTTGGAAATCGTTTACTTATTCGCGATTTCCCCTCGTAAAAAATCGGAAGCCAGCCTCTAAGTCACGGCAACCGCTACTCTCGCTTCTGCCTAGGTTCCGCCAGCCTCGTAGCCCTGTTTCCATCAAGCGTCGCCGAGAGGTCTCCGCTCAGTTCAATTCCTCGTCGGCAAAGTAGCAGACGGCGGCGTAAATGTAGCCCCCGAAACCTTCCCGCACTGCTTCATAAGTGTCGCGATACCCGGTGGGGAGGACGTAATTCATCGCAAGGCTCTTGTATGTTTCACGATCGGGGGTCCAAAAGCGAAGACAAAAGTCGTAGTGTGCCCGCACTGCAGCCTGCATTTCTTCGGAGTCGTGCGAGAGCCCCGAATCCAGTGCCCTAGCCATATTTTCGGTGATGGAGGAGAACTGTTCAGCGAAAGAGGCCGTTTCTTCCGCCGTATGGCTGGTGTCATAGTAGCTACCAGTGATGAAGTTGAACTGGTCCATCCCAGAAACCTAGCAACAGTGGTTACTCGCTAGTCTCAAGACATGGATTCCCAACAGATTCCCTGGTCACAGGGTGCCTGGTCACACCCGCCGGTGTCTTCCGAAGAAACCGAGGGGGGCCTTGTCGCAGAGGCCCACAACCAGAGTGATGCGTGGCGGGAAACCTCATCCGGGTTTACCCGCGACAGTGAGCACGCGTTGCTGGTCGACTTAGCGACCGAGGAAGCGATGGAAGTCACCTTTGAGGGTTCGTTCAACGCCCAGTTTGACCAAGCGGGGCTTTTTGTGCGGATTGATCAGGAGACGTGGATAAAGGCGGGGGTCGAAAGCGTGGATGGCCTCCTGCAATTAGGCGCGGTGGTGACCCATGGTTTTTCGGATTGGTCGGTGGCGCCAATTGCGGAGTGGGCGGGGCAACCGATCACTATTCGAGCCAGTCGAAGTGGCAATGCCATGACGATCCGGGCTCGGGTTAATGATGAACCGTGGCGACTTGTTCGGCTCTGCTACTGGCCAGAGGGCGTGGCCAGTAAAGCAGGGCCATTTGTCGCAGCTCCCACACGAGCTGGCCTGAGGGTGACGTTCACATCGTGGTCCAGGGGCCCCATCGACACAAGCCTCCACGATTGATTTCCGGAAATCCTCCTCTAGGGCGAACAATGAAAAAACTTGCACGAATAACTGCACTCGCTGGTGTCGCGCTTATCGTTTTGGGAAGCGGGCTCTTCGCCTTTTATGTCTTTGCTGGACAATCCCTGACTCCGGAGGGGTTTCTGGTGGAAGAGTTCGCCGCCGGTGCCCTTGGCGTTTTGGCACTCCTGTTAGGACTTGTGGCGATCGGGGTCGCTGGCATTATGGCTTTGGTGGCGCGGAGAAAGCATTAGCCCCCTCCCCACTGGGCGATGAGGACCACTGCTAACCCGAGGAACACCACACCCGATCCGAGCTCCATTCCAATGGTCACGGCAGGCACTGCAAAAACCTTCTTCATGGCATCGGCGGCGTAAACCAGGGGAACCAGCCAGATGATCGTTACCGCGAGAAACACCGCGGCGAGAACCGCCAGCTGGACAGCGGTATTGCTGGCAGACCCCAGGAATTGGGGAAAAAAAGCCAGGTAAAAAATCAAGACCTTGGGATTCGTGGCGTTAGTGACGAATGCGGCCCTAAGGGGCCTTTTCCTCTTTCCAGCGAGAGGGGCCAGGTCGAGAGCCGCCTCCAACCGGGGGGTTCTGATGAGGGACACACCCTGGATCAAGCTGACGACCCCGAGGATCAGCAAGACACCAGCCCCTAACAGCGTGAGTGCCAACAATCCCCAGGGGAGGGAAGCCAGGAGCACTCCGACTCCAGAAATCAGCAGTGCTGAGACGAGGATGAGCCCCAACAGGATTCCCACCAACGCTTGGAAACCATCGGTTCGGCCGCCCTTGATGGCGTAGCGAAGGAGCAAAAGGGTGTCCGCTCCGGGGGAAAGAATAATGACGAGCGACGCCGCGATAAAGGCGGGCAACATTCCCAGGTCTATCAGCGCAGGCTCTTCATAGCGAAGCCATCTTATGGCCTCGAGCGCACCTTTTTGCTCTGCTTCGTAGCGGGTTTTGCGGAAGAAAAAGAGCGCAGTTTGTCTACTACGATGACGGAGTGTCCCGCAAAGCCTTAGGCCTCTTCCTCATCGTCGGTGTGATTTGGGGAACACCGTATTTCTTTATCGAAATCGCGCTTGAGCACTTCGACACGACCAGTTTAGTTTTTGTGCGAGTGTTCCTCGGAGCTCTCATTTTGATGCCTATTGTGATTTCCCGGGGGATGATCAAAGCCACCCTCAAAGCCTGGCCTGCCGTGGTGGCGTTCGCTAGTTTTGAGATGGTTGGCCCATGGTTTTTGATTCCTGAGGCCCAGAAAGACATCTCTTCCTCTCTCGCAAGCCTCTTGATTACTACCGTTCCTTTTATCGCTGCTTTCGCGGTGGGTTTGTTGGGGGATCGCTCAGCCTGGCACCCTCTGACCGTGTTGGGCCTGCTGATTGGCCTCGCAGGTGTAATTTCCCTTGTCGGGATCGACGCCTTTTCAGGGGTGACTCCGTTGGCGCCAATTTTCATGATGTTGGCCGCGGCCGTGGGTTACGCGGTCGCCCCCATCATTGCCAACAGAATGCCCCACGAAGTACCAACCTTGGGGGTCATCGCCGTTTCGCTCACCATTGTGAGCGCCGTGTATGCGCCTTTCGCTGCCTTCTCTCTCCCTCGCGACATCAGCGAGGGACCGCCTTGGCAAGCCTGGGCAGCGTTGGTCGTGCTCGGTGCAATCTGCTCGGCTTTGGCGTTCGTCATTTTCTTTGCGCTGATTCGAGAAATCGGACCCGCACGAGCTAGCCTCATCACCTATGTCAACCTCGCCGTTGCGGCTGTTTTGGGCGTTGTTTTTCTTGCCGAACCCATCACCACCGGAATCCTGGTGGGATTCCCCCTCGTGGTGCTGGGGAGTTACCTGGCGAGTAGGCAACGGCAGGCCATTCGCCGCAAAGGCAAGCGAATCCCGATGGGCGACGAAATCCCCGAAACTCTCTAGAGTTCGGCTCTGTGGCGCTCCGTAATGGTGGCGTAGAGACCAATAATGACCAGCACAATTAACACCAGTGCTGGTGAAAAATCGCTGACGATCCAGGAAAGGGTGAGGGGTTCGATTTCCCAGCCGGCGTAGTCGAAGTTGTAGTCGCGCAACTTCTCGAACGCGCCGGTGCCAAAAACAAAGGCCATGACCGAAACCACTCCTCCAAAGACGATAGATAAGACGAAGTTCAGGCTCCATGCCCCGCTCGCCCACGCGGTTCGGGGTTTCGGAGCGGGGGGCTCCTCGGACTTTGCTCGTCGGGCAAAACGGGTTCCCAGGATGATTCCCGAAGCGATCAACACCTGGATAAGGACCCACACCCAGGCCTCCAAAGATGTCCCGGTCACGTCATAGACAACGAGGCCAAAAATAATGGCGATCGCCGCGGCCAAAATCGGGAGCGCGTAACCCCACCCCAGAGATTTTTGGCGCGAAGTGGCCTTCTGCCTATCAGTTTCTGACGACTCTGGCGAGGAGGGCCGAAAAACAAACGAGAACAACAAAAGGACAACGACAAGCGCAGTGGCGAGCACTATGGGCAAGTAGACGCCGAGAATTCTTTCACCAAGGGATTCCGCGCTTCTGCCTCCGAATGCTTCCAAGAAGTTCACTATCGCGAAGATTGCTCCCCCAGCAAGGGCGATGATGACAGACAAGTTCCCCAATCGAAATGCAGCGAGGGCTAGAGGGTTATGGGTGTCGCCTCCAGCCCGCTCCCTGCTGGAAAGCCGAAGACCGAGAAACGCACCGTAGGCGAAGAGTGCGATGCCTATAAGAGCAAGGTAGGTCGCGGGGCGGACAGAGGGACCATCGCTGATGAAGTTGCCCGCCGCGTCATATTCAGGCTGAATAAACAAGTTTGACCAGGAGGCAAACATAAACAGGACCCACGAGAAGCCGAGGCCAAGCAACGGTGACAAAATCGCGCGCTGTGATACACCCATGGCGTCAGTCTAGGAGCTTGGCGGGTAGCCCAGACGAAGCGAGAGCGTGTGTGCAGATTCAGCAACAAGGGTCCCGAGAGCTTGGTTTCCGTCACGGATTCTGTTTATTCTGGCACCCACGGACACCGCCCCTGCCACGAGTCCAGAACCATTCCTGATCACAGCAGCAGCGTCGACAATGTTTTCTGTCAGATCACCAGCAGAAATCGCATATCCCTGTTTTTGCACTTGTCGAACGACCCTTTGGAGCTTCACCAGTGTGTTGATGGAATTAGGCCGGCGCCGAATGCGACCGAGCTCGCGAGTCTTAGCCGGTGAGTCGGTGGTGGGCCGAGGAGCTGAGGCCCTTAACTCGCCGTGCTCCGCCCACCAAGCAGCCAGTTCATCGGGTGTGAAGGTGGCAAGGATGGCACGGCCAGAAGCGGTCTTGAGGGCGGGAAGCGAGACTCCATCAAAGCTGTCGTCTCGCTCGGGATGCTGAGCGAGTTCCGTGTGGACGGTCATGATTTCCCCGCCACGGAGAACGGTGAGATGAGATGATTCTTCGGCTTGTGCCATGAGCTCGAGCAGTGCGGGCCGCGCCAGTATGGCCAAGTGGGCCTCTTGGGTTCGCATGGCGAGCGCATAAAGGTAATGGCCTAGACGATATCTTTTCGTAGCTCGGTCACGGTTAATCAGCCCGGTGGCCGCGAGAGTGTGACAGACCCGAGAGATTTGGCCTTTATCTCTCTGGAGCGAGGCAGATATTTCCTGAACGCCTAAGCCACCGAGCGCCCACGACGAATCGGTCCCCAGCAGCTCAAGAACTTCGAGGTCTCTGGTCAGTCCTGAGGTGTGAAATCCCATCACCCCAGGCTAGCAGCAGTTGTTATATGGACAACCGAGTTAGCCATACCTTGCAGGCTTCCCTACGCTCGAATTATCGAAACTAGATGGAGGAATACCGAACTAATGAAAAAATCGATAAAGAACATTGTCGCGCTTACGGGCGCGACCGCACTTCTGGCCCTCGCCGGTTGTGCAACAGACGCAGAAGAAACTGCCACTGACGTCGCTTCGACTGACGAAGCCACCTCAATTCTTGCGCAGTTTGATCTGTCAGGGATTGATCTTGCCGTGGGGTCTAAAGACTTCGATGAGCAACTGATTCTCGGCGAAATGATGGTTCTGGCTTTTGAAGAAGCTGGCGCCACCGTTGACAACAAAGTCAATTTGGGTGGAACGAGCATCGCTCGCGCGGGACTCGAGTCCGGCGAGATCGATATTTACATGGAATACAACGGCACCGGATGGACTGTTCACCTCGGTCAGGAGCAGCCCAGCTTCGACCCTGAGGTACTGACCTCCGGAGTCCGCGAGATGGACTTGGAGAAGAACGGCATTGTGTGGCTTTCACGCTCGCCCTTCAACAACACCTACGGTTTCACCTCCTCACCTGAGCTCACCGAAGCAAATGGTGGCGCATTCAGCCTGCAGACCATGATGGAGTACGTCCGAGATAACCCAGACGCCACCGTGTGTATGGAATCTGAATTCCCCTCTCGCCCCGACGGTCTGATCCTGACCGAAACCGCAACCGGCATCACGTTGCCCGTTGACCAGCAGCTCATCCTGGACACGGGAATCATTTACACCGAGACCGCAGCGAATAACTGCGACTTCGGCGAGGTGTTCACCACGGATGGCCGTATTCCTGCCCTCAACCTGACATTGGTTGAAGATCCAGGCGTAAACATCCTTTACAACGTCTCGGGAACCATTCGCGAGGACAAGTACAACGAGGCACCAGAAGCCTTCGATGGGATCATCGAAGCCATTCTTGCCCCGCTGGACGAAATTCGTATGGCTGGCTTGAACGCGTTAGTTTCTGCTGAAGGGCAGGATCCCGCGGTTGTTGCCAAGGAATACCTCGTTGAGGAAGGCCTTATTTCCGGCTAGTTCGATAGTGAATGCTGGGGGCCTTCGGGCCTCCAGCATTTGCGCACCGGAGTGGTGAACCTATGGATTTTCTCGATACTTGGTGGGCATTTGCGTCCACCCGCTGGGACCAAGTTCAAATCGGCCTCATTGAGCACACCGTATATGTAGTGGGGGTGCTGAGCGTCGCGAGCGTCTTCGCCATCGTTCTCGGCGTTGCCACAAGGCGCAGCCCACTGGCTCGAGAACTCTCTCTGGCAATTTCCTCAGTCTTTTTGACGATCCCCTCGCTTGCCCTGTTCACAATTTTTATTCCCCTGGTGGGATTGGGTTTTGCTCCCTCCTTCCTTGCTTTGTTTTTGTATTCGCTGCTTCCCATTCTGCGCAACACCATCACCGGTCTCGATGGCATCGATTTCAGTGTCCTTGAAGCCGCAAAGGGAATGGGCTTGACTCCCACACAGGTTTTGTTGCGGGTGCAACTGCCCCTGGCGTGGCCCGTCATTATCGCGGGAATTCGAGTATCAGCGATGCTGGTGGTGGGAGTTGCCTCCATTGCCACTCTGGTCGCTGGTGGCGGTCTCGGGGACTTCATCAAGAGCGGTCTGGCCCGGCTTCCCCTGCCCAATTCTTTTGAATCGATCTGGACGGGAACCCTTCTTTGTCTTCTCCTCGCGCTGGTGATTGATATTGCTTTGCAATTGCTCAGACGCGCAACTATCTCGAAAGGTATCCGATGAGCGAGCCCCTGATTCGGTTAGAAAACGTTTCTAAGTCCTATCCCGGAACCAATGCCCCCGCTGTGGGGAACCTGACCATGGATGTCTACGAGGGTGAAGTGCTCGTTCTGGTGGGCCCCTCGGGCTGCGGGAAAAGCACGACTCTTCGTCTGATCAACCGACTCATCGAGCCTACGGGCGGAAAAATTTACCTCAAAGGTGAAGATGTCACCGATATTGACTCCAGCGTCCTCCGGCGAAAAATTGGATACGTCATTCAGCAGGTGGGTCTTTTCCCCCACCGCACAATTGCCGAAAATATTGCAACTGTGCCCAAACTCTTGGGTTGGGACAAAGTAAAGACCTCGGCCCGCGTGGATGAAATGCTCGAGCTTGTCTCCATGGATCCAGCAATTTATCGTGACCGGTATCCCAAAGAACTCTCTGGTGGCCAGGCTCAGCGGGTGGGAGTTGCCAGAGCGTTGGCGGCTGATCCCGATGTGTTGTTAATGGATGAGCCCTTTGGGGCTATTGACCCCATTACTAGGGATCGCCTCCAGAACGAGTTTTTGCGGTTACAGCAGGACTTGAAAAAGACGATTGTCTTTGTCACTCACGATATTGACGAAGCTATCAAGATGGGGAACCGAATCGCCATCCTTCGGGAAGGTTCAGAAATCGCCCAAATTGATACACCGGAGGTTATCTTGTCCGATCCTGCGGATGAGTTCGTAGAGAACTTCTTGGGATCGGGGGCAATTTTGAAGGGTCTCACCCTGAAGAAGGTCCGCGATATTGAGCTTCACGATATTCCCGCTCTCGAAATGCCCGTGATGCGCGACGAAGCACTCAGGCTCTTAGAAAGCTCGCCCGAAAAAACTGCGGTGTTGCTGGACAAAGACCACAAGCCGCTTCGCTGGATCAGCGAAGCGTCGCTGAATCGCACCACTCAGCCCATTGAGAAGAGCGGTAAGCCCATCACTATCGATCTTCAGCCCGAAGACACCTTGCAGGATGCGCTCGGCGTCATGCTGCAGTCTTCTGTGGGGATGGCGGTGGTCGTTGACCGTGGCGGTCGATACCTGGGGTGTTGCAGTATTGAAAGCCTTGCTTCGCTCATCATCAGTGACTCGGGTGGCCAGGCCCGCTGATGAGCACTACTTTTGCGTCAAACACAACGAAGAGCCCCCTTGCGGAGCGGCTCGACATCATTGTGACGCCTATTTTTGCCGGATTACTGGCGGTTATCGGTATTGCCGTCTGGCTGTATTCCGATATTGATCCGACAACTGCTGCAATCCTCGCTCCCGAAAAACTGCAGAGACAGCTGGTTCAAACCATCATTTTGGGTTTTGCGTCCTCTGCCCTGGTGATTGTGGTTGCGATTCCGATAGGCATTGCGGTCACCAGGCGTGGGTTGCCCCGTCTCAAGAATTTTCTGGTCGATACCCTTGGCCTTGCTCAGGCGTTGCCTGCATACGGTTTGATTGTGATCTTCTTCTCCTTTATGGGCGCCGGTATCAACACGGTGATTCTTGCACTGGCAACCTTTTCTTTACTGCCCGTGCTCCGCAACACGATTGTGGGGTTGGAGCAGGTGGATCAGGCCGTCATTGAGGCGGGACGAGGCATGGGCTACACCAAGCGTCAGGTTTTGTGGGAAATCGAACTCCCGCTTGCAGTCCCGGTCATCATCGCGGGAATTCGCACGGCCATTGTCATCAACATAGGTATGGCCGCGTTAGCTTTTCTTGTCGGTGGAGGCGGGCTGGGAGAGACCATTAACTCAGGCCTTAAGCTCGACCGAAGCCCAGCAATTCTCATTGGTGCCGTGATGGTGGCAATTCTTGCCCTGGTATTTGACTTCCTGAGCGCTCTCGCGCAGCGCTACCTCAAACCCAAAGGGATGTAGAACTTAGGCTTCTTCTTCGACCCAAAGGTCGTCATCCGCGCGCAGTGTTTGCCAGGCGGCGTATCCAATGACTGCCACGGCAATGGTTCCAATGGCCATAAGAACAAAAACGAAGGGGTTGCTGGATTTTTTCACGGGTGCCTTTGCTACCTGTGACCAAGGAAGCTTGGCCAATGTGGGCTGAATAGAGTCACGATAGGTGTCATAGGCCCGGGGAAGCACTTCTTTCCGCGCGAGATCGGCCCCGCTGTTCGAGGCCTGGCGAGCGACTTTCCTAGCATGGGAGAGTACGTCACGTTGTTCCTCCCACAGGTCCTGCGCTTCACGGGCAAGACGGGCGAGTTCTTTGCGAGTTGAGCGGTCAAGTTCCACGGTGTCCTCCTTTGACAATGCCTATTCTCCCAGAAGTACCGAAGAAATTCCTGGGCTTTGTCTGACTGGGCTCACCACAGGGGTGTCCCCTGGCAGAATAGAGACATGACTCTACATACTCACACAGCCACCTTGCACACGAACCACGGGGATATCGTCGTTGGCCTTTACGGCAACCACGCGCCTAAAACTGTCGACAACTTTGTCGGCCTCGCCACGGGCGAGCGCGAGTGGGTAAACCCCACCACCGGAGCAGCCGGCGAAGGGCCGCTGTATTCCGACGTGATTTTTCACCGTATTATTCCAGGATTCATGATTCAAGGCGGCGACCCTGCTGGGACAGGTATGGGGGGACCCGGATACCAGTTCAACGATGAGATTAACCCGGAGCTGGACTTTACCAAGCCCTTTATGTTGGCCATGGCAAACGCTGGGAAGCGCGGTGGCCAGGGAACCAACGGAAGCCAGTTCTTCATCACTACGGGTGCAACCACATGGCTTCAGGGCGCCCACACGATTTTTGGTGTCGTTCTGGATCAAGCCTCTGAAGCAGTCGTGCGCGCCATAGAGGGCGTTCCCACTGATGGCGGCGACAAGCCGCACGACGCCGTAGTGCTCACCAGTGTGAGTGTGACCGCCACCTCGTGAGCCAAGGTTCCCCCACGAGTAGTGACACGTGTTATCGCCATCCCCAGAGGGAGAGCTTTGCGCTGTGTCAACGGTGTGGAAGAACCATCTGCGGGGAGTGTCAAATTCCTGCCGCGGTCGGGGCCCAGTGCCCCGACTGCGTGGCAGCCGCAGCACCTCGTGCTGCCTCAATAACCAAGCGTCGCACAGGCAACTATCGTCCTGTTGCGACCTATGCGCTGCTGATTGTGATTGCTGCGGTGTATGCAGCCCAACGCCTCAGCGGCGGCGCTGTTACGGAGTGGCTTTTGTATTGGCCGCCGTTGACGATGATCGAGCCGTGGCGGATGCTGACTGCGGTTTTTGTTCACTCGACCAGCTCGTTTTTTCACATTCTCTTTAACGGTTTCTCGCTCTACGTGCTCGGCACTCTGGTGGAGCGCCTTATTGGCCCAGCGCGCTTCGTCACCCTCTTTCTGCTGGCAGGGTTTGGCGGCTCGGTTGCGGTGTTGTGGTTAGCACCTGCGGTCGCGGTGGTGGGAGCATCCGGGGCTATTTTTGGATTGTTTGGAGCACTTTTTGTGATCCAACGTTCCTTCGGTGGCGCAAACGTTCAACTGTTGATTGTTCTGGCCCTCAACCTTGTAATGGGCTTCATCGTTCCGGGTATCTCGTGGCAAGCCCACATTGGTGGCCTTGTCGTGGGGTCTTTGGTGGCATGGGTGATGGTTGCCACCCGTCAACCCGATCAGCGGGCGCGACAGGTTGGACTTCTCATCGCTGTAGGCGGATCGTTGATTGCACTCACCGCGGCCCGCTTGCTGGGCTAGGAAAAGTTATCCACAGGTTTTCCCCAGTGGGGAGAATTACACCCGGGTAGTGAAGAGTATTGCTACTTCCACCTGGTGGTCATCAGGAAGCCCACAAACATGATGCCAAATCCCACGGCTATGTTCCACGAGCCAATTGCGGCAATGGGAAGCTGTGAGCTGGAAACGTAGTAGGTCAAAATCCAAGCGAGACCCAACAGCATGAGCCCAAACATGACCGGCTTGAACCAGGCAGGGTTGTCATTGCCCTGAGGAAGAGCCGTTGTTGCGGTGCCGGGATCCTTAGGTCTTTTTGACATGTCCTAAGTCTAACCTGCAGAGCGGGCTAACCCCTTTCGAAGCTCTGTGACGGGATTGGTAAGCTCAAGGTCAGGCATGACGTGAAACGGCAGGGTTATGACACACATTTTGGTTGTCGATAATTACGACAGCTTTGTTTACACCTTGAACGGATACCTCCATCAATTGGGGGCCACCACTGATGTCATACGAAACGACGACGTGAACGAATCAGACATCGCTGAGCTTGTCGGTCGCTATGACGGAATATTGGTCTCACCCGGGCCCGGAACGCCAGAAGACGCGGGAATTTCTGTCGCCATAGTCAAAGAAGCCCTAGCGCGTGATATTCCCCTGCTCGGGGTCTGTCTAGGCCACCAAGCAATCGCTGAGGCGCTGGGAGCAACCGTCGCTCATGCAGAAGAGCTGATGCATGGAAAAGCTTCCAGCGTTCGACACGATGGGAGCACCCTCTTTCACGGTGTCCCGGAAGAATTCCAAGCCACCCGGTATCACAGCCTCGCTGTCGTGGACGGGACCGTGCCGGATGAATTAGTCGTGACCGCCCGCACCACCGGGGGCGTCATTATGGGCCTTAATCACCGCACTGCTCCACTCTATGGAGTGCAATTCCACCCTGAGTCGGTCCTGACCGAAGGGGGATACACGATGATTGCAAATTGGCTTGAAGTGACGGGTCTGCAGGGTGCTGTCGAAGCAGCTCGAGGCCTAAGCCCAAGGGTGACTGGCCTCTAGCCCACCGGTGCGGGCTCCTGGTTTTGAACCAGACCGCAATAGACCAGAGTGATTTCTGATCGTTGGGGGTGATCGCCCGGTGTCAAGGACTGTGATTTTACGGTTTGCCCAAAGCAATCCGTTGCAAGCTCCAAGCGGACTGACAACTGCATCGAAGGTCCGGTGAGGAAAGGGTTAGCCTCGCCGACCGTGAGACCGACGACATTGGGCACGAGGACCAAGCCGTTGGACACGGTCAAGGTGACGCTGGTGCCAGGACGCATGGGACTATCTGGTTCAGGAGTAGAAGCCATGACAACGCCTGCGGCCAGGCTCGGTGAATAGGTTTCGACTACTTCGTCCACAACCAACCCGAGATCGCTCAGAGTACTTCGAGCTTCATCGATATCAATATTGCGGATGTCTGGCATGTCGAAGGTGGCGATTCCACTCGACACCACAATCCGAACGGGTTCACCCCGCGCCGTCCTGATTCCCCCCGAGGGTATGGTGCGAATCACGGTGCCCTCGGGCACCGTGTTACTCGCCTCATATTCCACTCGAGGGTCTAATTCCAGCGACGTAATAGTGGCGGAGGCAACCGCTTCGGTCTGGCTGGTGAGGTCAGGAACCTGAGGGGCGGCTGTGGTGGCGGTGGTTGCTGGGTTTAGCGTGAAAACCCACAACACAATGCCCACAACCAACAAAACCGCGAGACCACTGAAGAGTGTTACCGCGAGGGTGGGAATGGACTGTGATCGAATCCCCCGAGATTCAAAGATTTCAAATCCTTCAACAGGGTTGCGGTGTTCCGCTTCAACGTTTGCCACCGGCACACTCCCGGTGAAGGCGGGGGCTACTCGGGCGTGCTCTCTGGTGCTGGGGAGCTTCAGCTCTCGCCCTTGAGCGATGTCTTCTAATGCTGCCCTAAATGATTGGGCGGTGGGGAAACGTTCGGAGAGGTTTTTCCGCATCGCTGTTTCCACTACGAGCGCTACATCCGCAGAAATTGCGGGGTTAACCTCTCTCAGTGGGCGTAATTCCTCGCTGATGTGCATGTAAGCAACCGCTACCGGCGAGTCTGCTTTAAACGGAGGCGCGCCGGCGAGTAGTTCATACATCACCACGCCGAGGGAATAGAGGTCTGTGCGGGTGTCGGGCTCATCGCCGCGGGCCTGTTCGGGTGAAATGTAGAGGGCGGTGCCGAGGATAGAGGTTGTCTGGTCAAGGTTTGCGGTGGAGTCGGTCACTGCGCGAGCAATACCGAAGTCCATGACCTTCACGCTGCCGTCGCCTGTGACCATGACGTTCGCTGGCTTGATATCGCGGTGAACAATTCCTGCGCGGTGGGAAACCTCGAGTGCCGTGAGAATGCCATCGGCAACTTTGAGGACATGGCGTTCCTCTAATCTTCCCTGATTCATCAGTTCGCTGAGCAAATGCCCTTCGACATGTTCCATCACGATGTAGGGGGTGGTGCTGCCCGTGGGAGAAGACTGTTCTGGACCATCCACTTCATCCCCCGCGTCAAAGACGCGGACAATCGAGGGGTGGGACATCTTTGATGCCGCCATCGCCTCGAGACGAAACCTGTTCCTAAAAGTCGGATCGGAGGACAGGGTGGACTTGAGGACTTTAATAGCTACTTGACGCCCGAGTCTTGCGTCGATACCCAGATACACATCGGCCATTCCGCCCCGGCCAATGAGGTCGCGAACCTCATACCGCCCGCCAAGAAGGCGGGAGGTCCAGGGACCTGGGGCGGGCTGTGTCAAGGTGATCCTTTGGTATGGGGGTGCGTTACGGCTCTCGTTATTCTACGGGTGAGTCCGACCCGCCCTCGGGTTCAGGGCTGGTGATGGCGATGACTAAATCAGTGGAGAGAGGGGAGGAAAGCGCCCCACATTTCACGAGGTAGCTGGCGGTTAAGCTCTCCCCTGCGCCCAAGAGCACATTCACTGCGGTTTGTTCAGGTTGCAGCACTGTTGCCCCGTCACCATCAAGAATGCTGCCGCCGACAACTTGCAGCGTGTAGCTGGCCAAAGGGAAACCAGAGGGGCATTGCGCGTAGTTCGGCCACTCCAGGAGGACTTCATCTCCTGGTGCGTAGGGCCCAGTAGCGGGGATAATCGTCATGATTCGGGGTTTGGGAGGCTGGGGGATTGCTGCATAGAAGTAGACCGCAATAAGAGTGTCGCTTGCCACGACGCCCTGGGGGTTGACTCGATAGGCGGTCCCCACTTGATCCTGCGCCGGCGCAATGTTGCCGGTAATGGCGTCTAATCGAAGGCCTTTAGCTGCCAACGTTTCTTCCACCTGGGTTCTGGTTTTGCCCACAATTTCGGATTCGCCAATGTCAACGGTGACTATCGTGGCGGGCTGATCCACCGGGGTTTCACTGACCCCGGAAGGTTCGCCAGGAGGGGGAACGGTGGGCGCGGCAATCGGGACTATCGGGTCCACAACCAGGTCGTCCGTGGTGGGTTGCAAGAGAACAGCGAGTGACGTCGCGATGAGTGCAATCGCGACGGCTGCCCCCACCCCACCGAAGATCCAGAAATTTTTTCCCATCTTTTTGGGCGTGTCCGTTGTCCCTCGCCTGCGCCGGAGCGGATGAGATTCGGACTTCTTCTCGCTGTTCCCCTCAGGAACAGGCGGCTTAGGAATAAGCGCCAGCCCTGCCTCGATATCACCGCGAGCCATTGCTGAGGCAGCGAGAGAGAGAGCTTCAGCAGAGGCAGGGCGCCCCTCTGGTTTTTTGGCCATGCAGGACATGACCAACGCCCGGACTTCTTCGGGAATCGAGGTGGGCAGCGCCGGAGGCGCTTCCTTAATTTGTGCCATAGCGATAGCCACTTGGGACTCGCCACGGAACGGTCGTTTTCCTGCCAGGGCTTCGTAGGCGACGATGCCCAGCGAGTAGACGTCAGTTAACGGCGAAGCTGTTTTTCCACCAGCTTGCTCGGGCGCAAGGTATTGCACGGTTCCCATTACCTGTCCCGTCGCGGTGAGGGGGACCTGATCGGCAAGACGCGCGATACCAAAGTCGGTGATTTTCACCGTGCCATCGGGGGTAATCAAGAGGTTTCCCGGCTTGATGTCTCGGTGAACGAGGCCCGCTTGATGCGCGGCATGGAGCGCCGCGGCTGTTTGGGCTACATAGTTGAGGACCTTGGTGGCCGGCAAGATTTTTTCCCGTTCCAACACGCTGCTCAGAGCTTCGCCGGGGACCAGCTCCATCACCAAATAGGCACTGCCATCCTCTTCCCCGTAATCGTAAACATTGGCAATGCCTTCATGATTCACCAGCGCTGCATGTCGAGCCTCGGCTCTGAATCGTTCCCGGAAGCCGGGGTCGCCCATGTACTCTTCCTTCAAAATTTTGATGGCGACAGTGCGACCGATTACCGAATCGTTTGCCTTCCAGACTTCTCCCATTCCGCCGATCGCGATTCGCGAGACGAGCTCATAGCGGGAGCCAAAGACTTGACCGGCCGTGGGTCTCATCGCTTAATCACCGCCTGAAAAATCGTGGCGGCGATAGGAGCGGCCACAGCGTTCCCGGTTCCTTCAGAACGTGATCCCTCCACGGCGATAGCGAGAGCGATTTGGGGGTTGTCCGCCGGGGCAAAGCCGCTAAACCACAGGGTTCGCCCGTCACCGATGCCTGTTTCTGCTGTGCCCGTTTTCCCTGCCACTTGCATGCCCTCGACACCGGCATTCCCTGCCACGCCTCGGTCGACATTGCCGATCATCATCCGAGTGAGCTCTGCAGAAGTGTTCCGGTTGAGCGGCCGGGAATAGATTTGCGGTTCAAATTCCTTGACCACGCGAAGGTTTGGGGCAATCACTTCGTCAACAACACTGGGAGCCATCAGGGTCCCCCCGTTAGCTATGGCTGCGCTAATCATTGCGATCTCGAGCGGAGTGACCCGGACGTCAAACTGGCCGAAGGAGCTCAACATCAGCTGGGCCTGATCCATCCCCCGGGGGAACACGCTTGGGGTGACCCGTAAGGGTATTTCGAGCGTCGCGCCGAAACCAAAATCTTCCGCCATTGATCCGATGGCGGCTTCGCCCAGCTCTAGACCCAGCTCAGCAAAGGGAATGTTGCAACTCAGACGAAAAGCGTCTTCGAGCGAGACGGTTTCTTCCCCTCCACAGAGGCGACCGCCCGAGTTTGTAACCTCGGCGGTGCTGAGGGGCAAAGAGAGAGAGCTTGGGTTGGGGAACTCGCTCTCGGCGGTGTATCGCCCAGACTCTAGGGCAGCCGCCATCATCACGGTTTTGAAGACACTCCCTGGGAAGTAGAGATCGCCAGCAATCGCCCGGTTAGCCAAGGGGTTCTCGGGGTCATCAGAAAGCTCGAGATACGCGGAAAGAACGGCCGAAGAAGAGTGAGACGCCAGAAGATTGGGGTCGTAAGAGGGTTTTGATACCATCGCTAAAACCCGACCCGTTGAGGGTTCAAGCACCACCACCGACCCGCGTCTATCGCCGAGTGCATCCCAAGCAATTTGCTGGATCTCGGGGTCAATGCTGAGCATCACGCTGGCGCCTTGAGGGGTCGATCCTGTGACCAGCGCACGCAACTGCTCAAGAAGTTGCGAGTTTGCACGCCCGGTGAGGAGCGGGTTCATCGCGCTTTCGATTCCGGCGTTTCCCTGGTTGAGCGTGTAGTAGCCCACTACGGGGGCATAAATTTCGGCGTAGGGGTAGGTGCGAAGAAAACGGAATTGGTTATCCACCGGGATTGACTCCGCAATCGGGATACCCCCGGCCAATATTTGTCCCCGTTCGGCAGAGAAGCTTTCGTAGAGCTTTCTCACGTTGCGGTCATCATCGGCGATGTCTTCAGCGGCGATCACTTGGACATAACTGCTGGAAATGAAAAGCAGGGTAAACATCAACGCGATTGCGATACCGATTCGTCTCAGGGGAATACTCACGCGCTCACCCCCGCGTCGAGGCGCACAGAAGCGCGAGCGTCATCACTGAGGCGAAGAATGAGCGCAACAATAATCCAGTTTGCTACCAAGGAAGAGCCGCCTGCCGCCAGGAATGGCGTGGTGAGCCCCGTGACAGGAATGATTCTGGTCACTCCGCCAATCACGACGAAAACTTGCAAGGCCA